>Ga0081540_1003078_pt1 | contig 13366 bp, 9 predicted proteins | sample TabmetS2T1R1_FD_71024 | JGI IMG/M metagenome (GOLD analysis project Ga0081540, IMG submission 71024) | Tabebuia heterophylla rhizosphere microbial communities from the University of Puerto Rico - S2T1R1 | ecosystem: Host-associated > Plants > Roots > Rhizosphere ... | reverse complement strand
AGCAAAGCGATATCGGCGAAGCCGAGCGCATACTGCAATACAAGCAAGGCAATCACAGAAACGGCCAATCTGCGGTTTCTTCCCCTCCATGCGCTTGCAAATATCAGCCAGCAAATAAATGCGCCTGCAATAAATCCCATCGTTGGGTGAACCCAGCGAATACGCAGTAGCCATGCGCTCTCTGCAGAGAAGTCCTGTGCCAGGGCAGAGCGCAGCGAGGCTGCTGGAAATAGCGTGTCGCCAAGCGCAGCGAGTGATCCGCTGACTCCAACAAATAGCGTTGCCAACAGACCAAGCGAGGCGATACCGACCGAACGGTAGTCCACACTACCACGCATGAATCCGACCGAACGCGAAAGAAAATGTGCCGTAAGCGCAAGGGCACCCAGCAGCAGGAGTGTATTTGCAAGGTGCAGCGAAAGATATACTGCTCGGGATGCCGACTGATCGTGCGCAACTTTACCGAGAAGCACGAGAAGTGCACCGAGTAGGGCTTCGTTAAATGTAAGTATCGTGGCTGCCACTACAGAAGTGCGTGCCAGGTGACGCTTTGTTGTCGCCGCAAAGGTCCATGCGAGCAAAACCAACATGGCGATCAGTGCGATGCCGCTGGTTGCACGATGCGTCAACTCAATGATGGTCTCAATACGAGGTGAATGTTGCATCACCGTGCCGTTACAAAGAGGCCAATGCTCTCCGCAGCCCGCGCCTGAACCAGTAGCGCGCACAATCGATCCCCATAAGATAACAGCGACGTTGTACACGAGAACACTCCAGGCAAAACGCTGCAGGCCTTTTGAGTGCCCTGTCTCGGCTGAGAAGAACGGGATTGCGCTCGTCGTCAAAAGAAATCCACTTATACGAGTATTCTAATCGTTCCAAGCGCTACAACTCTTTCACTTCAATATGAATCTCACCTTACGCTATGAAAATCCCACGTGCTAGCAAAAGTTTTGTGCCTTTGTTTTTGGCGTCTACCCTGATTCTTGGCACCGGTGTTGTGTCATATGCGCAGTCCGATTCGAGCGCGTCCCAGGATGTGAAGACCGCCGGAACTGAAACAAAAAATGCGGCAAAAAGCACCGGGAGTGCCATCAAGAAAGGCACAACAAAGGGCTATAACAAAACCAAAGAAGGCTCCACGACGGCCTACGACAAGACCAAGGAAGGCTCGACCAAAGCCTACGACAAAACAAAAGAAGGAACCCAGAAGGTCTTCACTCCAGAGAAAGAGTCCTCAACCAAAGCGAAGGATAAGAGCAAGGAGACGACGCAAAAGACGAAAGATAAGAGCAAGGAAGCTCAGCAGAAGGTAAACGACTCTGCATCACCGCAGTGATGCGGCAAGTTTTTATTACTCCGTAAGTGGTGTACTACCCGGATTCTCTCTTCTCAGTAAGCTTGGTTCAAGTCGTCAGGGACTACGGAGCGCAGTTCCATGCGTCCGAAATCGTAATCAAAATTTCTCAGAGTTTACATCTTGTCGAGTATTTTGACTGACAATTCTGAATTCAGCTGCCATTCGAAAGCCTGATTCAACTCTTGATGTCACTGTCGCTACTAAAAAGTCTGGGGATTTTGTCTTTTTTTTGAGAAAGTACCGTCAAGGGTCATTGAATGCGGATCTTGGTCAACGAGTTTTCGGGACATCCCTTTCAAATTCAGCTAAGTCGCGAATTCGCGCGTCGCGGTCACGAAGTTGAGCACGTATACTTCGCCGGCAACATCTCCACTCCCAAAGGCGATGTAACATCGACATCCCACCGGAACCTGAACATCGCCGGTCTTCATATTCAAAGAGCATTCGTCAAGCATTCCCCACTCCAGCGAAGGGCAGCTGATATCGAGTATGGCAAGGTTGTCGCTGATGTCGTAAAAGAATTCAAACCCGACGCAGTGCTTTCCTCCAACATGCCACCTGACGGGCAAAGGGTTTTGATTCGCGAAGCTCGAAAACACGAGGCGCGTTTTGTGTATTGGCTGCAAGATGTCTACGGCCTCGCAGTTCGTTTTGTATTGGGACGAAAATCGAAATCTCTTTCTAAGCTGGGTGGGGCCTATTACGAATTCATGGAGAAGAAGCTCCTGCAGCAGTCAGATTCTGTCATCTGCATCTCAGACAGCTTTGTTGACTATGTAAAAAATTGGGGAATTGAAGAGCGGAAGATTCACTTAATTGAGAACTGGTCGCCGCTCGATGAAATCACACCCATGCCAAAGGACAACCCCTGGGCGCGCGAAAACGGCGTAACAAACAAGTTTTGTTTCATGTATTCAGGAACGCTCGGCATAAAGCACCGACCCGAGTTGCTTCTGAGCCTGGCAAAGCATCTGGCAGCTACGCAGAAAGCCGTGCTTATTGTGAACGGAGTTGGAGTGGGAGCAGACTGGCTTCGCAAACAAACCAAGGATTTCGGTCCAGACGTATTTCGCCTGCAGCCGTTTCAACCATACGAAAGATTGTCAGAAGTGATGGGCTCCGCGGATGTTCTCATCACATTGCTGGACTCCGAGGCAGGCAAATTCGCGGTTCCGTCGAAGACATTAGCTTATCTCAGCGCAGCCCGGGCGATCCTCATGGCCGCTCCTCGCGAAAACCAGACAGCAAAGCTGATCGAAACAGCCAATGCCGGCATCGTTGTATCACCGGATTCCCCGGAAGCGTTCCTGGCCGCAGCATCCGAACTGATGGAGCGCCAAGATAACCGATTGCTATATGGGCAAAAGGCGCGTGCATATGCAGAGTTGCACTTCGACATCGAGCGGATTGCTGATCGATTTCTCGAATTACTTAAGAAGTAATCTAGAGCCGAACTATCCTGCTGCCAACTCGCGGGCACGTTGCGCCGCTCGCATCACGGCCTTGATCAATGTCACTCGCAAGCCGCCCTCTTCCAGTTCAAGAATGCCATCGATAGTGCATCCCGCGGGGGTAGTGACGGCATCCTTCAGCAGCGCCGGATGATACCCCGTGTCGAGGACCATTTTGGATGCGCCGAATGTCATCTGTGCGGCGAGCAGAGTTGCCGTGTCACGCGGCAGCCCGACTTTTACCCCTGCCTCGGCAAGCGATTCGAGAACGATGTAGATGTATGCCGGGCCCGACGCTGAAAGAGCCGTAACAGCGTCCATATGTTTCTCGTCGACAATCACAGTGCGGCCAATCGTCTCAAAGATACGTGATGCCAGCAGCATCTGGGCATCTGTGACGTATTTGCCGCGGCAAAGCGCAGTCATGCCCACACCCAGCATCGAAGGCGTGTTTGGCATTGACCGGATTACGGGAATGGCGATTCCTGAAGCATCTTCCATCGTGCTGGTTTTCACGCCAGTCGCGAATGAGACCAGGATCTTATCAACGGCGAGAGCAGGCTTAATCTGGTTGACCAGATCGGCAATTTGAAACGGCTTCACTCCCAGCAGAATCAGGTCTGCATGTTCAGCCGCTGTTACATTGTCTGTCGTTACTTCCACGCCCCATTGCGCAGAAAGAACCTGTGCCCGTTCTTCATGTGCAACCGTGGCAACGATCTGCTCCGGCGTGAAAAGCTGTTGCTTCAAGAATGCCTGCAACAGAATGCCGCCCATTTTGCCCGCACCGAGAACAGCAACTCGAAGTTGAGAAAGGTCTTCGCTCATCTTGCCATTAGACTACACGACAGCTACTTTGCTTTCTGCTGCGCAATCCAGGCATTGATCCGTTGATCGAGCACATCCAGCGGGAGTGCGCCGGAATCGAGTACCTCGTCGTGGAAGGCGCGCAGGTCAAACTTGCTGCCCAATTCCTTCTGTGCAAGCGCGCGTAATTCCAGAATCTTGAGCTGGCCCATCTTGTATCCCAATGCCTGCGCAGGCCATGCAATGTAGCGATCTACCTCGGCGTTAATAGTGGCATCATCTAGGCCAGAGTGCGCTTTGAAGAATTCAACCATCTGATCGCGAGTCCAATGTTTAGAGTGCACGCCAGTGTCGACAACCAGGCGTATGGCCCGAAAAATATCAGCTTCAAGTCGTCCGTAATCCGAATATAGGTCTTTGTAGAAGCCCACGTCTTTTCCGAGACGCTCTGCATATAAACCCCACCCTTCGGTGTAGGCCGTGTAGTGCATATACTTACGAAACTCAGGCAGGCCGGTCAGTTCCTGCGAGATGGCTATCTGCAGATGATGGCCGGGCAATCCTTCGTGATAAGCAATGGACTCAACGTTCGCAAGCGAGCGATGAGCAAAGTCGTAAGTGTTGACATAAACCGTTCCGGGGCGCTTGCCGTCCGGTGTTCCGTGTTCGTAATACGCGGGTGCCTGGTCCTTCTCGATAAAGGCTGGCACGGCATCCACGGCCAACGGCGCCTTGGGCAAGCGACCGAACAGGTCCGGCAACTTCGTCTTCATCTGGTCGATGTCGTGACGGTAGAGGTCGAGCAGCTGGTCTTTGCTTTCTGCATGTAGTTTGGGATTGCTGGCAATCGACGCGCGCAGAGATGCAAGGTCCTTAAAGCCCAGCTTCTGCGCAATTACAAGCATTTCGCCTTCGTCCCGCTTTACCTCATCCAGGCCGATCTGGTGAATCTGATCCGGCGTCAAGTCGGTTGTAGTGCTCTGGTGCACACGAAAGGTGTAATACTTGTCGCCGTCGGGTAGCGACCAGATGCCGTATTCCGTTCGCCCCGCAGGAATGTACTGAGCCTGCAGGAATTTTCCGAAGCGTGTGTATGCAGGTTGCACCTGCTTTTGAATCGCGCCGAGCAGTTCTGCCTTAATGCGCTCTTGATCGGCCGCAGGGATACTTGCAGGAAATTTCTTAAGCGGCCTGGTAAATGCCGTATCTTCTGGCTTCTGCTGAGCAATGGTATTTACCTGTACCAGCACCTTCTCGAGCAAGTATTTCGGCGGTACACGATGATCGTCCATCCCGGTCATCATGTTGTCCGTGATTTGCTGAAAGGCAGTCGGAACTCTTTTCAAGCGTGCAATGTAGTCGTCATAGTCCTTGACCGTGTCGAAGCTGAGGGTGGAGACCATTTGCGGGAGCGAGGATTGCAGGCCGTTAAACTGATCGACCGGCATCTCCCATGGTTTGAAATTAGCCGCCTCTTGTTCTTCAGCGAGCTGGCGCGCCATCAGGTCTTTGCTCAGCTGCTCCTGGTCGCTCAAACCCGTTGTATCAATGGCGCTCAGACGCAGTAAGTATTCGCGCCCGCGAGCGAGGCGGTCGTTGTATGCGGCCACGGAGTAGTCGGTGAGCTGATCATTCCATCGCTTGTCGCCAATGGAGGAAGCAAATTCTGGTGAATGTTGCAGCCGGTCTTCCCACATCTCGGCAAAGAGCGAGCTCAGCGCTTTGCTGCGGTCCGTTGCACTCTGCGACGTCTGCGCTTGCAGCGAACTGTGGGTTGGGACAAAGAATAAAGTGGAGGCAAGGGTCAGGGAAAGCAGCTTCTTCATAGGAATGGTGGCTTAGAGCGCAGTGTATCAGGATGGGCTGAGCCGGTTTAGCCGCCCTAATGATCAGCTCCGCTGACTTCCGACATTCATGCCTCAGGTGCGTTGGATGCGTGCAGATGAATGCCTGGAGTTCATCGTCAATCCTTGCACCCCAGAGTATTTAGTTTCATTCATTTACAAAAGCAACAATGCGTCCGTCTGACCGTGCCTTGGCGCTACTTCGAATCGAGACTCTCTGGCTCCAGCAGCCGATACAGTGTTGATCGACTGATCCCGAGGAGCTGCGCGGCGCGGAGTTTATTTCCATTTGTTTTTGACAGTACCTGGACAACGTGACGCCGAATCGCTCGATCGAGGTTTGGGTCGTCCTCGACCTCAGAGCCGTTCGTTGGCGAGGTCTGAACCTGCGCAATGTTCATCATTGCAGGAATATCGATCGGACGAATCCATTGCCCCGGGCAATCCAGCGCAGCATTGGCAATGACGGTCTCCAACTCGCGCACGTTTCCCGGCCAACTGTGAGAGTGCAGACGCGAAAGAGACCCGGGTCCTAAACCACGCACTGGTTTGCCGTGAGCCGCACCTTGTCGGGATGCAAACCAGTCAGCAAGTACGGCAATGTCATCTCGCCGTTCGCGCAGAGGTGTAAGTTCAAAGCGAATAGCGGTGAGCCGGTAGCAAAGATCGGCGCGCAGACCGCCGCTCAGCGACAGCCGCCGGAGTGGCGCGCATGAACTCACAAACAGTTGACGGGGAAAGAAGCCCTGTGGATCGCGCCCGCCGCGCTGCTCCCACCATTCGAGGAAATCAACCAGCCTCGACTGCTGCTCAGCAGTGAGGTCTTCAGGACGGGTAAGGAGTAACGTGCCACCACGAACTTCTTCCAGTAGCGCCTGCGTTTCTTCGGAAACGAACCGTGACGCGGCACACGCCACAAATGACGAGGATGACGCAGGTCCAAGAGAGTGAAGGGTGCGCGCAACGAGTGCCTTTCCCGTTCCGGCCTCGCCTTCGATGGTTGCGACACGAAGGTGTGGCGCAGCCTGCCGCAGACGTGAAAAAAGCCGCTGCATGATCAGACTACGCGCTACCATCTCTCCGAGGTGAATTGAATCTCCATTGCCAGCCGGCGCACCTGCGTTGACGGACGGCTCGCCGATCGACTCCTCACTCCATTGCGCAAAACTTGCCACTCTAAATCCCCTGGATGGTTAAATAAGCAGGTTCTGCATATTTCAGAACCTGGAGAGTCTATCGGCGGGGGAAGAAAAAGTGATAGGCGCAGTCAGAGAAAAGGAGCGCCTCATCAGCGCTCCTTTTCCCGGTAAAGATCGACAATAAATTACTTAAGAATGAATACCTTCCATGGGTTTCCGCACGCGGGAAGAAGGTTGATCGGAGAAGATTTTCCCGTCGCGGATATGCACAACTCGGTGTGCGTACTCGGCAATAACCGGTTCGTGGGTCACCAGAACAATTGTGTTTCCTTTTGCCTGTAGTTCGTCAAAGAGAGCCATGATTTCATCGCCGGTCTTGGAATCGAGGTTACCGGTTGGCTCGTCCGCCAGGATGATCGATGGCCGGTTAATCAACGCACGGGCAATGGCCACGCGTTGCCGTTGACCACCCGATAACTCATTTGGTTTGTGGTGCATGCGCTCGCCGAGACTCACTGCGCGCAAGGCTCCTTCGGCTCGCTCCAAACGCTCGGCGGCAGGAGTTCCGTTGTAGATCAACGGAAGCTCTACATTATGCAGGGCTGTGGCCCGTGCGAGCAGGTTAAACGTCTGAAAGACAAAGCCAATCTCGCGGTTGCGAATACGCGCCAGTTCATCGTCATTAAGGTCGCTAACCAGATGCCCATTGAGCCAGTATTCGCCCTTGCTGGGGGTGTCGAGACAGCCGATCAGGTTCATCAACGTGGATTTGCCAGATCCGGACGGACCCATAATGGCGACATATTCGTTTTGCTTGATGCGAAGCGAGACCCCTTGTAAGGCATGAACCTGCTGCTCCGACCCCATATCGTAGGTCTTCCACAGATCGTGCACCACAATGATGTCACCCGGTCCGGGGCCATCTGGCGACGAGGCTCCGGCACCGGTAATGATTCGCGCTTCAGCTTCGGTGGTTATCGGCATCTACCTACTCCTGATTTTCGCACTACCTTAAGAGGACGAAGAAGAATCATTTTCGTCTTTATTTACTGTCGCAGGAGTCGTGTCCCGCTTGACGAGCACATTGTCCTTCAGGTTTCGCAATACACGATAGGTACCGGTGACGATCTCGTCGCCTTCCTTGAGCCCGTTAGTCACTTCGATATCCGTAGTACCTGTAATCCCAGTCGTTACCGGCACAAAGTGCGCGCGCATCTTGCCACTTTTGTCGGAGCGAATGACGAAGACCCCCTGCACCTTCTCCGCATCGCTGGCGGCCGGCGTGGATGCTGGCGCCGAAGCCTTCTGAAGATGCGGTTTCTCTTTTGGATCATCAGGAGCGCGAAGCGTAAGCGCCTGAATGGGAATCGACAGTGTACTGGGTCTCCTTGCGGTCGTGATTTTCGCCGTCGCGGAGAGTCCGGGCTTCAGCAGTTCGGTGGCCTGATCAACTGTGACCACCACCTTGAAATCCTTAGCTTCTTCTGTACCGCTTGTAGACTGGCTGGTAGCCATTCCACTGGATCGCAGTAAGGCCTGGTCGCCAACCTCAGTGACGTGTCCCTTGAATATCTTGCCCGGCAGCGCATCGACGGTTACGTCGGCTTCCTGTCCAAGCGCCACACTCACGATATCGGTTTCGTCAACCTTTACCTCGGCGGTAATGATCGACATGTCGGCCAGCGTCATCAGCGTCGAGCCCTCGGCATTCTGAATGCCTACGACGACTGTTTCGCCTTCGCGCACCGGAAGGTTGGTCACCAGCGCATCAAAAGGAGCGACACTGACCGTCTTGTTCAGAGCGTCCTCGTTGAAACGCAAGGTCGCAACCTGGGTTCCCAGGTGCCCGCGGGCGGAGTCTGTTTGCGCCTTTGCCTGAACGAGCGCCGCGTGACACTGGTTTAATGTCGCCACATCAGTGTCATACGCGGCCTTTTTAGCATCGAAATCAGCCTTGGAGACCAGCTTCTCCTGATACAGGGCGGTGTAGCGTTCGTAATCGAGCCTTTTCTGCTCGAGGTCAGCTTTGGCGTGCTCCACGTTGGCTTCGGCCGTCTTTTCCGCCGCAGTGTACGAAGCGATATCCGTCTTGGCGGCATCAATCGCAGCCTTTTGGGCGTCTACGTTCGCTTCCGGCTGGATGCTTTCCACCGTGGCCAGAACCTGGCCTTTCTTTACGTGCTCACCCTCTTTCACGTAAAGGTGCGTGATGCGCCCGAAGGCTGTAGCACCCACATTTACATATGTTTTGGGCTTAATTTGGCCTGTTCCGCTCACAACTGAAACTAGATTGCCCCGCACAACTTTGCCCGTGAGAACCTTGGTATATCCGGACTGGGCGCGCACTACGGTGAGTGCGACGATCCCGGCCACGGCCAGAACTACAGCAACTATTATGATGATTTTTTTCAAAGTGATTCTTCCCGTATCTGCGGATATCGAACAACTGCCCGGCCACCGCTCCAGAAGTACGCAAATCTGGCGGGGCAAGTTCCGCAAAATCGCAGCGTTCAGTGCGCCGGATTATCTTCCCGCTCAGGTGCAACATGATATCAGGACGAAATATCGGCGGGATAGCACCAATCCGTGAATCGCGCCGTCTAAAACAATATGGATCTACGCTTGTATTCCTTCTTCATCAGTCCGTAAAATTAAGAATGCGATAGAGGGGTAATAACAAAACAGTATGTTGAAGGGTAGTATCCCAATTTTTGTCGCGATCTCCCTTGGAGCCTTCGCGATTTCTCAGGCACAGTCTACGACGCAAAGCGATCCTCAGCTGCAAACTCGGCCTGCGTCTCCGCAGGCTGGGAGCCAGAATCCTTCAACACCGGATTCTTCCACTGAAGATCCACTCAAGCGCCAGCTTCCCGATAAGGAACGCTTCAAACAACAGAAAGAACTGAAGCAGGAGTTGAAGGGACCCTACAAGAAGTGGGTCGATCAGGACGTTCACTGGATCATTACTGATCAAGAGTTGAAGGCCTTCAAGAGCCTCAGTAACGACGAAGAGCGGGATGCTTTCATTGAGGCTTTCTGGCAGCGCCGCAACCCGAATCCTGATTCCCCGGAAAACGAGTTTCGCGAAGAACATTATCGCCGCATTGAGTACTCCAACGAACACTTCGCAGCCGGCAAGCCAGGATGGAAGACCGACCGCGGTCACATGTACATCGCATACGGCAAACCGGACAGCACCGATTCGCATCCGAGCGGCGGAACATATGATCGCCCCATGGATGAAGGCGGCGGTACGACTTCAACCTTTCCATTCGAGATCTGGCACTATCGCTACCTTGAAGGCGTCGGTGAAAACATCGACATTGAATTTGTCGACACCTGCATGTGCGGCGACTATCACATGACCATCGACCGCTCAGAGAAGGATGCGCTTCTGCACGTGCCCGGCGCAGGTCAGACTCTGTACGAGCAGATGGGCATGGCCAAGCAGGCCGACCGTTTTCGCGGCGGTCTCGAATCGTTGGGCACTGGCCCCATGGCCTCGATGCAGCAGAGCAAGCAGTTCGATCGACTCGAGCAGTACGCGAAGCTGCAGGCGCCTCCGGTGATCAAGTTTAAGGATCTCCAGCTAGAGTCGTTCATGTCGAACCACAAGCTGCTCACTGGTCCGTACTTCCCCTTCGATGTGCGTACAGACTATGTCAAGGTGACCGATGACACGGTGCTCGTGCCCATCACGGTGCAGATCAAGAATCGCGACATTACGTTTAACAACAAAGACGGAATCGATGTCGGCGAGGTTCACCTCATCGGCCGCGTCTCAACGATCACCGGCAAAATTGTTCAGAGTTTTGAGGACACAGTCGAGGTTCAAGTTCCCGCTGAGCTGCTGACCAAGACTCTCGACAACAAGCGTCTCTACTGGAAGTCGCTGCCATTGCGTCCCGGCCGTTATCGTGTCGATATCGGCGTTAAGGACGTAAACAATCCCGATCACCTCGGTGTTTGGGCACAGGCGATCAATGTTCCAAAGTATGACGATGACAAACTCTCAGCTTCATCATTGATTCTCGCGAATCGGATGGAGTTGGTGCCGTCAAAAGAAATCGGCGCGGGAAATTTTGTAATCGGCAATACAAAGCTCTTGCCAGCAGTCACATCGAATCCTACAATTCCGGCATCATTCCAGCGGTCGCAGAAGCTGAATTTCTGGATGCAGGTGTATAACTTAGGGATTGACGAGAAGAGTAAGCAGAACTCCGCCACGATTCAATATCAGATCATCGATCTGGGCTCGAACAAAGCCGTCCTGGACATGCAGGAAGACTCGAAGAAATTGAGCGCCAGTTCAGATCAGGTAACGCTGGAGCGGAGTGTCCCCCTAGCCAATCTTCAACCGGGCAAGTATCAGATCAAGATCAAAGTGAGTGACAGCATCTCGAATCAGGAGATCGCCCAGTCGGCTCCCTTTACGGTTGAATAGTAAGTAGCAAGGGACAGAGCAACCACAAGAGTTGCCGGTCCTGAACAACAACGATTTTGGGGCAAACGGCCAGGAGTATTTTTTAGGGTCGCTTGACGTTTTCCGGGGCAAAGCCCTCGAGAGACCGTCGACCGATCCTGGTGACGAACGAAATCGGTGAGGATGATAGTTCCCAATCTGCGAAACAAGGTCGGTCCAGCGTTCGCGCTGCTGATGGCTATGCTTGCGTTGTCCGCATACGCAGAGGGACCTGCAGCCATCTCAGGCGTTGTTCGGGATGCTAAGGGTGCACCCCAGGTAGGCGCACTGGTCGAACTGCTGGGACCCAATCTCGCCTTGATCGCAAACACCTTCACGGACGATCGCGGCCGCTACACGCTGCTGAACGTCACTGCGGGAAATTACAATCTCAAAGCCTCTGGATCTTTTTTCCTGCCCACGCTGCGTGAAAATCTCCGCGTAATTGCCGACTCCAAGCTGGTCGTCAATCTGACTCTGAACCCCCTCTACGAAGCATTTCGATGGCTTCCGGCCAAGCCCCGTCAAGCTGACGAGCCACAGGATGACTGGACCTGGACACTCCGCCTTTCTGCTAATCGACCCCTCTTGCGTATGCTTGAAGACGGTCCCTTGGTGGTGGTCTCTGATGGGGAAGGCGCGGCGCCCGCCCTTAAGGCCCGTGTCACCATCCGCGGTGGCGCCAATGAGTTTGGCGACGGCGGAATACACCACGATTTCGAGATGGCGCGCTCAAACGGCGATGATCAGCTGATTCTTCGGGCGGACCTCGGTCAGGCGGAAAGCGCTTCCCTGAACAGCGTAGTTGGCTATGCGAAGCGCATAGCTCCCGGACGCACAGTGCGTACGGTCGCAGCGTTTGAGGACCGTCCCGACATTCAGGGCGGCTTTGATGGTCAGGGATTGCAAGCAGTGGTGGTGCGTTCTTCGGAAACCATGGATCTGATGAATGGCATAACTGCCGAGTTTGGCAGCGAGGTTCAAGCCATTCACCTCGGAGAAACTCAGTTTTCCCACCATCCATTTGCTGGGCTGACTGTTCATGCGGGTGACAATCAGGTGGAGTATCACGTCGCCACTTCCCCCGGTGCACAACATGCGAATGAGATTGACCGCGCCAGCACGCTTCCCCCGGCATTGACAGAAAAGAACGGCAAACTTCTTGTGGAGCAAGGGCTGCACCAGGAGCTTACCTACGAACGCCACAATGGCAACCTGAGATGGCGGATGACGGTCTATCAAGACCACATTGATAATCCGGTTGTGAGCGGCGGTGGAACGCTGTCTCTTGCCGACTGGAATAGCGGCAATCTGCTTTACGATCCGAATACGGATTTGTTGAAGGTAACTGGACAAGATTTTTTCAGCAATGGTTTGCTTGCCGAGATGCGTGACCGGATTGATGACAACACGTGGTTCACGCTCGCATATGCATTGGGCAACGCGCTGACGATGGACCCCCAGCCCGGAAAAGTCGCACTGGAAGAAGGAATCAATAATCTTCATCCGCGCCGCGCAGGAATGATTTCTGCCAGCATGAGCGGCAAGCTAAAGCAGGCGGGCACCCAATGGCGCGCATCCTATCGCTGGCAACCGACGGACACGGTCACGGCTGTTGACCCATTTAATGGCGAATTGCCCGATCCTTACCTCAGCTTCTATGTCAGGCAGCCCATACATTGCCGCATATTGCCGTATCGGGTGGAAGCACTCGTCGACGTGCGCAATCTGCTCGCCCAGGGCTATCGCCCCTTCGTTACGCAGGACGGTAGCACGCTCTACTTCGCGCAAGCGGAGCGAAGCATTCAGGGCGGCCTCTCTTTCTCCTTCTAGAACCGCATCTCTTGAGCGACTACTCCATTCGTTCGAGGAAATTTCCGTGTTATATTCATTAGAGAGCGCCTGCAGTAGAGCGCTTCCCATCAGTCAGTCCCGCAGAGTTTTCTTTCTGCACCATGTGGACGCGTAGCTCAACTGGCAGAGCATTCGGCTCTTAACCGACAGGTTGTAGGTTCGATTCCTACCGCGTCCACCATTGGATCCACTTCCATCCATGCATGTCCTGAAGACAGCAGTCGAGGTTTCTCTAACCCGCGTTGAGCTCAACCTCGATATCTACTACCGATGCGATCGAATCCACGTCAAACTCGATCTAATCCGTGTATCGTGGACGCAAAATAATGACGCTGCGCGTGGAATCTCCTGAATGTATCGCTCCAGTGGGCAACCTCTGCGGAGAGGGGGCCGTATGGCATGCGGTCGAGCGCGCTCTTTACTGGACTGACATCAACCGATTTCTGATT
>Ga0081540_1003077_pt1 | contig 13369 bp, 10 predicted proteins | sample TabmetS2T1R1_FD_71024 | JGI IMG/M metagenome (GOLD analysis project Ga0081540, IMG submission 71024) | Tabebuia heterophylla rhizosphere microbial communities from the University of Puerto Rico - S2T1R1 | ecosystem: Host-associated > Plants > Roots > Rhizosphere ... | reverse complement strand
CTACGGCGGCGATGCGCCAAAGCTCGACGTGCGCTCGCTGTGCCTGATCCGCGAAACCCTGGCGCGACACGACGGGCTCGCCGACTTCGCCTTCGCCATGCAGGGCCTCGGCAGCGCCTCGATCGCGCTGTTCGGCCACGAGGAGCTCAAGCGGCGCTACCTGCCCGAGGTCGCGGCCGGCACGCGCGTTGCGGCCTTCGCGCTGTCGGAGCCCGAGGGCGGCTCGGACGTCGCCGCGATGCGCACCACCGCGCGGCGCGACGGCAACCATTTCGCGCTCGACGGCAGCAAGACCTGGATCTCGAACGGCGGCATCGCCGACCACTACGTGGTGTTCGCGCGCAGCGGCGAAGCCCCCGGCGCCAAGGGGCTCTCCGCCTTCGTGGTCGACGCCGCGGCGCCGGGATTGAGCGTGACGCACCGCATCGAGGTGATCGCGCCGCATCCGCTGGCGACGCTGCGCTTCGACGGCGTGCGCGTGCCACTCGGCAATCGCCTGGGTGGCCCCGGGGACGGTTTCAAGGTCGCGATGGCCACCCTCGACGTGTTCCGCGCGACCGTGGGCGCGGCCGCGCTCGGCTTCGCCCGCCGCGCGCTGTTCGAGAGCGTGGAGCGCGCCGCAAGCCGCAAATTGTTCGGGGCCCCGCTCGCCGAGCTGCAGATGACTCAAAGCTCCATCGCCGACAGCGCGAGCGAGGTCGACGCATCGGCGCTGCTCGTCTATCGCGCCGCCTGGGCCAAGGACCAGGGCGCGGCGCGGGTCACCCGCGAAGCGGCGATGGCGAAGATGTTCGCGACCGAGGCGGCGCAGCGCGTGATCGACCGCGCCGTGCAGCTGCACGGCGGCCTCGGCATCACCAAGGGCGTCAAGGTCGAGGAGCTTTACCGCGAGATCCGGGCGCTGCGCATCTACGAAGGCGCGACCGAGGTGCAGAAGGTCGTGATCGCTCGCGAGCTGTTGAAGCAGCGGACGGGAAAATCGGCGCTGGCAGCGGAGTGACACGCGGGGAGAAGAGCGGAGCGGTGCGTATGATTGAATTTGTCCTGGAGCGACAGCCATGACCGCGCATCTCGACACATTCGCGCGCGACAACCTGCCGCCGCGCGCCCAATGGCCGGACTTCCTGCTCGAGCTGCCGGAGCTGCAATATCCCGAGCGCATGAATTGCGTGGTCGAATTGCTCGACCGCTGGGTCGCGGCCGGTCATGGCGACCGGCCGTGCCTGATCTCGCCGGCGGAGACCTTGAGTTACGCGCAGCTGTCCGAGCGCGTGAACCGGATGGCCAACGTGCTCACGCGCGTGCTCGGGATAGTGCCAGGCCATCGCGTGCTGCTGCGCGGACCCAACAATCCGATGATGGTCGCCGCCTATCTCGCCGTCATCAAAGCCGGCGGCGTCGTGGTCGCGACCATGCCGCTCTTGCGCGCGAAGGAGATCGCCTATCCCATCGGCAAGGCGAAGATCCGCCTTACCCTGTGCGACCACCGGCTGGCCGAGGAGATGGAGAAAGCCCGCGCGCTCGCGCCGGATCTCGAGCGCGTGGTGTACTGGGGCGGCGGAGGGGCCGATTCCCTCGAAGCGCTGATGGCGCGGCCGGGTTACGAGACCTTCGCCCCCTGCGACACGGCAAGCGATGACGTGTGCCTCATCGCATTCACCTCGGGCACGACCGGCGAGCCCAAGGGCACGATGCATTTCCACCGCGACATGCTCGCGACCTGCGACAGCTACGGGCGGCACGTGTTGCGCGCCGAGGCGCGCGACCGCTTCATCGGCTCGCCGCCGCTCGCGTTCACCTTCGGGCTCGGCGGACTGGTGTTGTTTCCGCTGCGTGTCGGCGCGGCGACCATCCTCGTCGAGAAGGCCTCCCCGGACGATCTGCTGGCGGCCGTCAAAAGATTCGGCGCGACCGTCGCCTTCACTGCGCCGACGGCCTATCGCGCGATGTTGCCGAAAATTCGGGAGCACGATCTGTCGTCGTTGCGCAAATGCATTTCCGCAGGCGAGACCTTGCCGAAGGGCACCTATGATGCCTGGTTGCGCGCGACCGGACTGAAGTTGATGGACGGCATCGGCGCGTCGGAAATGCTGCATATCTTCATCGCCGCTGAGGCGGACAAGACGCGCGGCGGTGCGACCGGGCTTCCCGTGCCCGGCTACGAGGCAAAGGTGGTTGACGACAAAGGCGATGAGCTTCCAGCGGGCGTGGCGGGCAGCCTTGCGGTGCGCGGCCCCACGGGTTGCAGATATCTCGCCGACGATCGGCAGCGCAAATATGTGTCGAATGGCTGGAACCTCACCGGCGATACCTATCTCAAGGATGAGCAGGGCTATTTCGTCTATCAGGCCCGCTCTGACGACATGATCGTCTCCGCAGGCTACAACATCGCAGGCCCGGAGGTCGAAGCGGCGCTGCTGTCGCATCCTGCCGTGGCCGAATGCGGCGTGGTCGGCGCGCCCGACGAAGCGCGCGGCCTGATCGTCAAGGCTTACGTGGTTTTGGCGGGCGGCGCTGCTGCCGATGCCGCACTGACGCAAGCGTTGCAGGATCACGTCAAGCGTGAGATTGCGCCTTACAAATATCCGCGCGCGATCGAATATGTCACGCAGTTGCCGAAGACCGAAACCGGCAAGCTGAGACGCTTTGCGCTCCGGCAGATGGCGGCGGCCGGTCATGCATCGCCAAACATCGCCGCCGAATGAATGGTTTGAATCCGACAATGAGGGAGAACAGCCGGTGACCGCGCCCAAGGGCCCAACCTTGATAGTGGTGCCTCATTCCACCACCGACACATTGCCTTCCGGCGTGCAAGTGCTGCAGCCGAGCGGCTGGCCGATGCCGAAGGGCTACGCCAACGGCATGGCGGCCGACGGCCGCCTCGTGGTGACCGGCGGCGTGATCGGTTGGGACAGGGAACAGCGCCTCGCGCCCGACTTTGTCGCGCAGGTGCGCCAGACGCTGAGCAACATTTCGGAAATTCTCGCCGAGGGCGGCGCGAAGCCCGAACATCTCGTGCGCCTGACCTGGTATGTCGTCGACATCGAGGAATATCTGGCAAGCCTCAAGGCGCTCGGACAGGTCTATCGCGAGATCATCGGCGCGCACTATCCGGCCATGGCGCTGGTGCAGGTGGTGCGCCTGGTCGAGAAGGCCGCGCGCGTCGAGATCGAGGCGACAGCGGTGGTGCCGCGCTGAGGCCACAGCGTTTTCGAACGTTCAACCGATCGATCGGGCGCTATTTTACCTGAAACGTCTGCACCGTCTGGCGCGCGCCCAGCGCATAGAGTTTTGCCAGCGCCGAGGTGACGGCGCCGCGCATGCGAGGGTCGCTGCCGAGCGGGCCGAAAATGGAGCGCACGCCCAAGAGCGCCGGAGCAAGCCGCTCGGCAAGCGGACCGGCGCGCTCGGCGATTTCAGCCAGTTCCTTGGCGAGCGGATCGCGCACATCGATCGCGCGTCCCTGTTCGTCCTTTGCCGTGACGTAACGCATCCAGCCCGCGACCGCGAGCGCGTGGGTCTCGATAGGCAGGCCAAGCCGCAGCCGGTCCTGCATCGTGGCGAGCAGCCGCTGCGGTAGTTTCTGCGAGCCGTCCATTGCGATCTGCCAGGTGCGGTGGTGCAGGGCGGCATTGGAAAAGCGCTGCAGCAGCGATGCGCTATAGGCTGCAAGGTCGGTGCCTTCAGGCATCGCCAGCGTCGGTGCCGCTTCCTGCATCACCTGCCTGGCGAACGCCGCAAAGCGATGATCGGCCACAGCCGCGGCGATGGTCTCATGGCCGGCGAGATAACCGAGATAGGCTAGCGCCGAATGGCTGGCGTTGAGCATTCGCAGCTTCATGTGTTCGAACGGCGTCACGTCCGAAACCATTTGCACGCCCGCTGCCGCGAAGTCCGGCCGCCCCGCCGGAAACTGATCCTCCACGATCCATTGCGTGAACGGCTCCGTCACCACCGGCCGGGCGTCGATCATGCCGAGCACGGAGGAAACTTCGGCCCTGTCGAGGTCGGTGGTTTCCGGCACGATCCGGTCCACCATTGTCGACGGAAAGGCCACCTCGGCCTCGATCCATTTGGCGAGATCGCGCGATTGCAGCGCCGCGAACTGCGTCACGATGCGCCCGGCGGTATGACCGTTGGCCGAGAGATTGTCGCAGGAAAGAACGGTGAAGGGAGCCCCGCCTGAACTCCGCCGACGCGTCAGCGCCGCCACCAGGAAACCCGGAACCGAGCGTGGCGCATCGGGATTTGCGAGGTCGTGCACGATGTCGGGATGGCTTTCGTTGAGTTCGCCGGTTTGCGGCGTGTGGCAATAGCCCTTCTCGGTCACCGTCAATGAGACGATGCGAGTCGCCGGACTGGCCATGCGCGCAATCAGTCGCGCCGGATTCTCCGCGGCGACCTCGATACCGAGGACCGAGCCGATCACCCGATGATCGGTGCCTGCGCCGGAACGAACCGCAACGGTGTAGAGGCCGTCCTGCGGCGCCAGCGCGTCGCGCGTTTCCGGACTGCGCAGGCTGGCGCCGACAATCCCCCAATCCGTTGCGCCGGCAGCGAGAAGATCTTCGATGACGACGGCCTGATGGGCGCGATGGAACGCGCCGATCCCGAGATGGACGATGCCTGGCTTGACCCGGGAACGATCGTAGCCGGGTCGGCGGATCTGGCCCGGAAGCCGATCGAGGGTGGCGTTCGAAAGGCGAACGGCTTCCTCATTCGGATTGGAACCGGTGATTTTTGTCGTCTCGCTTGACATAGGGAGCCCGATCAGCAATCTTCGGTCAATTGGTAAGACCAATTAGCCAATTTATTGGCGTTGGCGCGATTAAAGCAAGAAAAAATCGATTCTCGCAGGGGATCGTCGGGGAGATACGAGCGTGCCGCTCGAAGCCGTGGAAGCACGACGCCTTTATCGCCAGGTTGCCGATCAGCTTCGCGCCTTGATCGACGGCGGCGAATATGTCGTCGGCAGCAGGCTTCCCACCGAACGCGACCTCGCCGAACAGCTGAAAGTCTCGCGGCCCACGGTGCGCGAAGCGCTGATCGCGCTCGAAGTCGAGGGCCGCGTTCGCATTCGCGTCGGCTCCGGGATCTATGTCAGCGAACCCGCCGCGCTCGCGCCGCCGCTGGCGTCATCGGCTGTCATCGAAGGTCCGTTCGAACTGCTGCGCGCCCGCGAATTCATCGAGAGCGCCATCGCCGAGCAGGCGGCGAGGGTGGCCACGCCTGAAGACATCTCGCGCATCGACGCCTCATTAGAGGCGATGGCGAGCGTGCAGCATCCCGGCGAAGCCTCGATGATCCACGACCGCGCGTTTCATGTTGCGGTCGCCGGATGTCTCGACAACGCCGTGCTGGTCCGTGTCGTCGGCGAATTGTTCGACCAGCGGCTCAACCCCTACTTCGCCAAGCTCGCGCATTATTTCGAGAATCCGGAATCCTGGAACACCGCGCTGACCGAGCACCGCGCCATCCGCGATGCCATCGCTGCGCGTGATGTCGAGGCTGCGCGGGAGGCGATGCGCGAGCATTTGGTGCGGTCGCAGGCGCGCTTTGCACAGAATTTCGGGACGGAAGCGTCGCGTATCCACGCCGGAAGCGGATGAGTTTTGTCTGAAGCAAACGAGTTCGAACGGTTCGAGTCGATCCGGGCCGACTGAGTAACAAAAGCAAAATGTAACAATGGAGGATTCCCGTGTTCAAGAAATTGACGATTGCATTCGCTGCGTCTGCCGCGGCGCTGTTGGCCGCGACCACTTCGGGCATGGCGCAGACCAAGCTGAAATGGGCTCACGTCTACGAGACCTCCGAACCGTTCCACACCGCTTCCGTCTGGGCAGCGGGCGAAATCAACAAGCGCACCAATGGCCGCTATCAGATCGACGTCTACCCGGCCTCGCAGCTCGGCAAGGAAACCGACATCAACCAGGGGCTCTCGCTCGGCTCCGTCGACATGATCATTTCCGGCTCGAGCTTCGCGGCCAAGAGCTTTCCGCGGATCGGCGTGACCTATTATCCCTACACCTTCCGCGATGCCGATCATCTGCTGGCCTACACCAAGAGCGATGTCTTCAAGGAGCTTGCAAAGGGCTATGAGGACAAGACCGGCCATCGCATCGTGGCGGTGACCTATTACGGCGTCCGCCACACTTCCTCGAACAAGCCGATCAAGACCTGCGCCGACATGAAGGGCCTCAAGATTCGCGTGCCTGATGTGCCGGCCTATCTGGCGATGCCGCGCGCCTGCGGCGCCAACACCGCGCCGATCGCCTTTGCCGAGGTCTATCTGGCGCTGCAGAACGGCACGGTGGAAGCGCAGGAAAATCCGCTCACCACGATCGAGGCCAAGAAGTTCTACGAGGTGCAGAAGCACATCGTGCTGACCGGCCACATCGTCGATCACCTGAATACCGTGGTCTCCGGCAATCTCTGGAAGAAGCTCTCCGAGGAAGACCGCAAGATCTTTACCGACGTCGCACAGGAAGCGGCAGCGAAGGCCACCGAGGAGATCAAGACCAACGAAGCCAAGCTGGTCGATTTCTTCAAGCAGAAGGGCCTGACGGTGACCGAGGTCAACAAGGACGAGTTCCGCGACACCGTGCTCAAGAACGTGAGCTTCGAGAGCTTCGATTACCGCAAGGCCGACTGGGAACGCATCCAGGCGGTGAAATAAGAATGAGATGTCATTCCGGGGCGGCTCGAAGAGCCGAACCCGGAATCTCGAGATTCTGGGTTCGATGCTTCGCATCGCCCCGGAATGACAAGAATCACTCACGGGTGCCATTTCGGGGAGGGCGCATGTCGGCGGTTGAAGTTCACAAGCAAATCACGGCGGACGAGATCGCCCATACCTTCGAGGACGAGGTCCCCAAGGGCGCCGATCTCAGCCAATACGCGCCCGAGGACTGGCTGGCGCTGGCGATCTTCTGGATCATGGCGCTGTGCGTCTTCCTGCAGTTCTTCACCCGCTATGTCCTCAACGACAGCTACGCTTGGACCGAGGAGATCGCGACCTACTGCCTGATCGGCGTGGTCTTCATCGGTTCGGCAATGTGCGTGCGACTGTCGCGGCACATCCAGGTCGATCTCGTGTACCGCTATCTGCCGCATGCCGCGGCACGCGCGCTTTCGACGATGATCGACTTCATCCGCATCGCGTTCTTCGCCTATGCGATGAAGCTGGTCTGGCAATTCATCCAGATCATCGACGACGAGCGGATGACGACCATCAAGTTCCAGAAGGGCTTTGTCTACTACGCCGTGCTGCTCGGCTTTGCGCTGATGTTCGCGCGCTCGATCCAGGTTGCGATCGAGAACTGGCGCCGCGGCTATTCGATTCTGGAGCGACCCGGCGCATTCGACGGAACGGAGGGGTAGGGCGATGCTGCTGCTGCTTGGGGGATTTCTGCTGCTGATGCTGCTCGGCCTGCCGGTCGCGCTTTCCATGGCGGTTTCGTCGCTGGTCTATATTCTCGTCACCGGCATCACGCCCGACGTGACGCTGGCGCAGCGCATGATCGCCGGCGTCGAGAGCTTTCCGCTGCTCGCGGTGCCGTTCTTCATCCTCGCCGGCAATCTCATGAACATCGCCGGCGTGACCGGGCGCATCTACAGGTTTGCGGTCGCACTCGTAGGCTGGATGCGCGGCGGTCTCGGCCACGTCAACATCATCGGCTCCGTGATCTTTTCCGGCATGTCCGGCACCGCGATCGCCGATGCCGCGGGGCTCGGCACCATCGAAATCAAGGCGATGAAGGACCACGGCTACTCCACCGAGTTCGCCGTCGGCGTCACCGCGGCGTCCGCCACGCTCGGCCCGATCATCCCGCCGTCGCTGCCGTTCGTGATCTACGGCATGATGGCGAACGTCTCGATCGGCGCGCTGTTCCTCGGCGGCGTCATTCCCGGCGTGGTCATGACCTTGTTCATGATGGCGACGGTAGCCTATTTCGCGCATCGCAACGGCTGGGGCAGCGACTCGCCGTTCTCCTGGCAGCAGATCGGTTCGGCCGGCCTCGAAATCGTCATCGTGCTGGCATTCCCGATGGTGGTGTGGTTGATGGTCGTCGGCGGCATGTCGGTGAACATGGCGGTCGGACTCGGCCTCGTGGTGCTGCTGGCGCTCGACTGGTACTTCGATTTCTCCGCCGTGATGGCGCTGATGGCGCCGGTGATCCTGATCGGCGGTATGACGCTCGGCTGGTTCACGCCGACGGAAGCCGCGGTCGCCGCGGTGATCTGGTCGCTGTTCCTCGGGCTCGTGCGTTACCGCTCGATGACGCTGCAGACGGTCGCCAAAGCCACCTTCGACACCATCGAGACTACCGCGTCGGTGCTGTTCATCGTCACCGCCGCTTCGATCTTCGCGTGGCTACTGACCGTGTCGCAGGCGGCGCAGACGCTGACGGATGTGATGCTCGGCATCACCCATAACAAGTGGGTGTTCCTGCTGCTGGCCAATATCCTGATCCTGTTCGTCGGCTGCTTCATCGACACCATCGCGGCCATTACGATCCTGGTGCCGATCCTGCTGCCGATCGTCCTGAAGCTGGGCATCGACCCGATTCATTTCGGTCTGATCATGACGCTGAACCTGATGATCGGCTTGCTGCATCCGCCGCTCGGCATGGTGCTGTTCGTGCTTGCACGCGTGGCGAAACTCTCCGTCGAGCGCACGACCATGGCGATCCTGCCGTGGCTGGTGCCGCTATTGCTGGCGCTGGTCGCCATCACCTACATACCCGAGCTGACGCTCTGGCTGCCTAAATATATGGGGCTCTCAAAATGACATCGATGGCTCTGGCCGCAACGCTGTTCGGCCCGGAAGACCTGCGCATGGTCGAGCGGCCGCTCGATCCCCTCGCGCCGGGCATGGTGCGCATCCGCTTCGGCGCCGGCGGCATCTGCGGCTCCGATATGCATTATTATCGCCATGCCCGGACCGGTGATTTCGTCGTGACCTCGCCGCTGGTGCTCGGCCACGAGATCGCGGGCGAGGTGGTCGAGATCGCGGGCAGCGCGCCGGGCGTGAAGGTCGGCGACCGCGTCGCCGTCAATCCGTCGCGCTGGTGCGGCCATTGCAAGCCGTGCCGGGAAGGCCGCCCCAATCTCTGCGAAAACATCTTCTTCATGGGCTCGGCCTCGAAGACCCCGCACATGCAGGGCGGCTTTGCGTCCTACTTCGACGCGATCCCGGCGCAATGCGTGAAGATTCCCGATCACGTCAGTTACAAGGCGGCGGCGCTGGCCGAACCGCTCGCGGTATGCCTGCACGCGGTCGCCCGTGCCGGCGACGTCAACGGCAAGCGCGCGGTGCTGTTCGGCGCCGGTCCGATCGGGCTCTTGACCATGCTGGCGGCGCAGCGTGCCGGCATCGCCGAAGTCACCGTTGTCGACATCGCCGCGGCGCCGCTCGCCTTCGCCACCAGGCTTGGGGCCAATCAGGTCGTCGATATCTCCGGCGGCGAGGAGGCGCTAAGGGCAGAGGCCGCCGCGCGTCCGTTCGATGTGGCGTTTGAGGTGTCAGGCACCGCGGCAGGGCTGGCGAGCGCCATCGGCGTCGTCAGGCGCGGCGGCGTCGTGGTTCAGGTCGGCAATCTGCCGGGCGGCCAGATTCAGGTGCCGGCCAATGCGGTGATGGCCAAGGAGATCGATCTGAGAGGCTCGTTCCGCTTCGGACCTGAGTTCTTCACCGCGGTCGAACTGATCGCCGACGGCAGCGTCGATGTGCTCGCGCTGGTCACCGCCGAGCGGCCGCTGTCGGTCGCGCCCGATGCGGTGCGGCTGGCGCTCGACCGCTCGCAGAGCGTCAAGGTCGTGCTGACGGCGTGATCGGCGGTCAAGTTTGGGAGAGTTTCGCATGATGCTGCAGGGATGGCGGTGGTACGGGCCGAATGATCCCGTGTCGCTCGACGATATCCGTCAGGCCGGCGCGACCGACGTGGTGACGGCGCTGCATCAGGTGCCGATCGGCGAGGCCTGGACGCGCGCCGCCGTCGAGGAACGCAAGAACCTGATCGAGAACTCGCAGCCGGGCCGGTCACCGCTGACATGGTCGGTGGTGGAATCGATTCCCGTGCCCGACGACGTCAAGCGGCTCGGCGGCAAGGCGACACGGTCGATCGAGGCGTGGATTGCCAGCCTCGAGGCGCTGGCCGCCTCCGGCATCAAGATCATCTGTTACAACTTCATGCCGGTCGTGGATTGGTGCCGCACCGATCTCGAATGGGAACTGCCGAACGGCGCCAAGGCGATGCGCTTCGACCAGGAGCGCTTCGCGGCATTCGACTTGCACATCCTGCAGCGGCCCGAGGCGGCGAGCGAATATTCCGAGGCCGCGCAACGTCGCGCCAAGGACGTCCATTCGCGGATGACGCAGGCCGACATCGACGAGCTCATCACCAATATCGCCAGCGCGCTGCCGGGATCGACCACCGATCCCCTGACCATTCCGCAATTCCGCGAGCGCCTGCAGCAATATCGCGGCATCGATTCCACGGTGCTGCGGCAGCACCTCAGCGAGTTTCTCGCCCGCGTGGCGCCAGTGGCCGAGCAACTAGGCGTCAAGCTGACGCTGCATCCGGACGATCCGCCGCGCCCGCTGTTCGGCCTGCCGCGCATCGCCTCGTCGGCGGAGGATTATCAGGCATTGTTCGACGCCGTGCCGTCGAAGGCCAATGGCATCTGCTTCTGCACCGGCTCGCTCGGGGTGCGCGCGGAAAACGATCTGCCGGCGATGGCCAAGCGCTTCGCGCCGCGGATCGGTTTTGCCCATTTGCGCGCGACCAAACGAGAGGGCGACGGCCTGTCGTTCTTCGAGTCGGATCATCTCGACGGCGATGTCGACATGATCGCGGTCCTGAAGGCGTTGCTCGCCGAGAACCGCAAGCGTTCATCGACGGAGCAGATCGTGTTCCGCCCCGATCACGGCCACCGCATGCTCGACGATCTCGCCGAAACCAAGCGCACCAATCCCGGCTATACCGCGATCGGCCGCTTGCGCGGCCTCGCCGAACTCCGCGGCGCGATAAGGGCCATCGAGCATGCGGGGTAGAGGGAAGAGAGCGCCTCGCTCTCCGCTGTCATTCCCCGCGAAGGCGGGGAATCCAGTACGCCGCGGCTTCTCGGCTCAATCACTGACGTCTCTGGAATACTGGATCACCCGCCTTCGCGGGTGATGACACCTTAGGCGCGGATCGGATCGAGATCGAAAACGGAAGTGCTTACAAATCAATCACATGCCTACTGTGCATGGGGTTGTTTTCGTAGTTTTGAGCCCGAGCGCTCGACACCGGCGCTCAGCCCGGCGTCCGCGCCGTCTTGGCGGCCTCGAAGGCCGCCAGCCGTTCGGCGAACTTTCCGTTCGCAAGGCCGGCCCGCGCCAGAATGGTCGGCGCCGGCAACGTCTCGAAGAAATGACAGGCCACGCGATGGCCTGATGTCGCCTCGCGCAGCTTCGGCTCTTCGGCCGAGCACCGCGCCTGCGCATGCGGGCAGCGGGTGTGGAAGCGGCAGCCGCTCGGCGGCTTGAACGGGCTCGGCACGTCCCCCTGCAGCATGACGCGCTTGGTGCGGAGCGCGGGATCTGGCTTCGGGATCGCCGCCAGCAAGGCCTGCGTGTAGGGATGCAGCGGGCGATCGTAGAGCGTCTTCTTGTCCGATATCTCGACCAGTTTGCCGAGATACATCACCGCGACGCGGTCGCTGATGTGCTTCACGACAGCCAGATCGTGGGCAATGAACAGGTAGGACAGCCCGAACCGCTGCTGCAGGTTCTGCAGCAGGTTGACGATCTGCGCCTGGATCGAGACATCGAGTGCCGACACCGGCTCGTCGCAGACGATCAGTTCGGGATTGGCCGCGAGCGCCCGCGCGATGCCGATGCGCTGGCGCTGCCCTCCGGAGAACTGATGCGGATAGCGCCTGGCATGTTCGGGCAGCAGGCCGACGATTTCGAGCAGCTCGCGGCCGCGCGCGGCGCGCGAGGCGTCGTCGCCGATCTCGTGGACCCGCAGCGGCTCGGCCAGGATCTCGCCGACCGTCATGCGCGGATTGAGCGAGGCGTAGGGGTCCTGAAATATGATCTGCATGTGCCGGCGTATCCGGCGCAAGGAGTCCTTGTCGAGATCGGCGATCTCTTTCCCCTTGAAGCGCACCGAGCCCGCGGTCGGGTCCATCAGGCGCAGGATCAGCCGTCCGGTGGTCGACTTGCCGCAACCGGATTCGCCGACCAGCGCCAGCGTCTCGCCGCGCGCGATCTCGAAGCTGACATCCTCGACGGCGCGCACGAGGCCGACCACCTTGCGGCGGATCAGACCGCGGGTAACGGCGAAGTGCTTGACCAGGCCATCGACCTGCAGGACCGAGGCTTCGCTCGCCATACCGTTCATGACGCCACCTCGACCGGCGCTTTCCAGCACGCCACCTGGTGGCCGGGCGCGATGTTGCGCAATGGCGGAGGGTCGAGCCGGCAGCGCTGGTCTGCGAACGGGCAACGCGGGGCGAAGCGGCAACCCGCGGGCTGGTTGTTAGGGCTCGGCACCGTGCCTTCGATGGTGGCGAGGCGCTTGCGATCGACGTCGATGCGCGGGATCGAGCCGAGCAGGCCGATCGTATAGGGATGCTGCGGATCGGCGAACAGGTCGTTCACATCGGCGCTTTCGACGATCCGCCCCGCATACATCACCAGCACCTGGTCGGCCACTTCGGCGATGACGCCGAGATCATGGGTGATGATCAGGATCGCCATACCGAGCCTTCGCTGCAGGTCACTCAGGAGATCGAGGATCTGCGCCTGGATGGTGACGTCGAGCGCAGTCGTCGGCTCGTCGGCGATCAGCAGCGCCGGTTCGCAGGATAGCGCCATCGCGATCATGACGCGCTGGCGCATGCCGCCCGACATGTTGTGGGGAAAGTCGTCGATGCGCTGCGCTGCGGACGGGATGCGCACCAGTTCGAGCATCTCGATCGCGCGCGCCCTGGCTGCGCGCGGCGTCATCGCGCTGTGGGCGAGGATCGCTTCGACGATCTGCTGGCCCACGGTGTGGACCGGGTTGAGCGAGGTCATCGGCTCCTGGAAAATCATAGACATCTTGCCGCCGCGCAGCCGGCGGCGCTCGTCGGCCGACAGCGTCAGCACGTCGCGATTGCCGAACAGCACGGCTTCCGCCTCGACCTTGCCCGGCGGGCTCGGCACCAGACCCATCACCGACAGCGACGTCACGCTCTTGCCGCAGCCGGACTCGCCGACCAGCCCGATGGTGCGCCCGCGGGGGACGCTGAAGCTGATGCCGTCGACGGCGCGGAACAGGCCGCGATCCGTCGCGAAGTGGGTCTTCAGGCCGCGAACCTCGAGAAGCGTGTCCAT
>Ga0081540_1003076_pt1 | contig 13370 bp, 14 predicted proteins | sample TabmetS2T1R1_FD_71024 | JGI IMG/M metagenome (GOLD analysis project Ga0081540, IMG submission 71024) | Tabebuia heterophylla rhizosphere microbial communities from the University of Puerto Rico - S2T1R1 | ecosystem: Host-associated > Plants > Roots > Rhizosphere ... | reverse complement strand
GGCCAGATGCGGCGCGAACTCCGTAAGGACGGGTCTGAAGAACTGGCTCGGCACTACCATCAGCACCAGATCGCAGGCCGCGATGTCGGTCGCCCTGGCGGTTGCCTTCACGCCGGGACTGAGTGTGACGCCGGGCAGATAGACGCGGTTGGAGTGGTGGTGGTTGATCTCTTCCACCGTCTCCAGCTCATAGGCCCACAGCCTCACCTCGCGCCCGGCCTGGGCCGCGCTCTCGGCGAGCGCCGTCCCCCATGCGCCCGCGCCCACGATGCCGATGCTCGAATATGCCAAGCTCGCCTCCTTCGAGCGCTAACCGGACGCTTAGCGCTCTCCTTCTTTTGTCGGTGCTTCAGATTTCCGGAAAGCGCGGGAGCACTTTTTGGTCCGATGCACTAAGCCTTCACACCCGCTCCGATGGCTCTTGGCGCGCCTGCATCGAGCGGCCAGCGCGCGCGGGCCTCGAAATCGGCAGGCACCTCTAAGCCGCGCGCCAGCCGTTCGGCGCTGTCGGATGATCGCGCTTGAGCCGGCGGCGAGATAGGCGGCCGAGTTGCCTGCTCCTTCAAGATGACTTTGTCATCTTGATCGGTCCTGCCGCGCTGCTGCGGTCGCCCCACCCTTGGCCAGGGCGTTGGCGGTCAATCCATCGTGCTGCGCCATGGCCGCTTGCCGTGCATTTTTATCGCGGAGCACGGCAGTCTTTGGAACATACCGCCGCACCGAGCTTTCCTATTCCGGCAACCGATTGAATCACTTCCGCCGGCCATGACCGAACTCGAAACATTGAACAGGATGCTTGCGCGGCCAGGAGGAACTGCTCGCGGAGCTTGAAACGGCAACCCGATGCGGCGAACGCATGACACTCATGCGTGAGCTGGTCTGGATCAGGATGGCTCTCGATTTTCTCGATGACGGCCGATCCGACTCAACCTAGCGCCGGGCGTTCGCCCCGGCGTCGGCCCCGACACCTTCCGCGACGAGACTGGCGGTCGCTGCAACAGACCTGCGACGGCTGCGAAGCGGGCAAGCGAGCACGACAGCGAGGGAAGCATCCTTGCGTGGCTTTGGGATGCGGGAACGCGGACACCTGTAGCCCAACGACGGGCAATTGTCTTATCGCGCTGACTGCTGTGCTGCTGGTTGAATTTCATGGGTGCTGGGACAGATTGGTCGCCGACAGCGGCCTGGCTACCGCGAAATTCGCGGGCGATCGCTTCAGAGACACATTGTGCCGACTCCCGGTTTGGCTTGATCTCTTTTTCAAAGCCCGCCGCTCTGGTGGCGGCATCCTTGCATACTCCACCAGGTCAGCACACGGACTCGTCGTGCTGCTGCTGATGGCGGCGACCACTGCGCGCCCCACAAGACTGCCTGTTCGGCGAGCGTATAGCCCTCCGTCTCGCGGGCCTGTCGGGGACAGCCGCGCGAACGCGTCGGGGAGCCTTCATCTGCGCGGGCGGCTGCTGCGAGTTGGTCTGTCGAGCGTGGGCCGGTGTTGCGACACCGATCGCAACGATGGTTGCACGTGCAGTGGGCTTCACGTCCTCCCTCGTCGACCATCTGCTTGGAATTTCGCGCCCTCATTACCTGGCGCGCACCACGCCGGGCATGTTGTAGCTGCCATCGATCAACTGTGTCTCCGCACCGTAAAAGCGGGCAGCGAACTGGAAACCGCCGCTCTTCGGCGTCGGCAACCAGTTCTTGCGCTGATTGGCATCCTTCGGCTCGTCGTTCTGGACATAGATAACGAGCTTGCCCCCCTCAGTGTGCAGCTTGTCACGCTTGAGCATGAAGCTGTTGATCGAGTAGCGGTTGATCGGATTGTCGACGAAGTATCCCTCGCGGTCGTAGAGCGGGATTTCCCAGAACTCCGAGACCGGCGGCATGTCGTTGAGATCGAAGCTGATCGTGTAACGATGCGCGCCGTCGAGCGGACGCCCCTCGGTATCCTTGAGACAGAAGGCTCCTGTGTGAGATTTCGACGGCACCGGCCCCAGAACCGCGATCAAGCCGTAGCGTGCCCGCTCGTTCCAATCGCTGTCCTTGTAAGCAAGATCGGAAGTGAGCCCCCAACCGTTGCGGTCAACGCCGGAGCCCTTGGCCATCGCAGCGATTACGCCCTTGCGCCCGTCCTCGATACCTTCCTCAATGGCCGCAGTTACGGCCGGTGGCAGGCGGGACGGATCGAACGGCACGCCCGCCTTGAGGCCGAGGCGCTCGAATCGTCCAAACGCCGCGCGCTCGTGATAGCCGTCCTCCTGCTTGGTGAAGCTCTTGTCGTTTAATATGAGGCTGACCCAGCGCAAGAAGTCGGTGCCCTTGAGCTTGCCCGGTTCGTGAACGGACTCCATGCCCGGATAGCTCGGATAGTCGCCCCGAACGGCGGTGACGTCCTCGGCGCGCACGGTCTTCCGTCCAGCCGATTCCCACTGGCTGAGCGCCATCAATGCGATGTCATCCTGAATGCCGTTGACGAGCTTCAGTTCCTCAGGCGTATCGTCGGTGAGCGCAACACGCGTGGTTACCGCGGCGAAGTCGGACGGGGACTGGATGATTTCCGCGCCGACGAAGCCCGCCGGCAACCTGCCGCTCCAATTCGGCCCGATCAGCAAACGCTGGATCTTGCTGGGCGCATTGAACTGGCTGCCGATCATCAGAGGCCACCATCGCGCATAGTTGTCGGCAAACTGAATGCTCCAGTAGCGATCGCAAATCTCGGGCGTTGTCACCACGACAGGCTCCTTCGCGAGGTCGAGCACGGCCGTGCCATAGAGCGTGGTGGCGTTGGGCGTGGTGGCGAAGTGATCCGCCGCCGTCATCGGCTTGCGGTACCAGCTCAGTCGGTTGACGCCGACGTATTTCGGACTCTGCTCGTTCTGGGCCAGATTGTACCGCAAGTGGTAGATAGCAACTGGATGCATGCCCCACAGGAATGCCTCCCTGGCGATCGCCCGGGCTTCTTCAGACGAGAGCGGCGCGTTGCCCTGCGCCGAGGCCGATCGTGGAAGTATCGCGACTGCGGCCAGTCCTGCACCTGCGAGAACGGCATCGCGTCGAGTGACGTACGTGTGCGACATCATATCTCCTCCTTGTTTCTTGGCAGCATTGGTCCGGGGGGCGGACTATCTTCCACCACAACGAGCATGATACGAGTTTGGGCCAGAAGAGTTCCAACGAAAGAGCGTCGCTTAAACACTCCCCTTTGCTGGTTTGGGACGTTGATCGCACCTTATTCTGGATGGGAATTGGCGAGCGCCAGGTTCGCGGGTCGACCTTGTTTCACCGCTGTACTCATTCAGCCACAGGTTGGGCAATTCTCCCGCGCGCTGAATTAAGTCACAATTTCTGCGCGATTGAACGCCAGCGTCGTTTGCAGCGCTCCGGGGAGACATGCGCGCTCTAAGTGCTGTCAAGGAGACAATGACTTTTTAGCTGCCGCCTTGCAGCATTAGTGCTTGGATGGTCCGGCGGTTCAGCGCTGGCACAGCAGGTGGTGGCCAACGGCACCACGCAGACCACCAGTGGCACTATCAATACCGGCGTACTCGCTCCTCCACAGGCTACCCGCTCTACACGCCGAACAGCGGCATTATCTTGAGTTCCAGCCCGTTGCCGCTGACCAGCGGCGGAGCAGACGGTGCGCGCGCGGCGAGCAATGGCAGCATTACGATTTCTTCGGGGTCGTTGATCAGGACCACGGGCTCAGGGGCGCCGGCGCTCAACGCAACCGGGGCCGGTTCCAACATCACAGCCACTGACACCACAATCCAAACCACCGCTGCAGGCGGCAGCGACGGTTTGTTCGCGGAAAACAATGCGACGGTCACGCTGGCCGGCGGCAGCATCAGCAGCCAAGCGAGCGCCTTGCGAAACCGACAGCGGCGGGACGGTTAACGCACCAACATGGCCGCCACGGCGAACGGCTCGAACGCAATCAGCGCGCTTGCCAACAATGATAAAATCAATATCACCGGGGGCTCGGTCGCTGCACTCAACGGCAGTGGTGACGACGCACTTGTCGCGAGCCTGACGAACGGCAGGCTGACCGCGAACGGCGTAACCGTCAACACAAGCGGAAACGGTCTGCGCACGAACGCTGCGGCGACGCTCTCCTTCCAGAACGGCACGATTACCGCTGCCGGCTTTGGCGCCAATGCTCTCATCGGCTCGACGATCAACATCGCGAGCAGCTCCATCACAAGCACGGGCAGTGGCTTGCGCGCGGACAATGCCACCATCACCGCGACGAACGTGAATGTTACAACGCTGGCCCTGCCGCCCTCGCCAACGACGCGGCAGCTAATGTTACAATGTCGGGAGGGACGTTCTCGATCACCGGCCTGGGCGCAGGCCTTGCCGCGATTGGCGGCACGCTCGACGCTACGGGGATCACCGTGGCTCGGGATCGTTCCGCGGCCATGGCGCCGTCGCGGAGAGTGGCGGCACGGTCAACCTCCATGCGGGGACATCGATCACGACGGAGGCGGGTTTAATGCTGTCGTCTTCGGCGCTTCGGGAGCAGGCAGCCGTGTAGTCGCGGATGCCGCAATTCCGCTGACGATGACGGTCGTGGCGCAATGGGCGTATTTGTCCATGACGGCGGCCAGGTATTGCTGGTGCCGCGATCGTCGATGAAGTTGAAACGGCACCAGCAGCGTCGGTGTCGCGGTCGACAACAACACCGTGGCCCCCGGTACGATCGGAAGCGGACTGACGATCAATCTCAACGGCGCTGGGGTTACGGGGCAAGCCGGCCGCAGCGGCGTCGCGGCGTTCAACAACGGGACCATTGCGCTCGAGAACCTGACCGTCACCAGTCCAAACGCCGCCGCAGGCACATGGGCAGCACCTGGGGGCAACATCACAATCTCGGACAACAGCACGATCAACATCAACGCCGCGCAGAAGACCTTCTATTGCTGCAGACCGCCAACCTGATCATAGGCCTTGGCCTACACGCGGGCCGCGCCCATGCGCTCGGCCAGCCCGACGGCGGGGAGGTTTTCCTCCCCGCCCTTGACGGTCTTTACGGCGTCGGCGGCTTCACGGATGCTGTCAGCATCTTGATTTTCAGGGCATTGCCTTCCTTGGCGTAGACGGCCGACCACACGCCCTGCGCATCGAGCGGATCGCCTTTGTCGTTCTTGCCGCTGATGTGGAAGGTGCCGACCGCCGCCGGCGTGTCGTTGTCGATCTGCCACGTCTCGGTGACCGTGCCCTCCAGCTTGTTGAAGCCGGTCTTGAACAGCTTGCTGTAGTTCGTCACCGGGTCGGTCTTGCCGGCGGCGTTGATGAAGACGCCATCCTTGGCGTAATGCGCCGCGATGCATTGGGCGTCCTGTTTTGCGTAGCAACCCTCGTAATCCTTGATGATCTTGGTGACCTCGCCCCTGATGTCGTCGGCCATCACCGGGGCTGCGAGAATCGACAAACAACCAACAAATGCCAATCGCTTCATGGTCGTTCTCCAAGGTGCGGAATTGCACCGTGACGCCCTCCCCGTGAGGAGGGCGCTGCGCTGCAATTCAGCGCGTCGATTATACAAATATTACCTGCATGTTTTCCGCCCGACAAGCAGCGATAGCAACTCCACCCGCCACAAGTGCAGGGTGTACGCTCGGTTTCCTCCCGGGCATTGCACGGCCCTTGAAATGTGGTTTGCGATGCGCTCGGGCATAGATCGGGCCCTTGAAGCGGGGTCATTCGGTAAGCCTAGCGTCTCTCGAATGGCGAGGACGAGCGCCCGTGACGTTGCTGCGGGCGGCGTGCGGCGATAAGCTCAGACGTTGACAGTCCATGTCTGGTGTCGTCCGTCACGCGAATGACTCCGGCTTTCTATCCGGACGCTCAATAAGTTCATATATGGGGACGTGGGTGCATTCTGTCCACGATTCTAGCGCAGCTCCGCAGATCGCGCAGATCGCGTCACCCGTATGCGGCACCAAGAACTTCTCTTCAGTGCGTCTGTACTCGGCGCCGCAATCGCATTGAACAATTGTCGCCATACCTAAAGTATGCGCTTGGAAATGTGCATTTGCTATCGCAACCGCCAACAAAATAGGGCCGCCACAGCGGGATGCCTAGCCATTACTTCGATGCCGATTCAAGTGACGAAAGGCAGCACCATTCGTGAAGGGTCAGTGCTCCTTCCGTGGTTCTTCGGCCGCCAGGGAAAATCCAGTGCTATAAGGAGGGGCTGGTTTTGTGTGCGTCGGCTGAGGGCGGGACAATGCCAATCAATCGGTTGTTGAAAGACAAGCGCGCGCCGCAGGAAATCGAGCTTTTGAACACGGCCTTCAATCAAGCTCTAAACTTGCTGGGCGTGGTTGATCGTAACGACCCGTTCTGCGATATGATCGCTCGCAAGATTATCGAGGTCCGCACGACAGGCATCAACGGGTCGCGAGAGATCGCGGAAATTGCTGTGCGGCGCATGGGCCTCCGGTAACGCCGCTCGGTCCGCCTAAGCTGAAAACGCTCTGAACAAGTCGGCTAACTGAGCCAGACCGAACGCTCTTTGGCGTTTTGATTGCCGCCGGTTCTGACCCTGCCCTGAAAAGGCGTAAAATGCCCCAGGGTCACTTCCAAGGAGCAACAACATGACCCTACAAAATCCCAAGCTAGTTTCCATCAGGATCGACTGGCGTGCCTTCGCAATCATAGGTGAAACGATGCCGCCCCGCGATCCCGACGACGACGAGGATGAAGACCAGGACGAAGAGGAAGAAGACGACGAAAAGAATCGAACCGACGATCCGCCCGTCGTGCGAGAGCCGGACGAAGACTGATACTCTGGGATTGGCATCGGCCGAGATCTGAGGGCGTGATCCGCGCGGCCCGCCTATGGCGCGCCACAGCATCCGATGGCATCGAGGATCGATCTTCTAATCTGGAGAGACCGGCTAGACGTCAATGGAAGACGGCCCAGGAGGTGAGCATGACCCTCATATGGCTTGGTGTGCTCCTTGTTTTCGGCGGCGTGCTCCAGATGGCGTATCAGCCAATCTGGCGAGGCCGATTAAGCGGTGGAAGGCGGCTTCGCTCCCGGCGCGACACGCTGGAACCTGAAAGACCGGGTAGCGGCTTCGAAATCAAATCCAGTTGGCCCGGACTGGTGCTGGTCGCCCTCGGCGGAGCTTTCTTGCTGGCCGGAGCCGCCGTCTGAGTCGAAACAACGTGACCTCTAATTCACCGTGGTTTGGGCTGTCGTATCAGTTTGCCCGAGATAGGCAACGGACCGGCCGCCGTGTCCCGATATGTCCTTGGCTTCTACTGGCCGCGGTCTGGTCTTTGGTTTTGCAGAAGGCGGCGCCTGACTGTCCGTGAGATCGCTTCCGGTGCCTCGTCCGGAATCGCAAAGCAGGAGCTGGCGTTAATTTCGCAGAGGACGTAGGTGTCGGCGCCGGACTTGTCGCGCGGGCCATAGAGGAAGTCCGCATCCCAGATGACCGGCAGTGACGGTTCGTCGATGCCCAGCGTTTCCATCATCTGTGGCGTCCATTCGTCCTCCATCAATCGTCGCAGCGTCTGGAACGAGGGGGCGTCGGGGCCGTGCATTATCCGTGGCCCGGCTTGAGCTTCCGGCGAGTCCAGGCCTCCCGGCGGCGGTATCAAGGCCTTGATCAATTGATGCCCAAAGCCGGCAACTTTAGCGCCGCTCATGTAGCAGCGGATCATCCCTTCCGGCAGGCGCGGCTGGAATGGTTGATCGATGATGCAGCCTCCCCAGCCGAAATATGGCTCGCAGCGAACGATGAAGGTCTCCAGCGGTATTTCCTCGGGTAGGCTACCGCGCTGCGCGTGCAGCACCCGTATGGTTGCGTCCGTATCTGGCAATGACTCGACCTTCCAAACGCCGTGGCCTGCATTACCCCGGTTTTGTTTGAGCACGCGTGGACCGCTAGCACGCAGGCGCGACGGGAATTCAGCGCGGAAAGCAGCGACGCTGTCGTAACGATATGTATCTCCGCCCCAACCGAGATGGCGCGTTCGGTAAAGCACCTCCTTGACCCCCATCTTCAAGATGACATCGGGATGTGCGCTCACCCAGGGGCCTCTTGCCGCAACCTCCCGCAGCAATTGGTCGAGCGCCGCGCGCGTCTTCCCTTCATGAATGGGATTGACCCAGACAAGGACTCCATCGACCGCAAGCAATTGGTCGCGAACCGCATCCGCGAAGATTTCATCGTAGATGACGGGGCAGGCGTCGACGCCAACCGAGGCTAGGGCCTCGAAGACGCGGACAAAGCGGCTGTTCTTTGGGTCGCGTCTCGACGTGCGGCAGCATCTCCGCGCGAGAGGATGGCGACAGTGTGATGTAGAGAGGAGGTGTTTCGTTCGATGTTCATGCGCAAGCTCCACGACGAATCGCGTGTCGCGCAGAGCTTGGACCGAAGGTCTGACGGGGAGTCTGCCCTTCCCCAATGAGCAAGTTTACGCGACTTTATCCGCTTGTTGCAAGCTGGCCGATTTCTCCTGGAGCGATTTGGAGCTTGCGCATATCCCCTCCAGGGGGATAGGGTAAAGGCATGACAAACGAGCACGTCCACGAAACCCACCGCGAGATCGTCAAGCGGCTGCGGCGCGCCGAAGGACATCTGCACCGGGTGATCGAGATGTTCGGCGAAGGCCGATCCTGCCTCGACCTCGCCCAGCAACTGCATGCCGTCGAAAAGGCGATCGGCGAGGCCAAGCGGACGCTGATCCATGATCATGTCGATCACTGCCTGGATGCCGCCGCGAATGGATCCGCGAAATCGACCAAGGGCGTGTTGGCCGAGTTCAAGGCTATCTCGAAATATCTTTAGCGCGGCATATCGAGCTTATTTTGGCCGCATCAGAGACTTCGATGGCGAACCGCTCAATAATTGCAATCGGCGCCTTTCTGGCGGGCGCCGCGGTCGTGCTGGTGCCGGACATTTCGACCAGGCTGCACCGCACCGTCGGCAGCGCGCCGGGCAATGCCCCGACGCAGGTGAATGGCACGTTCGGACAGGCCGAACCAAAGATGCCTGTCGTTGCCATGGACGACGACCGGATCAAGCTGGCGCACATTGAGCTGACAACCGTCGGTCCGGGAATGATCGCGCGGTGCCTGGAACGGTGATCCCGGATGCAGACCGCGTGTCGCATGTTTCGGTGAAGCTGTCCGGAACGGTGGCCGAGTTGCGCAAGAATATCGGTGATGACGTCACCAAGGGTGACGTGCTTGCCGTCCTGGAAAGCCGCGAAGTAGCGGACGCCAAGAGCGAGTATCTCGCCGCCCGTCTTGCCAACGAGTTGCAGCAGGACCTCACTGCGCGCGACAGGTCGCTGTGGGAAGGCCGCGCCGTTCCGGAGCAGCAATACATCAAGTCCCGCAACGCCGCAGCGCAGACCGAGATGCGCCTTAATATCGCCCGCCAGAAACTGCTCGCGCTGGGCGTAGAGGCGAACGAGATCACCGGCCTGCCGCAATCGCCTGACGCATCGTTGCGTAGCCAGAACGTGCGTGCACCGGTATCGGGTCGGCTTGCCGAACGCAGGGTCGAGCTTGGCGCGGCGGTGGGGCGCGACAACCTGGAGACCGAGTTGTTTGTCATCGTCGACCTCAGCCGCGTCTGGGTCGAACTGTCGGTCTCCTCCACCGACCTGCCGTTGGTCAGGAAGGCCAGTCGGTACGCGTCTCGGCGCGCGGACTGCCCGAGACTGCAACGGGCAAGATCGTGTTCGTCAGCCCCTTGCTGGACAAGGAGACCCGAACCGCTCGCGTCGTGGCGGCGCTCGACAATGCGGGCGGATACTGGCGCCCCGGTTCATTCGTCACGGCCGCAATCGCGCTCAGCGAGCATCGGGCCGACGTCATCGTGCCGGCGAGCGCGATCCAGAATATCGACGGCGAAAAGGCGGTCTTCGTCCGCAACAAGGACGGTTTTGAAAAACGCAGCATCCTGCCCGGCGAGCAGGACGGCCAGACCGTCGAAATCGCCTCCGGATTGGCTCCTGGGGAAATCATCGCCGTCTCGAACACCTTCTCGCTCAAGGCGGAACTCGCAAAACCCCGCGACGAGGATTAGGCGATGATCGGGTGGATCGTCGATTTCTCCGTTCGTCGGCGCTGGCTCGTCGTGCTGGTCACGCTGGTGGCTGCCGCATCTGGTTTCTGGTCGCTGACTAGATTTCCGACCGACGCCGTTCCTGACGTGACCAACGTCCAGGTCCAGGTCAACGCAATTGCGCCGGCGCTGACTCCGCTCGAGATCGAGAAGCAGGTCACCGTGGCCCTGGAAACCGCGCTGGCCGGGACGCCGGGTCTGGAATCGACGCGCTCGTTCTCGCGCAACGGCTTTGCGCAGATCACGGCCGTATTCGCCGACCGAACCGACATCTATTTTGCCCGCCAGCAGGTCGTCGAACGTATCAACGAGGCAAAGTCCACCCTCCCGCCCCGTGTGGACATCCGGATGGGCCGATCTCCACCGGTCTCGGCGAAATCTATTGGTGGGCCGTGGAGTACGAAAAGCCCGGCGCAACCGCTCCGGTGCAGGACGGCAAACCCGGTTGGCAGAGTGACGGCAGTTATCTCACGCCCGAAGGCGAGCGGCTGACGGACGATTTCCAGCGCACGGTCTATCTCCGCACGGTCCAGGACTGGATCATCCGGCCGCAGATGCGGACCGTTCCTGGCGTCGCCGGCGCCGATGCGATCGGCGGCTTCGTGAAACAGTTCCAGGTGCAGCCCGATCCGGTGCGACTTGCGGCTTATGGGCTGTCGTTCACGCAGGTAATCGCCGCCATCGAGGCCAACAACGTCAGCCGCGGGGCCAATTTCATCGAGCAGAACGGCGAAGGCGTCGTGGTCCGGGCCAGCGGGCGGGTCGAAAACCTCGACGATATCGGCAGGATCGTGGTGACCACGCGAGGCGGCGTGCCGGTCCGCGTCTCCGATATCGCCGACGTCGAGATCGGGAAGGAACTGCGCACCGGCAGCGCCAGCGTCAACGGCCGCGAGGTGGTGCTCGGCACCGCGCTGATGCTGATCGGCGGCAACAGCCGCACGGTCGCCGCCGCAGCCGACCGCAAGATCAAGGAAATCAGCCGGACCCTGCCGCCGGGCATCCATGCGCGAACGGTCCTCAACCGCACGCAACTGGTCGACGCCACCATCGAGACGGTTGCGACCAATCTGGCAGAAGGCGCGCTGCTCGTCATCGGGGTGCTCTTCTTGATGCTCGGCAATTTCCGCGCGGCGCTGATCACGGCCTGCGTCATCCCGCTGACGATGCTGTTGACGGCAACCGGCATGTTGCAGGGACGGATCAGGGCCAATCTCATGAGCCTCGGCGCCGATGGCGCCGTTATCATCGCCGAGAACAGCCTGCGGCATCTGGCGGAACGGCAGCGTGAGCTGGGGCGAGTCGAGGTCAAGGAGCGACAGGACCGGGTCGACGACGCGCTTCATGCGAGCCGTGCCGCGGTCGAGGAAGGCATTCTTCCCGGCGGCGGTGTTGGCGTCATCGATCCAGCAAAGGTCGTGCGCACGGCCTGCCAGGAGGTATCAGTGCACCTTACAAGATCGAAAGATAGGCGGAGATGCAATGATGGTCCGCCGAACCATGCAAGTATTCTTGCTACGCTGCGCCTGGCCACGTCAGGTTTTTCCGCGACCGGCTTTGCGGACCTGCGCGGAGGCACGACGCGGAGCCCTTCAGCTGCCACGCAAACGTCGCTTGCTTTGGCGGCCAAGCAAGGCAACATCGCTGCGATCACTGCCTGCGCAACGTTGAAGGAACTCGGCCGAGTCTGCCGCCATGGGCGCATCATCACCCCGTCGCAGCGAGATTGCTGCCAACGATCCAATTCGCCTGTCCACCGCCGCCGCGCTGGCATTTCCGGACGGGTCGATGACAAGTTCCGGGCTTCGCAAGGAAGCGTTGCGCGGCCGCCTCGTCATCGAGCGGATTGCCGGTAAGGATTATACGACGCTGGCCCATATCGAGCGCATGAGGGAGCTATGCCGCGTATCAGCAAAGGCCCGCGGCTCTACCAACGCCGGGCCAGGCGCAGAAACGGGCGCGTCATCGCCAGCGCGGTCTGGACCATCCGCGACGGAGACCGCGAGATTGCCACAGGAGTCCTTGCGGGCGCGGCTGAGCGAAAGCCGCCGAAGGCTGCCGAAGACGCCCTAGCAAGCTACATTACCGCGAAATACCGTCCGCCGCGGCGCGTCCGCGACATTGAAGACATCGCTGTTGCCGATGTCCTGGCGATTTATCACGCCCATCGCGAGGCGGTTTACCTCGAGCGCGGCTGCCCTCGGTTCGAACTAACGGAGTTCGCGGACCGGATCGGTCGCCTGAACGATTTCTTCGGCGACAAGATGCTGGCTGAGGTGAATGCCCAGACCTGCGGCCAGTATGTGAAGGCCCGCGGCCGGCCGGGCGGGGCGCGGCGTGATCTGGAAGACCTCCGTGCCGCGATCAATCACCATGCGCGGGAAGGCCTGCATCGCGGACTGGTCCGCGTCGCGCTGCCCGGCAAAGGACCGGGTCGCGAGCGGTGGCTGAGCCGCAGCGAAGCGGCCGCATTGCTGTGGGCGTGCTGGCGCTACCGCGAAATCCAGACCCAGCGTCGCGGACCGTTCGAAAACCAAAAAATTGAAACCGGCAAGCGCCCGCTTCGTCATCTGGCGCGCTTTATCTTGATCGGCCTTTATACCGGCACCCGCGCCGGCGCCATCGCGTCGGCGTCGCCGTACCGTGGCCCGGGCCGATCGTATGTCGACCTTGAAAACGGCATCTTTTATCGGCTCGCCCAGGGACGACGTCCGACCAGGAAGCGGCAGCCGCCGGTCCCGATTCCGGAGCGATTGCTCGCCCACATGCGCCGCTGGGTCAGGACGGGCGCCCTCGTCTCGCACTTTGTCGAGTTCAACGGCGCGGCGGTCCGATCGGTGAAGTCGGGATTCCGAACCGCCGTCGGCCTCGCCAGGCTCTCCACCGAGGCGGGCCGGGTCACGCCGCACACCTTGAGGCACACGGCTGCGACCTGGCTGATGCAGCGCGGGGCGGATCCGTGGAAGGCGGCGGGGTTCCTTGGCATGTCGGTCGAGGTGCTGCTCGAGACCTATGGCCACCACCACCCGGAGTTCTTGCGCGAGGCGGCGGTGGCCATCACCACGAAACCAAGCAAGAACATCGTATCTGGGGTTGATCGCGGGGTTGACTTGGCCGCCTATCGTGAAAGAAGACGAAAAGCGTAAGAAAATCATGGTCGGAGTGGCAGGATTCGAACCTGCGACCCCTGCGTCCCGAACGCAGTGCTCTACCGGGCTGAGCCACACTCCGACTTGGAACGCGGCTTATAGCCTTGGGTTTCGGCGACCGCAAGCA
>Ga0081540_1003075_pt1 | contig 13372 bp, 11 predicted proteins | sample TabmetS2T1R1_FD_71024 | JGI IMG/M metagenome (GOLD analysis project Ga0081540, IMG submission 71024) | Tabebuia heterophylla rhizosphere microbial communities from the University of Puerto Rico - S2T1R1 | ecosystem: Host-associated > Plants > Roots > Rhizosphere ... | reverse complement strand
GGAAGGCGCGGCCCATGCCGTCGCCGTCGACCAGCGGCAGGTCGGGATCGCGCGCGACCGGTTCGCCGTTGAGCAGGACCGCGCCGTCGCCGACCACGCCGGCAGACGCCAGCGCCGCGCCGAGGGTCGCTGCCCGCACCCCGGCGCCGCCCACCACGACCTCGGGCGCGGGCCGCTTGCGCGCGGCCTCGTAGTCGCCCGGCTCGTTGAGGTTCACGAGCGAGACGAGCCTCGGATCGGCCGCGGACAGCTCGGGGTCGTCCAGGAGGTCGGCCTCGTCCAGGCGTCGCACGCGGCAGTCGCCGAAGAGCTCGCCGAGGCGGACGCGGTCCACGGCCAGCCGGCGCTCGATCGTGCCCAGCAGCGCGGTGCGATAGGCGGCGGCGAGTGGCTGCGGGTAGCCATGGGCGCGCGGCAGCACGACGTCGACGTCGTCGTCGAACGCCCGCAGTACCCGGCGCACCAACGCGGGGTGCAGCAGCGGGGCATCGGTCGACGACACGTAGGCCACCGGTGCGTGTACGGCAGCGAGCCCGGCCGCCAGCCCCTCGAGCGGCCCGCGGCCCTCGCGCGCGTCGTCGACGACCTCCACGTCGTCGGGCAGCTGCGGCAGCGCCTGGCCCGGGGCGCGCACCACGACCACGGGACCGTCGACGCCACGGGCGACCAGGCCGACGACGTGGCGCAGGAGCGTCGAGCCGTGCCACTCCAGCGCGGCCTTGGGCGTCCCCATGCGCGTGGAGCGCCCGCCCGCGAGCACGATCCCGGCGGCGATCGCCATCCGCCGATGCTACGCAGGAGCGATCTGGCAACCTCAACGCATGGCCGTCGACCCCATCCGCCTGTCCGCTGCGATCGAGCACGACGGCGTGAGCGACCGCGTCGCGATCGAGGAGCCGCTGGAGATCCGCATCCGCGGCGAGGCGCTCGCCGTCACGATGCGCACGCCCGGCCACGACGAGGAGCTCGCGCTGGGCTTCCTCTACGGCGAGGGCCTGATCGCCGCCGCCGCACCCGCCGGGCCGCCGCCGGACCTCGAGGCCAACACCGTCGAGGTCGACGCCGCGCTGGCCTTCGATCCCGGGCGCCGGCGCTTCTACACCACGAGCTCGTGCGGGGTCTGCGGCAAGGGCGCGCTCGAGGAGGTCGCCGTGCACTCCGAGCCCGCGGCCGCCGGCCCGACGATCGCCCGAGACCTCCTGGCCGACCTGCCTGAACGCCTGCGCCAGCCGGCGTTCGAGGCGACTGGCGGCCTGCACGCCACCGGGCTCTTCGACGCCGCCGGCGAGCTCCTGCTCGTCCGCGAGGACGTCGGGCGTCACAACGCGATGGACAAGGTCGTCGGGCGCTCGCTGATCGACGGCAGGCTGCCGTTGCACGGCCACGTGCTCTGCGTCTCGGGCCGGCTGTCGTTCGAGCTCGTCCAGAAGGCCGCCGTTGCCGGAGCGCCGATCCTCGTTGGCGTCGGGGCCCCGACCTCGCTGGCGGTCGAGCTCGCGGCCGATCGCGGCATGACCCTCTGCGGCTTCGCCCGGCGCGGCAAGGTCAACGTCTACACGGGCGCCGATCGGGTAGACGCGGGGGAGACGCCATGAACGCGATGGAATGGCTCAGCGCCTACGCCGACAAGCTCGGCATCGACCCGCCGACGCCCGACGAGGTGGACGGCCTGCTCGACCTCGCCGCCGAGGCCGCGCACGCCTCCGAGCGGATCGCGGCGCCGATCGCCTGCTGGCTGGCCGCCCGAGGCGCCCGCACACCCGCCGACGCGCTCGAGCTCGCCCGAACGGTGATCGCCGAGAGCTAGCGGCGGGCCGCGCCGCCGCTCACCGCTGGGCAGGACCGCCCGCGAGCTAGCCGCTCTCGCGCGGCTGCACGTGCTGGAAGCCGAAGCGGCCCTTGATGCAGAGGTTGCCGCGGGTGATGTCGTGGTCGTCGGGCGAGGTGACCTTGACGATCGCGTTGTCCTGCACGTGCAGGGTGAGGTTGCAGCCGACCCCGCAGTAGGGGCAGATCGTGTCCGTCTGGGTCTGACTGGACTCGTCCCACTGGGCCGCCTCGCGCAGCTCGTGCTCGGAGGAGAACATGAGCGCGCCGGTGGGGCAGACCGCGATGCAGTTGCCGCAGTACACGCACGCCGAGTCGGGCAGCGGGTTGGCGTACTCGGTGGAGATGCGGGCGTCGAAGCCGCGCCCGGCGACCGTGATGGCGAAGGTGTTCTGGTACTGCTCGCCGCAGGCGTCGACGCACTTGTAGCAGAGGATGCACTTCGAGTAGTCGCGCACGTAGAGGTCGTTGTCGACCTTGACCGGCTGGTGCACGGTGGCCGCGGTCTGGCCGTCGGGCTCGTCGTGGTGGCCGGTGCGGCGGCGGTCGCGCCCCGTGTCCGGAGGCGCGGGCGGGCCGTAGCGGGCCGGGTCGGCGTCGTAGCGCTCCAGGTAGTCGCCGGCGACCTGGGTGATCGACAGGTCCACCGACGAGCCGAGGAACTCCATGACCATCTTGCGGCTGTGGCGCACGCGCTCGGAGTCGGTCTTGACCTTCATGTCGGGCTCGACCTTGCGCGAGCAGGCCGGCGCGAGCACGCGCCCACCCTCGATCTCGACCACGCAGACGCGGCACACGTTGGCCGGCTGCAGCGTGTCGCCGTAGCAGAGGGTCGGGGTGTCGATCCCCAGCTCGTTGCACGCCTCGAGGATCGTCGAGCCCTCCGGCACCTCGATGGGCTGGTCGTCGATCGTGAGGCTGACCATGCGCTGCGTCATGTGCTGAAGGCTCCCAGTCGCTCGATGGCCGACTCGACCGCGGAGGACGCGGTCTGCCCCAGGCCGCAGATCGAGGCGTCGCGCATCGCCTGGCCGATCTCGCGGATGAGCGCGATCTCGTCCTGGACCGTGCCGCGCGTCCTGCCGGAGAGCAGCCGCGCGAGCGCCTCCTCCTGGCGCACCGTGCCGACCCGGCAGGGCACGCACTGCCCGCAGCTCTCGTCGCGCATGAAGGCGGCGATGACCATGAGCAGGCGGCCCAGCTCGACGGTGTCGTCGATGGCCAGGACCACGCCCGAGCCCAGCGTGGTGCGGAACTCGCGCGCGTCCTCGATCGACAGGCGCAGGTCGAGGTCCTCGGGCGTCACGAAGCCGCCGGCGGCGCCGCCGAGCAGGACGGCCTGCAGGTTGCCCTTGATCCCGCCGGCCAGCTCGAGCAGCTCGCGCAGCGTCGTGCCGAACGGCACCTCGTAGGTCCCCGGCGTACCGACCGCACCCGAGACGCAGAACAGCTTGGGGCCCGTCGACTTCTCGGTGCCGATCTGCGCGAAGGCCGGGCCGCCCTCGAGCACGATCGGCAGCGCGTTGACGAGCGTCTCGACGTTGTTGACGACCGTGGGCTGGCGGAACAGCCCCTCGGCGACCGGGAACGGCGGCTTGTTGCGTGGCTCGCCGCGGTAGCCCTCGATCGATCCGAAGACCGCCGTCTCCTCGCCGCAGATGTACGCGCCCGCGCCCTTGCGCACCTCGAGCTCGAAGTCGAAGCCGTGGCCGAGGACGTCGCGACCGAGGAACCCGCGCTCGCGGGCCTCGACGACCGCGTGCTCGATGCGCTCGCGGGCGAGCGGGTACTCGCCGCGTACGTAGAGGTAGCCGAGCTCGCACCCGGTGGCGTAGGCCGCGATCGTCATCGCCTCGACGACCGCGAACGGGTCGCCCTCCATCAGCACACGGTCCTTGAACGTGCCGGGCTCGGACTCGTCGGCGTTGCAGATCAGGTAGTGCGGGCGCCGCGGCTGGCGTGCGACCGCATCCCACTTGCGGCCCATCGGGAAGGCGGCGCCGCCGCGCCCGACGAGGCCCGAGTCGATGACCTCGCGGATGACGCCCTCCGGGCCGAGATCGATCGCGCGGCGCAGCGCGTGGTAGCCGCCGTGGGCGCGGTAGTCGTCGAGGCTCGTCGGGTCGACCGGGCCGACCCGGCGCAGCAGCCGCAGCGACGGGTCGCCCTGCTGGGGCGGGGTCGTCGAGGGCGGCTCCGGCGGCGTGCCGCCGTCGAGGATCCCGAGCAGGCCGTCGGCGCCGACGAGGGTCAGCTCGCGCTCGAGTGGGTCCTCGCCGGCCTCGGTGAGCATCGCTGCCGGCGCACGGTCGCACTGGCCCAGGCACGGGCTGCGCAGCCACGAAGCGCCGTCGACATCGGTGTCCTCGGGGCCGAAGCGCTCCTTGAGCTGCGCGATCAGCTCCTCGGAGCCGGCGCAGCGACAGGCGATGTCGTCGCAGACGTGGACGACGCGCGCCGGGCGCTCGTCGACCGAGAACAGCGCGTAGAAGGTGGCGACCCCGTAGACGTCCGACGGCGGAACCGTCAGGCGCTGGGAGACGTAGTTCAGGCCGCCCGGGCTGATCCAGCCGGCGCGCTCGTGCAGGGCGTGCAGGGTGGGCAGCAGGAGGTGGCGCTGCGACCGCGCCGCGTGCCCGCCGTGCGCGGCATGGCCGTTGCTGTCGGCCTCCCAGATGGCGAGCGACGGCCCCAGGAACGCGTCGACGGCGTCGCGCTCGGCCGCCGTCGGCTCGGCGTTCAGCAGGCGCAGATCCATCTTTACTTGCCGGCCTCGCCGGCGGTCACCCCGGCGACCTGGCGCGGGCGCACCTTCTCGACGCGGATCGCGGTGGCCTTGAACTCGGCCGTGCCCGACTTCGGATCGGTCGCGTCGATCGTGAGGATGTTCACGTCGATCTGGTCGGGGAAGTGGAAGGTCATGAAGGCCAGGCCCGGGCGCAGCCCCGGGTCCAGGCGCACGGGCGCCTCGATCGCCCCGCGGCGCGAGACGACGCGCACCACCTCGCCGGGCTCCACGCCGAGGCTCTCCATGTCGGCGCGCGAGAGGTCGAGCGTCTCGCCGCGGCGCAGCGGCGAGGAGTACAGGCCCGACTGCACGCCGGTGTTGTAGGAGTCCAGGCGCCGGCCCGTGGTCAGGCGGATGGGGAAGTCGTCGTCGAGCTCGTCGACCGGCGGGATCCACTTGACGACCGAGAACGGCGCCGGAGGCCCCTCGACCGGCTCGGCCCACAGCCGGCCGTGCAGGAACGGGGAGCCCGCGTGGTCCTCGGAGGGACACGGCCACTGGATGCCGCCGTGCTCCTCGAGGCGCTCGTAGCTCATCCCGGTGTGCATCGGGCTCAGCGAGCGCAGCTCGTCCCAGGCCTCCTCGGGCGTGGGCTGGCCCCAGTCGTGGCCCAGCCGGCGCGCGAGCTCGCAGATGATCCACTGGTCGTCGCGGGCGCCGGGCGGCGGATCGATCGCCTTGCGCATGAGCTGCACGCGGCGCTCGGAGTTGGTCACGGTGCCGCCCGCCGACTCGCACCACGAAGCGCTGGAGGGCAGCACGACATCGGCCATCTCGCAGGTCTTCGTGAAGATGATGTCCTGGGCGATCATGAAGTCCAGGCCGCCGAGCAGCTCGTGCGCGCGCTTGGAGTCGGCCTCGGACTGCGCGGGGTTCTCGCCGAGGACGTAGAGCGTGTTGAGCTCGCCGCGCTCCATGCCGTCGAACATCTGCGAGAGGTGCCAGCCGTAGTTGGGGTCGATGTCGCAGCCCCAGGCCGCCTCGAAGCGCGCCCGCGCCTCGTGGTCGCTCTCGATGTCCTGGAAGCCGGGCAGCTTGTTGGGGATCGCCCCCATGTCGCCGCCGCCCTGGACGTTGTTCTGGCCGCGCAGCGGGTTCAGTCCCGAGCCGTAGCGCCCGACGTGCCCGGTGAGCAGCGCGAGGTTGATGAGCGACAGCACGTTGTCGACCGCGGTGACGTGCTCGGTGATGCCGAGCGTCCAGCAGAGGATCGCCCGGTCCGCGCGCGCGTAGGCGTGGGCGAGCTCGCGGATGACCTGCGCGGGGACGCCGGTGACGCGCTCGCCCTCCTCGAGCGTCCACGGCTCGACGGACTCGCGGTACTCGTCGAAGCCGGTGGTCGCCGTCTCGATGAAGCGCTCGTTGGTGAGGCCCGCGTGGATGATCTCGCGGGCGATCGTGTTGGACAGGGCGATGTCGGTACCGACGTCGATCCCCAGCCAGGTGTCCGCCCACTGCGCCGATCCGGTCCGCCGGGGGTCGACGGCGTACAGCCGCGCGCCGTTGTGCACGGCCTTGAGGACGTGGTGGAAGAAGATCGGATGCGTCTCGCGGGCGTTCGAGCCCCACAGGATCAGCAGATCCGTCTCCTCGACCTCCTTATAGGACGACGTGCCGCCGCCCGCGCCGAACACCGTCGCCAGACCGACGACGCTGGGGGCGTGTCAGGTGCGGTTGCACGAGTCGATGTTGTTCGACCCCATCACCGAGCGGACGAACTTCTGAGCCAGGAAGTTCACCTCGTTCGATGCCTTGGAGCAGCTGAACATGCCGAAGGAGCGCGTCGTGTCCGTCGTCCTGGCGCGTGCCAGGCCGGCGGCGGCCACGTCGAGCGCCTCGTCCCATGACGCGGGGCGAAGCGTCCCGTTCTCGCGTACCAGCGGTTCGGTCAGCCGACCGCGGTTCTTTCGCAACTGATCACCCCCTCTCCATGCTCGTGGGTGGTCATTGGCACTGTACCGAGAGCGCGCGTCGGGCCACGCCCCCAGATGGGTAGATTCCGCTCCCCGATGGAGCAGATCCGCACACCGCACACGCGCGCGGCGTCGTACCTGGCCGAGCCCGGCGAGGTCCACCGCGTGCTGCTGCTGTACTCGGGCGGCCTGGACACCAGCGTCATGCTGAAGTGGATCCAGGACGAGTACAGCGCCGAGGTCGTCGCTCTGACCATCAACCTCGGCCAGCCCGGCGAGGACTACGACGTCGTGCAGGGCAAGGCGCTGCAACTTGGCGCGATCGCAGCCGAGGTGGTCGACGCGCGCGAGGAGTTCGCCAACGACTTCGTGGTGCCGGCGATCAAGGCCAACGCCATCTACGGCCTCGCCTACCCGCTGTTCACAGCGCTGGGCCGGCCGCTGATCGCCAAGCTCGCGGTCGAGTACGCGCGCCGGCACGAGTGCGACACGATCGCCCACGGCTGCACCGGCAAGGGCAACGACCAGGTGCGGATCGAGGCGACGATCGCCACGCTCGCGCCAGAGCTGAAGGTGATCGCTCCCGTGCGGGGGTGGCAGATGGGGCGCGAGGAGGAGATCGCCTACGCGCGCCAGCACGGCATCCCGATCAAGGGCGGCGCCGAGCACACGCCCTACTCGATCGACGACAACCTCTGGGGCCGCTCCTCGGAGGGGCGCTGGATCGAGCAGCTCGACCACGCGCCCGACGACGACGTGTTCCAGCTCGTCACCCGGCCCGAGGAGGCCCCTGACGAGGCCGAGGTGGTCGAGATCGAGTTCGAGCGGGGGGTCCCGGTGGCGCTCAACGGCGAGCGGCTGGAGATCGTCGAGCTGCTGGAGCGCGCGGCCGACACCGGCTGCCGCCACGGGGTCGGGATCGTCGACCACATCGAGGACCGCATCGTCGGGCTGAAGGTGCGCGACATCTACGAGGTCCCCGCGGCGGCGATCATCCTGCCCGCGCACGCCGAGCTCGAGCGCCTCGTCGGCACCATCCACCAGAACCAGTTCAAGGGCGAGCTGGACCGCAAGTGGGCCTACCTGGTCTACGCCGGGCTGTGGTGGGAGCCGCTGCGCTGCGATCTCGACGCCTACATGCAGTCCGTCAACGAGCAGGTGACCGGCAAGATCGGCATGCGCCTGTACAAGGGCTCCGCGCGCGTGGTCACGCGCGAGTCGCCCAATGCCGTCTACGACGCCGCCCTGGCGACGTTCGAGACGTCCGGCGGGCTGTTCTCGCAGCAGGCGTCGCCCGGGTTCATCGAGCTGTGGTCGCTGCAGTCGCGCATGGCCCATCGCTTGCGCACGCGCGAGGAGGGGTAGACGGGAGTCATGTTCTACAAGGCGCTGGGATTCGCAGTGTGGAAGGGCGCCAAGTGGTACGTGGGCCGAAGGCTCCCTGACCGCAAGCTGCTCTTCGGGGGCATGCTGGCCCTGACGGCGGCGACGCTCGTCGCGGTCGGCGCACGCCGCGACCACGAGGACTAGCCACGCGGGCAGTGTCAACCGTCCGGCGACGGGACTAGGTTCCGTCGGCGATGGAGCCTGCCTTCCCGCCCGACGACCACGAGGCGCGCGTCGTCGACCTCAGGCCGCGGTACGAGGCCCGGCGGCTGCTCGACGTCGAGAGCGAGCTCGACCAGCTGCGCACGCGCCTGGACGAGATGGTCGCCGAGCGCGACACGGCGCTCGCCGCCGTGCGAGAGGCGCAGGCCGACGCGCTGAACGTTCGCGAGGAGCTCGCCGCCCGGCTGGCGGTCGAGACCGAGGCGCTGTCGGCGCTGGCCGTCATGCGCGGGCAGGTCGAGGAGCTGCGCGTCCGGGCCGACGCCCGCGACGCGCGCGACAACGTGCTCGCCCGCCTGGCCGGCGAGCTGGCGGCGGCAGCACGCTCGGCGCGCGAGGAGGTAGACCGTCACGTCGCAGCACGGGCGACGGCGGAGGCCGCGGTCGAGGTAGAGCGCAGGCGCGTCGAGGAGGCTGAGGCCGCGCTCGGCGCCGAGCGCGACCGGGCGACGAAGGCCGAGGGCGCGCTGCGCGCGGAGCTCGAGACGCTGCGCACCGCCCGCGACCGGGCGGTCAGCGCCGAGGCCGAGGCGCAGGCGGCGCGGCGGGCCGAGCTCGATGCGCTCACCGCCGCCCGCGACCGGCTGCGGCCGGCCGAGACCGTCACGATCGCTTCCGACAGCCTCGTCAACGACCTGGGGCGCGCGGCCGAGCGGCTGCGGGCTCGCCCGTCGCTCTGGCGCCGGATCGGCGCGCGCCTGCGCGGGCGCTGAGCGGCGCCAGAGCGGCGGCGAGGACGTAGAGCGCGGCGGCGCCGAGCGCGACGTCGTGGAAGCGCGCGACGAACCCGGCCGACGACGGGCTGCCGGCGATGCTGCCCGCCGCCGCGATCCCGACCACGTTGCCCACCTGCCGGGCGGTGTTGTTGACCGCCGAGGCCAGCCCCGCGCGCTCAGGGCCGACCGCGCCCATCGAGCCCGCCACGACCGCCGGCGTGATGAGCCCGAGCCCGGCTCCCCACAGCACGAACGCCCACGGGTCGGGTCCGTCGATCAGCAACGCAAGGCCGGTCGCCGAGCACAGCAGGCCCGTGCACATCGGCCCGAGCGGGCCGACGGCGCCGACCAGTCGCCCCGCGGGCGTGGCGACGAGCGCGAGCGTCGCGAAGGCGGGCAGGCAGACGATCCCGGCGCCCACGGGCGAGCGGCCCTGCACGTCCTGGAGGAAGAGGGCCAGGACGAAGAGCGTCCCGTTCGAGCCGAGGTTCATGGTCGCCGCGACCGCCGTGGAGGTCGCGAAGGCCGGGCGGCGGAAGAGGCCGATCGGGAGCATCGGGTCGTCGGACCGGCGCTCGGCGCCAAGGAACGCGGCCAGCAGGACCGCGGCCATCGCGCCCGCAACCGGGGAGCGCTCGATCAGCGCGTAGGTCCCGGCTCCCAGCAGCGCGGCGCCCAGGAGGGTGCCGGGCACGTCGGCGGCGCGCCCGGACGGCTCGCGGGTCTCGCGCACGACCGCCGCGGCCATCGGCAGCGCGACCGCGATCACCGGCAGGTTGACGAGGAACGCCCACCGCCAGCCGGGCCCCTGCACGAGCAGGCCGCCGAGGATGATGCCGGCGGGGAGCGCGAGCGAGGAGATCGCCGCCCAGATCCCGAAGGCGCGGGCCCGCTCGCGCGGGTCCTCGTAGGCTCGCGCGACCACCGCGAGCGTCCCGGGCAGCAGCAGCGCCGCGCCGCAGCCCTGGACCACCCGCGCGCCGATGAGGACCGCCGCCGCGGGCGCGAGGCCGGCCAGCAACGACCCGGCGCCGAACGAGGCCAGCCCGGCGAGGACGACGCGCTTGTGCCCGACGCGATCGCCGAGGTCGCCGCAGGGCAGCATGAGCGCGGCCAGTGCGATCGCGTAGCCGTCGACGATCCACTGCAGCTCCGACACGCCCGCGCCGAGGTCGGCGCGCAGCCGCGGCAGCGCGACGTTGACGATCGTCACGTCGAGCAGGACGAGGAACATCCCCACGCACATGACGACGAGGGTGAGAGTGCGCCGGCGAGAGGGCATGCCAGGACCGTAGGCCCGCGACGCTTCGCTGCACGGCGAAGCGTGGCGCCTCTACGCTCGATGCCATGTCCGGTGATGTCGACCTCGCCAGCACCGCCGCCCTCATCGGCGAACCCGGCCGCGCCAAGGTGCTGCGGGCGCTCGCCGACGGTCGCGAGCTGCCGGCCACCGTCCTGGCCCACGAGGCCGGCGTGGCGGCGTCGACTGCCAGCGTGCACCTGTCCAAGCTGGTCGGCGGCGGCCTGGTCGTCGTCGAGCGGCGGGGTCGCCACCGCTACTACCGTCTTGCCGGCCCGAACGTGGCGGCCGCCCTCGAAGCGCTCGCCAAGGTCGCGCCGCCGGCGCCGATCCGCTCGCTGCGAGAGGGGACCAAGGCCAAGGCGGTGCGCACCGCGCGCACGTGCTACGACCATCTCGCGGGCCGCCTCGGCGTCGCGATCATGTCCTCCCTCGTCGCCGATGGGTCTCTGACGGGCGGCGACGGACATCATCGACGAGAGCGCGCGGGTGAGGACCGCCCGTCGGCCATCGGTCGCGACCTCGACTACCGGCTCACCGATGCGGGCGCAGAGAGGCTCGGCGACCTCGGCGTCGACGTGGAGAGGGCACTCGCCGGACCGCGCACGCCGATCCGCTACTGCATCGATTGGAGCGAGCAGGAGCACCACCTCAGCGGCGCGCTCGGCGCGGCACTGGCCGACCGGCTCTTCGAGCTCGAGTGGGTCGCGCGCCTGCCACGCACCCGCGCCGTGCTCGTCACCGGCGAGGGCCGCCGCGGCTTGTCGGACCACCTCGGGGTCGCGTCGGAGTAACGCTCCGAAATAGCGCAGACGGCGCGAGTCGCGTCCGCACCGGGGCCTATCCTCGACTGTCCCGTGAGCGGTCCTTCCTGTGCCCATCTCCACGTCCACTCCGAGTACTCGCTGCTCGACGGCGCCTGCAAGATCGACAAGCTCGCGGAACGGGCTGCGGAGTTCGGGCAGCCGGCGCTCGGCCTCACCGACCACGGCGTGATGAACGGCGCGGTCGAGCTCTACAAGGCCTGCCGCAAGCACGACATCAAGCCGATCCTCGGCTGCGAGATCTACCTCGTCGACGACCACACCGACCGCACCGGCAGGGTCGAGCGCAACCACCTCACGCTGCTCGCGGCTGACGACGTCGGCTACCGCAACCTCGTCAAGCTCTCCTCCGAGGGCTTCCTCGAGGGCCTGCACCGCGGCAAGCCCAACCTCGACATGGCTCAGCTCGCCGCTCGCGGCAAAGGGATCATCGCCCTCACCGGCTGCCTGGCCTCGCGCTTCTGCCAGCGCCTCGTCGACGGCCGCGAGGCGGAGGCGCGCGCCCACGCCGACGATCTCATACAGGCCTTCGGCCGCGACAACGTCTACTTCGAGGTCCAGAAGAACGGCATCGCCGACCAGGACCGCGCCAACGAGGGCATCGTGAAGATCGCCCGCGAGGTCGGCCGCCCGCTCGTCGGCACCGGCGACGTGCACTACCTGCGCCGCGAGGACTACCACCACCACACGGCGCTGCTGTGCGTGCAGACGAAGTCCACGCTCGCCGCGCCGAAGATGACCTTCGACACCAACGAGTTCTACCTGCGCTCCACCGAGGAGATGGCCGAGGCGTTCGCCGATTGGCCAGAGGCGCTCGCCTCGACGCTCGAGATCGCCGAGCGCTGCGACGTGACGATCGAGCTCGGGCAGCAGCTCATCCCGCGCTACCTCGAGGAGGGCAGCGACGAGCGCGGCTACCTGCGCGAGCGCGTGATGGAGGGGCTGCGCGCCCGGTACGGCGACCCGATCCCCGCCGACGCGACGGAGCGCGCCGAGATGGAGCTCGGGGTCATCGATCGCATGGGCTACAACGCCTACTTCCTCATCGTCTGGGACTTCGTCAAGTGGGCGAAGGACAGCGGCATCGCGGTCGGTCCCGGCCGAGGCAGCGCGGCCGGCTCGATCGTCTCCTACGCGCTGCGCATCACCGACCTCGATCCGCTGCGCTACGACCTGCTCTTCGAGCGCTTCCTGAACCCCGAGCGCGTGTCGATGCCCGACATCGACATCGACTTCTCGGTGCGCGGCCGCGAGCGGGTCATGCAGTACGTGGTCGAGCGGTACGGGCGCGACTCGGTCGCGCAGATCATCACCTTCGGCAAGATGTTCCCGCGCGCGGCGACCCGCGACGCCGCGCGGGTGCTCGGCCACGACTACGGCGTCGGCGACCGGCTGGCCAAGCTCATCCCCGACCCCGAGCAGGGGCGCGCGCCGAGCTTCGACAGGTGCCTGCAGCCGGGCGAGCCGCTGCGCGGCGCCTACGACACCGACGCGACCTCCAAGCAGATCATCGACGTCGCGCGCGGCCTCGAGGGCATCGTCCGCAACGCCTCGATCCACGCCGCGGCGGTGGTCATCGCGGGGATGCCGCTCACCGACGTCGTGCCGCTGCAGCTCGCGGATTCGGGCCCCGCCCACCCCGGCGGGGGCAACGGGAACGGCAACGGCAACGGCGGCGAGAAGGACTACAAGCTCGTCACGCAGTTCTCGATGAAGCCGGTCGAGGAGCTCGGCCTGCTCAAGATGGACTTCCTGGGCCTGCGCAACCTCGACGTGATCGAGGACGCGCTGGACATCATCGAGCGCTCGACCGGCGAGCGGCCGGACATGACCAAGCTCCCGCTCGACGACGCGAAGACCTACGAGATGATGGCCCGGGGCGACTCGGTGGGCGTGTTCCAGTTCGAGTCCGAGGGCATGCGCGAGGCGCTCAAGAAGGTCGGCCCGACCGAGCTGGAGGACCTCGTGGCCCTCAACGCGCTCTACCGGCCGGGCGCGATGGACCAGATCCCGACCTACGCGCGCGGCAAGCGCAACCCGGACACGATCACCTACCCGGACGACCGCCTGCGGCCGATTCTCGAGTCCACCAAGGGCGTGATCCTCTATCAGGAGCAGGCGATGCAGATCGCCAAGGCGCTGGCCGGGTTCAGTGGCGCCCGGGCGGACGACCTGCGCAAGGCGATCGGCAAGAAGAACCGCGAGGCGATGGCCAAGCTCAAGCCGGAGTTCTACGCCGGCTGCCGCGCCTCGGGCACGTCCGAGGACGTGATCGAGGCCCTGTGGACGGTCAACGAGCGCTCGGCCGACTACTCGTTCAACCGCTCGCACGCCGCCTGCTACGCGCTGATCGCGTACCGCACTGCGTGGCTGAAGGCCAACTACCCGGCCGAGTA
>Ga0081540_1003074_pt1 | contig 13372 bp, 15 predicted proteins | sample TabmetS2T1R1_FD_71024 | JGI IMG/M metagenome (GOLD analysis project Ga0081540, IMG submission 71024) | Tabebuia heterophylla rhizosphere microbial communities from the University of Puerto Rico - S2T1R1 | ecosystem: Host-associated > Plants > Roots > Rhizosphere ... | reverse complement strand
CGCAGTGGCGGGTGGAGTTTCCGCTAGCGGCGCCGAAGAGGCTGCAGCGAGCCGAGGGACTGCGCCCAGTCCTGTCGCTCGAGTCCGGCGCGCAGCACGCCGACTTGCAGGTCGCTCGCCGGTTCTGGGCCACCCCACGCCGCGATGAGAGGCTGTGCCGTGTCGTTGCCGATTGCGGCATCGCGAGGCGTTCGTGCTCTTTCGCGGTCGATCGTCAGCTCGGTGGTGCGCCGTTCTCCAAAATCGGCGCCGATGGATGCCGCCGCGGTGCAGCCTGCTGTGCGGTGAGGAGCCCGCCGAGGTGCTTGGCCTGCGCGACGCGGGTGCCGAGGAACGGCAGCGTCCCGTCTTCGGCGCGGCAGAAGCGCTCGAAGACGGTCTTGATGATCGAGGTGTGGTCGAACGTCGATTCGGCGACCGTGGCGCTGCCAAAGCGCCCAGATCGCGAGCTCTTCGCGCCTCGCGGGGCGCCGAAGGATCGGCGTAAGCTGCTCGGGCCGGGTTCAGACCAAGGAGGCGAGGTGTACGCGCGTGTAGCGACCTTCGAAAGCGATCCCGCTGACGTGGACGAGGCCATCGAGATGGTTCGTGGCGAGGTCGGATCCGGCAACACGCCGGAGGGCCTCGAGGGCGCGAAGATGATGATGCTCGTCAACCGCGAGACCGGGAAGGGCATCGGCGTCACGCTCTTCGACAGCGAGGAGGCGATGCGACGCGGCGACGCGGCGCTCGACGCCATGAGCCCCGGCGGCGGCGAACGACGGACCTCCGTCGAGTTCTACGAGGTACCGGTTCAGACCGTGACGTAGCCACGGCGGCCACGGGCCGCGCCTTGATTGCGAGACAGTGGAGCTGACTGACGGTGTCACGTTGCCGATCGGTCCGCTGGGCGCTGACCGCGTTCGTGGCGTGCACTTAAGGGACGTGGCGCCTCTGATGCTGGTGGCGGCTGAGCCGTTCAAACCGTCGCCGGAGCGCGGGGGCGACCGCGGCCCAGCCGACGCGGGCGGTGCTCGCTGGGCGCCGGCGTAGGGGCTGGTCGCGGCCTGCCCGGCGGTGCGCGTGGCGGCCCGGTCAGGCCGCCACGCGGCATCGGCGTCAGCCCAGCGCGATCGAGTGCGTGGCGCGGGCGGGCTTGGCCCTGGCGGCAATGGGGGTGGGGCGGGTCAGGAGCCCGACGCCGATCGCGGCCTGCAGCAGCCCCATGACCGTCACGCCAAGCGGCATGAGCGGCGTGAGGACGATCCCGAGCATGGCCAGCGTCCACAGGCCGCTGGCCAGCAGGGCGGTCGGCCGCCAGCTGTCCCAGCGCCGGGCGCGGCGGGCGGCGACGCCGGCGGCGGTCAGCCCGGAGCCGAGCAGAAGGGTGGCGAGCCCGAAGATGCCGCCCACCGCGCCGGCGGCGCCGTCGTCCAAGTACTGGTCGCGAACGGGGATCGACGCGAGTTCCGCGACGACGAAGAGCGCCGTGCCGCCAAGCGCCACGGCGAGGCCGACGCGCGCTGCGCGTGTGGGACCTGCGACGCCGCTGGCGCGCAGCGCAGCGAGGCCGACCAGGCCGAGAGCGAAGGCGAGGGCCTCGGTGAGGGAGACCGCGACGAGCTCGGCGCTCGTCCAGGGGTAGCTGAACATGTCGTCGCTTACCTTGGTCGAGGCCTGGACGACCTGGCCGACGATGCCGCCGACGGCGTGGATGATCGCTCCGGCGATCAGGGCGATGGCAGCCTTCTGCGCTGGGCGCATGTCGAGCTCCTTGGGAGTTTCCAACGGGACTCCTGCGACGTTATGCGCCGCTGCCGGCCGTCGCATCGGCGCGGCCGCTGATCGTGGCTACGCGTTAGCGCTGATCGCGCGCGGCGCTCAGGTGGGCGAGTACGGCCAGGACGCGGCGGTGGCCGTCCTCGCTTTGTGGGATGTCGAGCTTGCTCAGCACGTGGCGGACGTGGGCCTCGACCGTGCGCTCGCTGACGAACAGGCGCTTGGCTATCGCGCTGTTGGTCAGACCCTCGGCCATCAGTTTGAGGATCTCGCGCTCGCGCTCTGAGAGCTCGGCAACCGGGCCGTTGGCGGTCGGCGGCGCGATGAGCCGCCCGACGACTTCGGGGTCGAGCGCCGAGCCGCCGCGGGCGACGCGGTCGGCCGCGGCGAGGAACTCCTCCACCTCGAGTACGCGGTCCTTGAGCAGATAGCCGAAGCCGCCGAGCCGCACGAGGTCAACGATGTGGGAGGTCTCGATGTGCTGGGAGAGCACGAGCACGCCGAGGTCGGGGTGCGCGGCCTTGACGTCCTTGGCGGCGCGGGCACCCTCGTCGGTGAAGGTGGGCGGCATCCGGATGTCGAGTACGACGAGGTCGGGCCGGTGGCCGGCGATGGTGGGCAACAGGTGGTTCGCGTCGCCCTGCGCGGCGACGACCTCGTGGCCGCCGTCCGCGAAGAGCCGCTCGAGCCCGGCCCGCAAGAGCACTTGGTCCTCCACGATCACGACCCGCATGGCAGCTCCGCGATGAGGCGCGTGCCCGCGCCGCGCTCGCTCTCGATCTGCAGCGCCCCGCCGTGGGCGCCGACCCGGTCGCGCAGGCCGCTCAGCCCTGTGCCGTCGCCGGGTACAGCACCGCCCACACCGTCGTCGACGACGCAGATCACCAGGCTGCCGTTGCGGCGCTGCGCGCTCAGCGAGACGCGCGAGGCGTGTGAGTGCTTCGTTGCGTTGGTGAGCGCCTCGCACGCAATGAAGTAGGCGGCGGTTTCGATACCGTCGGGGAAGCGCTCCGTGGTGGTGTCGACTGCCACGGGCAGGGCGGCCCGGTTCGCGAGCTCCCGCAGCGCGGGCGCCAGGCCGGCGTCGAGCTGCGGCGGGCGCAGTCCGCGGGCCAGTTCGCGCAACTCGCCGATCGCGTCGCCGATCTCCGCGAGCGCGCCATCGAGCGTCTCGCGCGCCGCAGCCTCCGGCTCAAGTTCGTGCTGGGCATGCCGCAGCGCCAGCCCGATCGAGACGAGCCGCTGCTGGGCGCCGTCGTGCAGGTTGCGCTCGATGCGCCGGCGTTCCGCATCGCCCGCGGCGACGAGGCGGGCCCGCGAGGCAGCGACCTCGTCGAGCTGGCGTCGAAGCTCCGTGCGCAGGCGGGCGATCTCGATCGCAAGCCCGGCTGCCTCGACCACGCGCCGCAGCTCGTCCGGGCGGTCCTGGCCGGCGGGGTCGTGCAGGACCATGCCCAGCTGCGTGCCGGCGCGCTCGATCGGCGTGCGCGCGCGCGCATCGCCCGGCGCGTCGACCGCCGGCGAGCCGCGCACGTTGACGTAGCCGCCGCCCTGCGGCAGCAGCAAGCGCAACTCCAGACGCGCGTCGCCGAGCACGTCGCGCAGCACCTGCTCGACACCCTCCGGCGCCGCCGTGCCCACGCGCACCTCTTCCAGAAAGCCGGCCACCCGGCGCAGCGCGTCGTGTCGGGCGCGGTTGAAGCGGCGATCGACGGCATCCTGCAGGCGCGCCCGCAGCGGACGGAACGCCAGCGCCACCGCGAGCGTGGCAATGCCGGTCGCCGGCGCCGATCCGCTACCCAGCGCCACACCGAGCACCAGCGCAATCGCCACGTAGGCGGCGCCCAGCAGGACGGTGAGGGCGCCGTAGACCAGCGCCCGATTGATGACGACGTCGATGTCGTAGAGGCGGTGGCGCAGGATCGCGATCCCCGCGGCCACGGGGAACGCAGTGAAGGCGACGCCCAGCACCGCCATGCGCCACTGCACGTTCTCCTCCCAGATGAACCACGAGCCCATGACTGGCACGATGATCGCGACCGTTGCGGTAGCCACTGTCAGTACCCACTTGACCTGCTGGCGCTCGTCGCCGTGCGCCCGGCGCAGCCGCACCACCAGCGCGCCGGCTCCGAGACCGAGCGCGACCCAGGTGACGATCCAGGACGCGAGGTTCAGCGCGTTCATCGCGTCGCGCAGCGCGGCCACGCCGAGGGGATTGGTCACGCGCTGGAACGGCTCGTCGAACGGTCCAGGCCGCAGCGCGGCGGCGACCAGGAACCCCACGATCGAGACGGCCAATGCGGCCGCGACCGGGCGCCAGCGGCGCGACGGGAGCCTTCCGTCGGGGAATAGCAGCAGTGACAGGCCCGCCAGCGGCGCTGTCACCTGGCCCCAGCCCAGTACGGCGGCAGCCAGGCTCGGCACGCGTCCGTCGGTCGCGTAGAGGACGTAGGTCGCGTACGAGTACGAGAGCCCGTTCAGCGCGATCAGCAGGCCCAAAGCCACGAACAGCCAGCCCACCCGGTGCTGCGGCACGCGCGACACGATCAGGGCGCCGACCGTTCCGTATGACAGCGACAGCACGAGGAAGGCCGCGCCGCTGACGCCACCGAAGATGTCCTCCGGCAGCGGCTGCCCGGGCCCGAGCACGAGGAAGACCGCCGCCGCCGCGGCGACGGCCACGGTCAGCCCCCACAGCAGCGCAACGGCCGGCCGGACGCTTCTCTGCACGGTGCAGCGATGTTCTCAGCGCGATGCCGGCGCGGCAACCGTGCTGGCGCGGCGCGGCCGTCAGTGGCAGCGCGTAGGCTGGCCTCGCGCTGCCACCGATGCGCCCGCGCCGCCGCGCCGGATAGTGTCGCGTCAGTGTCAGGGCTTCCGCCTCGATCGCGGCGGCAACCGCCAGCGTCGGTGGCGGAGCGCTCGGCGCCCGCGGTTTCGGCGATCAGCTTGGCGGCTGTGAGCGGACCGCAGCCGGGGATGTCCAGCAGCGCGGGGCGCTACGCGAGCGCGCCATGGCGATGGGCGTGTACGCCCAGCTGCTCAAGCTCGGCGACGGCAACGTCGAGCTGCTCGAACAGCTCATGGGATGCACCCGCCACGAGGCCCGCACGATCTCGAGTCCGAGCCGGTTCTCCGAATCAGTTCCGAACGAGAGCCGAAAAGGCTCCCGCACCCCGCCGCAGCAAGGTGATGGGAGCCTCGAAGAGTGCTCGTTTGCGGGTTATGCACCGAAGCGGCTGATGGGACTCGAACCCACGACCTTCTGCATGGCAAGCAGACGCTCTAGCCAACTGAGCTACAGCCGCGCGGACGCGGGAGTATAGCCGGGCCGGCTCGGCGGTAACCCCGCTGTGCCTGGACGGACGAGGGGTGCCGCTAGGCTCGAGGCGATGACCGACACGACCATGCTGACCCGCTCGATCGCGGGCGTCGACGTGCATCCCATCGGCCTGGGCGAGATGCCCATGTCGCTCGCCGGGCGACCCGGCGAGGAGCAGTCGATCCGGACGATCCACGCCGCGCTGGACGCCGGCGCCGACCTCATCGACACCGCCGATGCCTATGCGCGCGACGATCGCGACATCGGGCACGGCGAGCGGCTGGTGGCCAAGGCGCTGCAGGGGCGCTCACGCGAGGGTCTCGTCATCGCAACGAAGGGCGGCATGACCCGCGACCGGCGCGGCGGCTGGGGCGTCGACGGCCGGCCCGAGCACCTGCGCGCCGCCTGCGAAGCGTCGCTGCGCGCGCTCGAGACCGACCGGATCGACCTCTACCAGTTCCACCGCCCCGATCCGAGCGTCCCGTACGCCGAGTCCATCGGGGCCTTCAAGGAGCTCCAGGACGAGGGCAAGGTCCGCTGGGTCGGCATCTCCAACGCCACCGTCGACCAGATCGAGGAGGCGCTGGGGATCGTCGACGTCGTGTCGGTGCAGAACCAGCTCTCGCTCGGCTACACGGCGCCCATCGCCAAGGGCGAGGTCCAGGCGTGCGCCGAGCGCGGGATCGCTTTCCTGGCCTGGTCGCCGCTGGGCGGCATCGGGTCGGCGGACGCGGCGGCGGCGATCGGGCCGGTGACGGCGGCCGCGCAGGCCCACGGCGTCTCGCCGCAGCAGGTGGCGCTCGCCTGGCTGCTCTCGCTCAGCCCGACGACGATCCCCATCCCGGGCTCGAGCCGTCCCGAGACGATCATCGACTCGCTGCGAGCAGCCGAGCTGACGCTCGGCGACGACGAGCTGCAGGCGATCTCGCACGCCGCGGGCGTCGCCTAGGAGATCTCGACGAAGACCATCGCGACACCGCCGAGCTCGACGGTGTCGCGGTCGTGAAGGGTCGCCTCGCGGACGCGACGCCCGTTGACCATCGTCCCGTTGGCGCTGCGGTCGTCGAGGATCCGCGTGCCGTGGGGATGGGAGACGATCACCGCGTGGCGCCGCGAGACGGTCTGGTCGTCGAGGCGGACGTCGACCGAGAAGCCGCGGCCGACGTGGGTGACGGGACCGCGCAGCGGGACCAACCGCGTGAGCTCGCCCTCCCGGATCGCCAGGTAGCGGCCGGGGGAGGGGCTCGCGAACGACAGGCTGTCGCGGCGCGCGCTGTGCCCCAGGACGCCGGTGGTCTTGTGCGCCTCGGTGGCGGCGTCGGCGGTCGTGCCTCGGCGGGGCGTCGCGGTGGTCATGACGACATGACAGCGCGGCGCTCTGAGAGATCCCTCAACGGAATCTAAGCGTCTGCGAAGAACGTATGTCCCTTAGGAGGCTCTTCGGAAACGCTCAGCTTCCCCTTCGGTTCTCGCGATTGGTTACCGACATGGCTCACTCGACCCTCAGGCCCGCAACGACCTTCCGCTATGTCGGCGTCGCCGACTGGTGGGGCTTCCACGTCTGGATCGAGGAGGAGGACGGCACCCGCCGCGCGCTTCCCTACCGTGGCGACGCGCGGCTGACCGCGTTCGCGTGGGGCCGCAACGGCCTGGCGGCGCGCGAGCTCGCCCGCTCGCTCATCGAGCACGCGACCGGCTCGCCGGCGCTGGCCGAGCGCCACTGCCGCCAGCTGACCCACGCGGTCATCGCCGACCTCCCGGCCCTGGGCTTCGAGCTCACGCGCGAGGACGTGCTCGCCTGGCTCGAGGCCGAGCCCGAAGCCGCCTAGTCCTCGGGCTCGATCACGTCCATCCGCTCGACGAGCCCGTCGCGGAATGCGTAGACGTGGATCACCGTGCGGTCGTCGAGCACCGCGCCGTCGAGCCCGCGGACGACCTGATGGACGTCGACCGAGATGCGTCCGTCCTCGCCCTCGCTGATCCCGACCGGATCGACACGCGGATCGATCTGCGCGAACTGCCGCGCCCAGTAGTCGCGCACGCCGTCGCGCCCGCGAACCCGCCCGCCCTCCCAGGCGTTCGGCCAGTCGACGTCCTCGTGCATCGCGGCGACGACGCGCTCGACGTCGCGGCGGTTGAAGGCGTCGTAGATGTCGTGAAGGACCTGTTCGTGCTCCATGAAGGGAGTGATAGCACGAGACGCAACCGTGGGGTTGCATGATGCGGTTCCGCCTTGGCGCGTTCATCACCCTCTATGGGTGAGGTCGGTTCACCCGCGTGCGCGTCATCGAAGGGAGCGGCCTGCGCGCAGCCAACGCTCCGCCCGCTCCGTTGGGCCGGTTACGACAGTCGCTCGATGTCGTTGAGTTCCCACGTCTTGTCGTAGAACGGCTCGAGTGGACCGTACAGGCGGAAGATGGGAAACCAGCCGCGGCCCGGCACGGTCTCGATCCAGTTGCGTTGCTGCCCTTCGGGCATCTGGGGTGAGAAATAGATGTCGACGGTGGCGTCGTCGTTGACCTTCGGGTCGGTGTACTGGCTGACGGACGGGAGCGGCTGGCTGTTGCGAAGCTCGGAGCGGCTGAGCGCGTCGTAGACGACGACGGACCAGAAGTTGTTGATCGGGATGTCGGCCGGGACGCGGAGCCGGTAGTTCTTTGCGCCGTCCAGGAAGTCGCCGTCAGCGTCGCGGTAAGCCCACACGTACTGGGAGCCGGCGCCGACGTTCTTGGCCATCATGGACGGGTCGTTGCCGAGCGCCATGTAGTAGACGTAGGCGCGCCGGTCGAGCATCAGCGTCCCGTCGCGCTCGAACGTGTAGGGGACGTCGACGACGCACTGCCAGCGGCGGTCCGGCCAGTAGTAGGTCTCCGGATCGCGCGAGGCGAACGAGTTGGCGCGTGCGATCGCCGCCGCGACCCGAGCGGCCTCCTCGAGCAGCGCCCGCCGCTGTTCGTCGGGCGCGAACGGCTTGCCCTTCTCGATCCCGATCGACTGCATGTGCGCCCGCTCCAGCGGGGTGAACAGCTCACCGGGCTCCTCGTCGACGAGCCGCGCGAGCTGCTCGTAGAACGCGAACGTGTCGGTGTGGATCGTGTCGATCTGCTGCCCCGACCCGTTCAGGTAGTCCATCGCAGGCGGGTCGTTCGCGTGCGCGAGCGGATAGACCTTCAGCTGCTTCATCAGCGCCACGGCCTGGTCCGTCCTGCCATCGACCTTGAACCCGCGCAGGCCGTAGATCACGCTGAACGTCGGCGACTCGACCGCGACGTAACCGTCCGGGATCTCGCCCTCATACGCCGGTGGCAGGAACAGGTACTTGCCGCCCTGGCCCTTGTCCGGCCCGAACGGCCCAAAGTCGACCAGGAAGCGCTGCAGCGCGTCCATCGCGTTGCCGAACATCTTCGGCGGAGCCTCGAGCACGGTCGGCCCATCGCCGTTGAGGTCGAGAAACCCCAGCGCGTACACCGTCTCGGTGTTCGCCGTCAGCAACAGCGTCTGGGCATCCATCAGCGACTCCCAGATGATCGGCTGGTTGGCCTTCTTCGCACCGAACTCGCGGAACCCGCGCCGCGTCTCGATGACCGCCACACGCGGGATCTGGGTCAGATACACCTCGATCGCCCTGTTCAGGACGAGCTGATCCAGCAACGCATCCGCCGCCTCGCGCGTCGGATACCCGTTCGCGAACGCGAACTCGCCGAACCGGGTCTTCACCACCTCCGTCCCGATCCACCCGTGCCGATCCGTTGCGTCTGTCACGACAGCCCTCCTCACCTGGTTTGCTCGACCCGTGCACACCCGCGACGGCGCCGAGAGTAACGCCTTGACGCAGCCTCTCCGGGTTCGTCACTCGACGCAGCAAACTCGCCACTCGCCGACACCACGGCGATCACGGCCGCCTGGACCCACCCCATCCAGATTGTGTACTCGCTGCAGTCGAACGCGAGCGGGAGTAGGGGCCAGTAGGTGCTCGTCACCCCGAGGTTGGCGCGCGCATTCGTCGCGTGGCTGCGGACGGCGCGATCTCGACCGTCGCGAGCACCGGCGCGTCGGCTCGGCGGGTGACGGGCGAGCCGGCGCGGCGCCCGTCTGCGGTCAGCGCGACGGGCCGACCGGCGAGCACCGCGCGCGCAAATCCACAGAGGCGACGACCGGAATCGAACCGGTGTAAACGGCTTTGCAGGCCGCTGCGTAACCACTCCGCCACGTCGCCAGCGGGCGATCAAGCGTAGCGGCCGCGTCACAGGATCGGACCCTTCCGACAAGATCGGATGCAATGGCCCGCACGCGCCTGGACGCCGATCGCCTCGCCGCCGCCTACGAGCGCGACGGGCGCCGGCTGCTGGTCTTCTTCACCCGGCGCACCTACGACGCGCAGCTCGCGGTCGACCTCGTCGCCGAGACCTACGCGCGGGCCTTCGAGCTGCGCCGCCGCTTCGACGCCGACCCGGCCGACCGGGAGGCGCTCGCCGCGTGGGTGTTCGGGATCGCCCGCAACGTGCTGCACGAGGCGTTGCGAAGGGGGCGCGCCGAGCGCCGCGCGATGAGCCGCCTCGGTGTCGAGCCACCGCAGCTCGACGCCGACGAGCAGGCGCGGATCGAAGAGCTCGCCGCGCTGGGCGAGCTGCGCTCCGCGGTCCAGGCGGCGCTCGCCGAGCTCGGGCCCGAGCAGCGCGAGGCGGTGCAGCTGCGCGTCGTCGACGAGCTCGGGTACCCGGCCATCGCCACGCGCCTGGGGATCTCAGAGCAGGCCGCGCGGGCGCGCGTCTCGCGCGGGCTGCGCGCGCTGGCCGGCGCCCTGGACCACCACCCGCAGGCCGAGGGGCTCGCATGAGCGGCCGCGATCCCGACGCGATCCTCGCCGAGCTCGGCCCCGACCTGCGCGCGGCGTGGGCACGCCCGCCACGCCGCGCGCGCATCGCTCCGTGGCGCCGCGGCGCGGTCCTGGTCCTGGCGCTTCTGGCGCTGGTGCCGACCGCCCTCGCCGCACGCGACGCGATCTGGGCGCCCGAGCCGCCGCCGATCCCGACCGTCGCTCGCCCGCCCGGCGCGATCACGCCCACCCGCGCGGGCGCGCAGGTCTACGTCGCCTCGGGGACCGAGCGCGGGGTGGCATGGAAGCTCACCGCCTCGGCATGCGACTACGGCGACGTCCGGGCGGTCGGGGTATTCCTGACCGTGCCGGGCGGCGGCGGAGGCGCGCGCTGCGACGTCGCCACCCGGACGCCTGGAGCGGGCGTCAGCCCCGGCGCCCTCGCCCAGCGCCTCGTCCAGACGTACTTCGATCCGGTGTCGGGGCGCACGTGGGCGTTCGGCGCCCTGCCGGCCGGCGCGCGTACGGTAGACGTCTCCGCCGCCGGCGCGAGCACCACCGTGGCGGCGATGCCCGCCGACGGCGACGCCGTCGGCAAGGGCGGCCTGCCGACCGGCCTGCGCGTCTTCGTCGCCGTCCTGGACGGCGCGCGCCACGTGCCGCTCGTGACCGTCCGAGACGACTCGGGCGCCGTCCTTCTGACCTGCCGCGCGGGCCGCTGCGTCCCGCCGACCACGAAGGGAGCTCCGTGAGCCGACTGAAGAGCGCGATCCGCCGTCTCGCTGTGCTGGTGCTGGTCGCGTTCGTCGCAGGGGCGATCGCCGCGCACGCCGACGACAAGCCCAAGGTGCGCCCGGCGCCGGCGCCGACGGTCGTCGTGCCGGCGGCGCCCGCGGCGCCGCGCGGGGTCATCACGAAGTTCGCCGCGGCCTGCAAGCCGCTGCGCAAGCCGGCCGCGCCCGCCGCGACGCCCCCGTCGCAGGCGCTGCTCGACGCCTTCGCGATCCTGCAGCGCGAGCGGCGTCCCGAGGATGCGCTGACGCCCGAGGCGCTCAACGCGCTGAAGGCCCGGCGGCTGGCTCCGGTTTCGCCCGACTCGGCGCGGCTGCTGCGCAGCGGCCCCGGCGAGGCACGCGCCTGGGTCGTGCCCGTACCGGACGTCCGAGGGCCGTTCGCCCTCGTCTGCAGGTCCAGGCAGGGCAAGCCGAGCGAGGGGCTGGCCGTCGTCGCCACCGGCGGCGCGGCGGCCGGCGGCGGCGGAGCGCTCGCCGACCTCGTGCGCGGGCGCGCATCGGCGTCGGTGCAGAGCTGCGCGGGCCCGGATCACGACATGCTCTCGGTCTCGGGCATCGTCCCCAACGGCGTGGCGGCGGTGTTCCTCACCGCGCCCGACGGCACGGCGACCCGTGCCGACGTCAAGGACAACGGCTACCAGTTCCTGCTCCCGGCGCCCAAGACGGTCGGACAGCGCTACATCGTCTGGACCGGGGGAGACGGCACGCCGCACGTGCAGCCGATCGCCGCGTTCGGCGTGGCACCCGCCGCCGCGTGCAAGCGGCTGAGCGCGACCTCGTTCGCGAAGGCGCCGCGAGTGACGCCGGCCGCGTTCGGGCCATGCGCGATCCCGGGCCCGATCGCCTTCCCCATGCCCGCGGCGCGCCGGCGGAGCGGCTCGCGCGCGCTCCTCGAGCCGCCGGTGTTCGTCGGCGGCTGCGGCGCGCCGGCGCCTGTGGTCGTGGCCCCAGGCGGGCGGCCGTTCGTGCCGGCGGTCCCGGTGGCGCCGCCGACGCCGAAGAAGCACCGCTAGCGGCCGAGCGCGTCGATCCGGGCGCGCTCGTCGTCGCTGAGCTCGAAGTCGAACACGCCGAGGTTCTCGACGCGCCGCTCATGGGTGGCGGCCTTGGGGATGACGCAGGTCTTCGGGTGGTCGAGCAGCCAGCGCAGCGCGACCTGGCCCGCAGTCTTGCCGTGCGCGTCCGCGATCTCCTGCACGGTCGGGTCCCTGGCGACCCGGCCACGGGCCAGCGGCGAGTAGGCGGTCACGAGCACGTCGCGCTCGCGGGCGAGCGCGAGGAGCTCGTCTTGGGGCCGGTACGGGTTGAGCTCGACCTGGTCGTTGAGCAGGTCGGCGCGCTCGAGCGCCTTGACCAGCAGCGGCGGCGGGAAGTTCGAGACGCCGATGTGCGCCGCGCGGCCCGCGTCGCGCAGGGCGCTCATCGCGCCCAGGGTCTCGCCGAGCGGGACATGCGGCGCGGGCCAGTGGAGCAGCAGCAGGTCGACGTGCTCGACGCCGAGGTCGGCGAGCGAGGCCTCGCAGGAGGCGCGCACACGGTCGGCGTGGGCGTCGGAGCGGGGGATCTTCGTGACGAGGAAGATCTCCTCGCGCGGGACGCCGGACGCGCGGATCCCCTCGCCGACCTCACGCTCGTTGCGGTAGGCGCGGGCGGTGTCGATGTGGCGATAGCCGAGCGCGAGCGCGTCGCTGACCGCCTCGACGCACTCGCGGCCGGTCATCTGCCACGTGCCGAGGCCGACCGCGGGGACCGCCACGCCCTGGACCTCGATGGTGGTCTCCATAAGGTTGTCTCTATCACGAGCGGGCTAGGCTCGACCAGATGGCAGCCCCTCGCCCCCTCGTCGTGGTGACGCTCCTGGCCGTCTTCGTCGCCGCCGTCTCCGTCACGATCCTCGCCTGGATCGCGATCGGCACCGTCCACCACGCCGACCGCGCCGTCGACGACGCCCAGCGCTCGGTCCGCCGCCTGGACCGCACGACCCGCGACCTGGACCCCGCCGTCCGGTCGCTGCGCCGCGCCGCGGACGCCCTCGACGCGGCCCGCACCACTCCCTGACCCGCCGCTACACTGTCGCCTCCCAGGGCGATTAGCTCAGCTGGGAGAGCGCCGCCTCGACAAGGCGGAGGTCACTGGTTCGAGCCCAGTATCGCCCACTCAAAAGGTCTGCGTTTGCAGGCCTTTTGTCGTTGTGGCCCGAAGCCGGCCGAAGAGCACGCCGCAGGGAGTTGGCGGCACGATGTCGAGAAGCGCCGGCCGGCTCCGCTCTCCAGGTGAAGGGCGGCGACAGGCGCGGCCCATCACCCAAGGAGAACACCATGCCGAAGTACCTGCTCCTCAAGTACTACCGCGGCGGCCCCGAGCCTCACCATCCCTTCCCTCCGATGGACCAGTGGGCCCCCGAGGACGTGGAGGCGCACCTCGCCTTCCTCCGGCACGTGACCGCGCTGCTCGAGGAGAACGGCGAGTACGTCGACCACACGGGGCTCACGCCGGCGCGCACCTGGGTGCGCTATGGCGGCCCGGACGCCGCGCCCGTCACCACCGACGGCCCGCTGCCCGAGACCAGCGATCTCGTGGCGGGCTGGTGGACGATCGACGTCGAGTCGCGCGAGCGCGCGATCGAGCTCGCGGCCTACGCCTCCTCGGAGCCAGGCCCGGGCGGGGAGCCGCTGTGCGAGT
>Ga0081540_1003073_pt1 | contig 13374 bp, 8 predicted proteins | sample TabmetS2T1R1_FD_71024 | JGI IMG/M metagenome (GOLD analysis project Ga0081540, IMG submission 71024) | Tabebuia heterophylla rhizosphere microbial communities from the University of Puerto Rico - S2T1R1 | ecosystem: Host-associated > Plants > Roots > Rhizosphere ... | reverse complement strand
CCTCCAGCTCACTCATATTTAGGAATGGGGGCAGGTGGCCGGCATTGGCGAGTGTGACCACTCCATTGGTTTGAAGTTGCAGCACGGCTGCGGTAACAAAGCCACCCTGCAAACGCCCGCAAAGACATCGGTTCAAAGTATGAAGCATCTGAGCTGGGGTATATGGTCCTTCAGACATTGAGCGCAGGATTCCCATGATAAGAGAAACGCTCATTGCTGCTTTCAATCCCTTGCCGCTAACATCACCCAACGCCACGATCACGGAGCCGCCCTGGTCCTGGGTGATCTGAAAGAAATCTCCGCCGACTTCAAGCGCCGGCTGATAGGCACTGGTCACAGAAAAGCCCTCCAGTGATGGGAGAGTTTCCGGGATCAGCAGCTGCTGTATCTCCCGCGCACTGTGCATCTCGCGTTCCAGAAGGTTCTGACGCGCCTGTTGTTCAGCGTCATATCGGTACACCGCATAAAGAATCGAGATGAACAGAACGATGGCCACCAGGTTCGAGGCGTAGAAAGCAACACCTTGAATGACAAACAGCGGAATGTCGATAATTTTTTCGAAGAGCGTCCAGTGGGTAAATCGCCGCCCAGCGGTACTCAGGTCACCAATAATGTCGAGAACTTGCGATACCAAGGCGCTAATGGCAAAGATCCAATGTGCTGAATCCAGCTTCTGCCGAATGCCAGCCGCAATGATCAGAAGAGGATAAACCTGAACGATCAGAATGATCGAAGTTAGGACTGCGTCCGCGGTCTGCATCCAAAAGCCGGCACTGCCCCAAAAAAAGGCCAGAGCTCCATCCAGGAAGGCCGAGGCGAATGTAAAAATGGCTAAGATCCGCGTCCACTGAACAAGCCTTTGTTTGCCGTTGAGGCGCAAGAGCCAGAGCAGCAGGAACCAGAGCGAGATGTGATTCAAAGCATAGATCGGCTGGTTCAATCCCCTTCCCACGCCAAATGGAATGGGAAAAAGAAATAGACCCTGAAGGACATAAAGCACTACAAGCGTCATCGTAAAAATAGCGAGCCAGAGAAAGAGCTGTATTTTGTATTCCCGGCTCCAAAGCAGAAGACTGAAAATAGAGACGGTAGCGTACAGGATAAGCAGCGTGTAGTTGTATAAGACCTGGTGGATTGATTGAGAATTTTGAGCGGCCTGTTCAACGTCTATTGTGTTCGAATTGCCAAGCAAGGGAGTGCCGAGCAAGCCTCCCAATGAATCAGAGTCGACGAAGAGAAGCGGAGATTTCCAAACCCGAATCGCGATCGTTATTTCAGTCGCAGAGGGGACCGCAAATGCCTTAGATAGGAACATGATGTAATACCAATGCGGGTGCGGAGGTACTCTTCCATAGCTTCCGACCAGTACGCCATTCCAATACAGTTCATAGGCATCGTCTACGGGTGGGATCAATAGAGCGTAAGCTGATCCTGAGTTTGCGGCCTGGATATGAAGATGCCGTCGATACCAGGCAAATCCTGTGTGTCCAGGATGTCCTTGACTGCCCCATGTATCCGAGGAATCGATCGATCCCCATGCTGAATCATCGAAGGACGGCGATGACCAAGCGGGCTTGTCCCCTAAATGAAATCGCCACGGGCCATCAAGTTGAATTGCGCCAGGCCCCAGAGACCCGATTTCCAGAACATGTTGATCGGGAGAATCCGGTAAGGCGAAGAGCGGCAATGCAAGGGAAAGGATCATTGCAGCTATGCCGACCCGAAGAAACATGCCTCGACGATATCATTCGGCAACGCCTCCGCAGAAAACAAATGATAGGGAATCTGCTCTGGCCAAGACATTGCTATTTAAAGAGTTGACTACCTTTTTACTGCACCCACCGCCTAAGTACGAATTGGCTTGAAATCCTTGATGCGGTGCGGGAAACTGGCTTTCAACTCTTATCCAGGAACTTGTTCACACTTGCGCCCCCAGTAGCAGCCGATCCGAAGTCCTCAGTATTTGGAGAAGGATCAGCGGGAAATGAATTGGTCTGACCCATCATGGATTTTGTTATACCGTCTTTGCCTCAGGATGATTTCTCATTAGAGCAGCAGGTTGCACGTCTACAAGCGTTGTTGGAAGCCAGTCGACAGGTTCACTCAACGATACGCGTTGGCGAGGTTCTTACTCAGGCGGCAAAGGTGCTCGTGCAGGAACTGGAAATGGAGGGCGCGTTGTTTCTCGACCCCCATACGACAACAGTGACAGCCAGCTGGGGAAATGCCCCTCACGCACCGTACGAGAACAGTCACCGCTTGCCATTGCTATCAAAAGAGAAGCATGTGCTCGCCGAACTTATTATGACGAGACCGGATGGTGGCCCCCTTTCTCTCTATGAGGAGGATTTCCTGGAGGGCCTCATGCTCCAGACTGCGGTGGCGCTGGAGAATGCCACGCTTCACGAGAGGGATTTGAAATGGGCTCGAGTGCAACAAGATCTTGACGCGGCACGCACAATTCAGCGTTCTCTTCTGCCCAGCAGCATGCCGCAGATTTCTGGCTTTTCGATTGCAGGCCGCTCCAATACCTGCTACGAAGTAGGTGGCGACTACCTTGATACCATCCTCCTTCCGGACGGAACACACCTGATGGTAGTAGCGGATGTTGCAGGCAAAGGACTCGCTTCGGCTATTGTGGCCACCAGCTTCCGTGCCGCCCTTCGTTCGTTGGCAAGCCAGCCGCTAGCTCTTGATGAGCTTGCAGCGCGTATTTGCGAACAACATTGGGGCGAAGGAGAGGAAGCGCAGCGACGCTATGTCACTGCCATTTTCCTACGGTTGGAGCCTGATAATGGAGAAATCAAAGTCGTCAACGCAGGGCACAATCCCGGCGCATTGCTTCTGCCAAATGGCAAGATTCATTTGATCGAAGCTTCAGGCACTCCTCTCGGGATGCTTCCGAGAGTACGCTACACTGTCGAGACGCTCGCATTTCCCAGGGGTTCGCGAGTTCTGCTGTATACGGATGGCATGACGGAAGTATTTCGAGGAGAGGAAGAATTTGGCACAGATCGTTTGGTCGCCGCATTTTCCGAGACTTCCTCGTCAAACGCCGGAACCATCCTCGACTCTGTTTGGGATAGTGTTAACAAATTCTCGTGCAATGCAGTACAGTCAGATGACATGACGGCACTCGCAATCTGTCATCTCAATTCATCGCAACAGGAGTTCGCCGCCAGATGAAAAACGGAAGGTCTGTTGAAGTTCGGCTTCCTTCGGAACTCGGATTCGAAAAGATTGCGATGAGTACTGCAGCCAGCATGGCAGCGCTTATGGGCTTTTCGCCGGATCGCATTGAGGATCTGAAGACAGCTGTTGCTGAAGCCTGCATCAATGCTATCGAACACGGTAACCAGCTGAATGATTCTCTTAGCGTCGCTGTCGTTCTATCGACAACCGCCGACGAACTCGAAATCAAAGTGATAGATGACGGCTCGGGTGTAGGCACAGCCCCGGCAAAGCCTGATATCGATCGAAAAATACATGGCGAAGAAGATTCCCGCGGGATGGGAATGTTTCTCATTCAAGCACTGGTTGATGAAGCCGAATGGCACAAGGGGCCTCCAGGAAAAAGCTTCGTCCGCCTTGTGATTCGTCTTGACAGGGAGAAACACTAAATGCAGGAAGTCACCAAGATTACAAATCGCACAGCGACTGCCGCTTCCGGTGAGAAGATATCCATTCTCGCTTTTGCCGGTGACATTTCATCTACATCAAAAGAGGCCATTCTGGCTGCGTACCATAACGTAAACAACTCAACTCCAAAGATTCTGTTGGATTTTACTGGCATCGATTACATCAATTCCTCAGGGATTGCCATTATTATCCAGATGCTATTAGAGGCGAACAAATCTGCATCGGGCACAATTGGTATCTTTGGTCTGAGTCCACACTTCAAGAAAGTATTTACGATGGTCGGGATCCAAAAATATGCCAAGCTCTACTCTGATGAGAGTGAAGCCCTAAAAGAGGAATAGTCGGTTCTCCTCGCCCATCGCAACGAAACGCCTTACACCATCTCAAATGACGAACGGGCTGGTAGCTTTTTCAAAGCAGCCAGCCCGAGTTATTGTTACTGTACTGCAGAACCAGTCATCAGAGGCAGAAGGTCAGATGGCGGATCGATCGGAAGCAGGTTGAAGTGCTTTGCATCGACTACATAACCAGCAAAATGCACTTGAGGCGAAGAATCGTCACCGGGTATGAAAGAAAAGGATAGGGTGAAGCGTCCATTCGGGTCCGGCGGAGTCATGTTCGCCGGGAAAGCAAACGATGAGACAATCGCACCACCGTGAGCAGCATCGCCCACGAAGAAAGTGGCCTGCCCTTGCACGAGACCGGCGATGATATTGAACGTTCCCGCAGCTGAAACCGCATTCGGAACTCCGCTTGTCTCCAAGGTTTCACCGCTCAGATTAAAGCTGTAGTTACCAACAAGAGCATCCGTTGGCGACTGCCGTACAAGCATACCGCTTGTTCCGGCAGTGCCGTCATTTTGCACAAGAGAGGCGTTTTGAATCTTCGTTCCCGTCAACGGTGCGTAGAGGGAGAAGGTTTGCGTCATTTGATCGGACACCAGAGTCAGGGTTCCTGTGCCATTTGCATCCAGCGTGTAAGAACCCGTTACAGGAAGCTGCGCAAAAGTACCCGTTGCCGAGTTAAAGTCTTCCACGCCGGAGATTATGTTGCCTTTTCCATCAGCTGTAATGCTTCCGGCGATTCCCTCTTCGCGGGAAACGGACTGTCCGCCAACTGAAACACCATGAAGTGCAAAGGCATACTGCCCCTTGAAAGCTTTCGCTTGAGGACCGGGCTTTTTCGCCTTGGCATCGGAGAGAACAACCGGGCTGGACCGCTTAAGTCCGTAGGGAAGGTTTTGAGCTACTAATGCTGGCGCGGCGGCTATCATCAATCCTGCCAGCACAAGACCGTTACGCGATAGAACCTGCATTTTGACGCTCCTAAGATTCGTTAGAACATAGTGAACAGCATTTCCTCTCGCACTTTCTGAAGCAAGCGCAATGGGACGGGCTAGAGTAGTTCCACTGAACTCCGGTGTCCTCACCGCACGCACACCCCTGTTGACCTGGTCAGCGTGGGGATACAGATAACCGGCGCATGTGCAATACAACGTGTGTATGTAAGTTGTTGTTGGGATAGTACGTACTAAATCTGTGACAGCTCCAGATTCCACACAAGCCTTGCATATGCTTGCTCGGCTGTCATTTTACCGAAGTAACTGAAGTTGCATTATTTCTGCTACTGACACCCTGATTATTTATCAACTGGCAATGTTCGTTCATTGCGAACTTTCTGGATCATCACAGACGCCTGCTCCTCGCGTGGCAAACGCCAACGCATGAGGAGCAAGTCGTTTTATCGAAAGCTCAGAAGAAAATTAGTTTTTCTTGTTGTCCGTGAGAGGCATGTATTGATCGCGGAGTTGTGTCTGGCGGCTCACCATCGGAATTGCCTCGCCGTTGATGAACACCTGCTTTACTGATGTCCTGACATCCAGCGGGTCTCCATTCGCAATTACCACGTTCGCGGTCTTGCCCACATCCAGTGAACCTAGCGAATCACCGAAGCCAAACATTTCCGCGGGATTTAGCGTGATCGCCTTCAGCGCTTCGTCGTAGGGTAATCCGTACGCGACCGAATATCCCGCAGCATATGGAAGATTGCGATTGTCACCTGATCCGCCTAATGATGAAAATGCAATCTTCACGCCGCGTTTCTGCAATTCAGCAGGTAAAGAATAGACAGCGTCATATCGCTCACTCGGAAGAGGCGCATCGTAGATAGGTCCTACAATCACCGGCACATGATAGGAAGCAATTTCATCCAGAATGTTCTGTGCATGCGTTACATGGTTGAGAATCACTTTTAGTTTGAACTCTTTTGCGATTTCCATTGCCACTTCCACTTCATAGCCTTCAGTCGCACCCAGCACAACGGGCTTCTCTCCCTTCAGATATGGCAGCAACGCTTCAAGCTTCAAATCCCGCTTTGGTGGATTTCCCTTGTGGTCTGGCTTTGCAGCAGCCTGCATTTCTGCTTCATATGACTGTGCATCCAAAAACGCCTGCCTGATCTGTGAAGCAAGCCCCATACGCGTTGTGGGGAACTTCGACGAGCCATCATCGCTTCCCTTCCTGCGCACGCTACCGTCGAAATTCATCGCCAGGGCGATGTCTCGTCTGATCAACATGGCATCGCGGTCGCGGCCATATAGCTGGATCGCCGCATCCTGACCCGCAATCGAATCCTCCGAAGCAGGCGCGACAATAGCGTTCGTAATTCCATTCAACCGTGCCACGGGTATACGTACCGATTCAGCATGGAATGCATCGGCAACATGCATATGCGGCATGATCTCATCACTCGTCTCAATCAGATCGTTGCTGTTCGCATCGGCTTCAACTTCAGTCAGACCAAGACGCGTCTCTGCGTCGAAGAGACCCGGATACACAGTCATTCCTTTAGCGTCAAAAATGTGGGCATCTTTAGGCACGTTTGTCGATGCTGCGGGGCCGACCGCAATAATTTTCCCTGCGGACATGACCACCACGCCATTCTCAATCGTGCCATGCGTAATCGTCAGCAGCTTGCCACCTATAATGGCAATCGTTCCAGCTGGAGTCGTGTCCGTATTGTTGGGTCCGGTTTGCGCGAGAGAAGTCTGAGATAAAGAGAAACAAAGCCACAAAAATCCGGCGAGCGTAACCCTCTGATTCATTGGCCATCTCCCACTTCGTCGTCTGCGCCACTGAACCCAGCGTCGTGCATCACACCGTGAAAGTGAGTTGTACCCAGCCCGGGCAATGAACTGTCGAAGAAAAGATCTCCATCAACATAGACTTTCTCCGCGCGCGCGTAGGTCGAAAGCGGATCAGCATTCCAAATCACGATGTCTGCATCTTTGCCGACATCGATAGAACCCACACGGTCGTCGACCCCGATTATCCACGCCGCATTCAGGGTAATCATCTTCAATGCTTCCTCTTCCGTCGCACCCCCGTATTGAATCATTTTTCCCGCTTCCTGATTCAAGCGCCGTACGTAATCATTCGAATCGCTTTTCAGGGCTACGCGCACGCCTTCACGCATGCTCATCACAGCATTCCACGGAATCGCGTCCCATGCCTCATCCTTGAATCCCCACCAGTCGGCAAAGGTCGCAATGCCTGTTCCTGTTGGCGCAATCTTATCGCCAACCTTATACATTTCGAGCGCATGATGAAAGGCACGAACCTTGTATCCATATTCCTTTGCAATCGCTTCTTCTGTCAGAAACTCGTCGGCACGGTAGCAATGAATCTGGACATACATTTTTCCTCGCAGTACATCCGCCAGCGCTTCAAGCTTCAGATCTTTCTTCGGAGCAACAGCCTCCTTGTCACCCGCTGCCACCTTGGTGTTGTATGCATCCCATGACGCCATGTAGGCCTTCGCATCTTCAAAGGCCTGTCGCATTACTTCGAAGTTGCCCATACGCGTTGAAGGCAGCTCGTTGCGGCGTCCATAGACGCGCTTGGGATTCTCTCCGCTGGCGAACTTGATCGAACGGGGTGCGTTGGGAAAGAGCATCTGGTCGCGCGACAAACCAAACTTATTCTTGATTACCACTGCCTGGCCGCCAATCATGTTGGCCGAACCGTGTAACAGAAGCTCTGTAGTCACGCCTCCGGCAAGAGCCTGATAGAGCGCCTTGTCAGTGTTATCGAAGGCATCAATCATCATCATCGACGGCGTCACGGGGCTGGTCGCTTCGTTCACGTCATCTCCCAGCGCCGAATGCGAATGTGGATCGATAATTCCCGGCGTCACATATTTACCGTTGGCATCGACAACTGTAGCGCTTGCCGGGCTATCGACAGAAGTCCCCACACCAGCGATCTTGCCGTTGTGAATCCACACAGTCGCGTGGTCAATCGTTCCATGAGTTACCGTCATGACGGTTGCATTCTTGATGGCAAGATCAGCGGGAGGGTTCCCTTCCGATACCTGCCCAACTAAACAAGGTGGCCCTGCCAACGCTATAACCGCAAACAAATTCAGGCATCCGCGTTGCGCGAACGCTATCAAGCACATAGGATCAATCTCCGAAAAATCATATGGAAGCAGACGCGCTTGATACTACCACGTGTAGGCTGGGCTTAGAGGCTGAGCGCTATCTCAGGGGCTTCCGGCCAATAGTTGCTCGTCGTGAATACGAGCCTTTTACAGAATTCAAAGCTGCATGACGCAATTCAGAATCATCGATTGTGCTTTTCTTTGATGAGCAGATGCAGGTAGGTATTGTCTAGGGAATCAACCAGGTCGTTCTTTACCCACATGCTCCGATTGACCCGCAATCGGGCGAAACAAACCGGCGCGCCTAACCAACCGGGCTACGCAGACCTGTCAATTCTGCCAGTGTGATCCTGAACTACTCTCTCCTACTCTGTCTCAGTCTGATAGTGGTGAGGAAAGTCGTGCCATCAGACATTTGGTCTCTGATTTTGCCCTGTTCATTGAAACGCTGAGTCCGTACTAAGGACTGGCACGCAAGCTACTTTCCTGAAACCCGCCGCCGAGTGAAGGAGCGAGCCATGAAATCCGAAGAAAAGAAACGCAGCCCCCTTTCCTATGTCGAAGTAACCGAACAGAAGCGATTGAACGACGCCCGTGAACTAGGCATCCCCTGGAAAAAATGGGGGCCATATCTCAGTGAACGGCAATGGGGAACAGTGCGTGAGGACTACAGCCAAGACGGTAACGCCTGGGATTACTTTACTCACGACCAGGCACGGTCGCGCGCTTACCGTTGGGGAGAAGATGGGCTGGCTGGATATTGCGACGACAAACAATTGCTCTGTTTCGCGGTGGCATTGTGGAACGGCCGCGACCCTATCCTGAAGGAACGCATGTTTGGCTTGACGAACAGCGAATCCAATCACGGCGAGGACGTCAAGGAATATTACTTCTATGTCGATAGCACTCCCACGCACTCGTACATGAAGTATCTCTACAAATATCCGCAGGCGGAATACCCCTATCGTGATCTGGTGGAAACCAATCGGGGGCGTTCGCGAGAAGAGTTTGAATACGAACTGCTTGATACCGGTGTGTTCGATGAAGACCGCTATTTCGATGTCTTCGTGGAATATGCCAAGGCCGACGCGGAAGATACGCTGATAAAAATCTCGGTCCACAACCGCGGCTCTGAGGCTGCTCAGATCCATGTGCTTCCGACCCTGTGGTTTCGCAACCATTGGACTTGGGAGGAAGGTGAACCCAAGCCAGTGCTGGGTCAGATCGATGGCGATAAGATTCAAGCTTCTCATGCGAGGCTCGGCGATTACACGTTGCAGTGCGAGGGTGCCTCGGAACTGCTCTTCACCGAGAATGAATCGAATGCCTTCCGGCTTTGGGGACAGCCCAACCCAACGCCCTATGTCAAGGACTCATTTCATCAATACGTCATCTCCGGCGCACACGATGCAGTCAATCCGTCGAAGACCGGAACCAAGGCCGCGGCACACTATGTGCTGGATGTTCCAGCGGGAGGAAGCAAGGTGGTGCGCCTGCGGCTGAGCCCGAAGGCGGCTGCGGATGGATTCAGCAAATTCGATCAGGTCTTCGACAGCCGGATTGCAGATGCAAATGAGTTTTACGATCGGATCACGCCCACCAACCTGAGCGAAGACGAACGTCGCGTTCACCGGCAGGCATTGGCCGGGATGTTGTGGTCCAAGCAGTATTACTATTTTGATCTGGATAGATGGCTAATGGAGCACGACGCTCATCCTTTGGCCGGCTCGGGCAAGGGCATTTCTCGTAACGCTGATTGGTTCCACATGCTGAACAGCGACGTCATCTCCATGCCGGACAAATGGGAGTATCCGTGGTATGCGGCATGGGACCTGGCCTTTCATACTATTGCGCTCTCACTGGTGGACTTCGATTTTGCGAAGGATCAGCTCCTGCTCATGCTGAGAAATCTCTATGCCCACCCGAACGGGCAGATTCCAGCCTATGAGTGGAACTTTGGCGATGTGAACCCTCCCGTACATGCCTGGGCAACGCTGTTTCTCTACAGAATCGAGACACAACTGGGGCGAGCCGATATACGTTTTCTAGAGCGCTCGTTCCAGGGACTGATGCTGAATTTCAATTGGTGGGTCAACCGCAAAGATCCGCAGGGACGCAATGTTTTCGCAGGCGGATTCCTTGGGCTGGACAACATCGGCGTCTTCGATCGCAGCGCGCCGCTGCCGACCGGCGGGCACCTGGATCAGGCCGACGGCACTGCATGGATGGCTTTCTACTGCCAGTGCATGCTGGAGATTGCGCTCATCCTGACCGACTACGACGCAATGTACGAAGAGATTGCCTACCGCTTCATTGAACATTTTGTCTGGATCGCCTACGCCATGGACCGAATCGGCACGCATCGTGACGAGATGTGGGACGATACGGACGGTTTCTTCTACGATCTGCTCCATTTCCCGAATGGCGACTCCATGCGCATGAAGATCCGCTCGATGGTTGGGCTGCTACCGCTATGCGCGTCGACCGTGCTCGAGCACGACACTCTCGGGAAACACCCGCGCATACTCGAACTGGTCAACTTGTTCCGTAAGCGCCATCCGGAGGTGATTGAAAAAATCGCCTCAGCCGAGGACATATCGGTCGGCGGGTATATGGGGCGCAGGCTCTTGACGACCAGCAACAGACCCAAGCTGCGCCGCATTCTGGCGTACATGCTTGACGAGAACGAATTCCTCAGTCCCTACGGCATTCGCTCGCTGTCCAAGTATCACCTGCAGCATCCCTTCGTGTTTTACCTGAGCGGACAGGAATACAAGGTTCAATACCTGCCTGCTGAATCAAACACGGGCATGTTCGGAGGCAACTCCAACTGGCGTGGTCCAATCTGGATGCCAGTCAATGGGTTGATCATCCGAGGTTTGCTGCAGATGTATCCCTTCTATGGTCCCGACTTTAAAGTCGAATGCCCTACTGGCTCGGGAAATCTGATGACGCTGTTTGAGGTGGCAAAGGAAATCGGGCGCCGGAACGCCAGCATCTTTCTCCGTGACGCCAACGGCAACCGCCCGGTGTACGGAGGAACGAAGAAGTTTCAGGACGACCCCCACTGGCGAGATTACATCCTCTTCTATGAGTATTTTCACGGAGACAATGGCGCTGGGCTAGGCGCCAGTCATCAGACAGGATGGACAGGGCTGATCGCCCGCGAGCTTGATCTGTTCGCACGACTCAACGCAGAAGATGCGCTGCGTCCACCTAGCAAAGTGATGGCGGAGATCACTCGACAACAGTTTGCTGGATCACAAAACAAGTAAGTGCGAGCATCGCTCGGAGGCTGAAAGTGTGTAGTTCGAACTCGAACTAGGAAGCTGCCTTCCATCAATATGGATAGGGTTTAGGTATTCGCGTCTTGCTTTAGGAGGCAAGTTGCCTTGAGTTTGCGCCGTTCCACCATCGGCGCCTGGCTTATCCCGTTGTCGTATGCAACCGGAGCCCTGATGCTAGGCTTTACAGTTCCGCGACTTGCATACAACATCCTTCCCGGCTTAGTTTCAACCATCAGCGTGGACTCCGCGATCGGCATTTACTCGTCCGTCGCCTCCGGCATGATCGCGCTCACTGGCATTGTCTTCTCGCTCACATTCGTCATGGTGCAATTCAGCGCTACAGCCTATTCTCCCAGGCTCGTTCTCTGGATCGCACGAGACCCCGTAATATCTCACGCAATCGGCGTATTCACCGCGACATTTCTCTACGCCCTTGCAGCATTGGCCTGGGTCGATAGGAGCGGTTCTGGACGGGTACCACTTGCGGGCACCGTGGTCGTGACCGCGCTTCTCATTGTCAGCGTTATCATGTTCATTTTTCTGATTCAGCGAGTGGGCATGCTCCAAATAAACCGCATGCTCGTCTTTACTGCCAGTCAGGGACGAGAAGTCATTGAGGGTCTCTATCCTCCACTTGCCACGATTCCATGTCGAATTACAGCTGAGAAAATTCACTCACCGTGCCTCCAGACACTTGTCCATCATGGACAGCCACGCATTGTCCAGGAAGTGAATATTCGAGCTTTGGTAGGAATCGCGGCCACGAATGGGCACACAATCGAATTGGTGGCGTCTGTCGGTGACGCCGTTCTTGACGATACCCCGATTCTTCGTATTTTTGGCGTGGGAAGCCCTGTTCCCGACGACAAGTTGAGATCAACGATCAAACTTGGTCGGGAGCGCACCTTCGAGCAAGACCCCAAATACGCCATCCGTTTATTGGTGGACATCGCAATCAAGGCCCTGTCACCAGCAATTAATGATCCAACCACCGCCGTACAGGCACTCGATCAGATTGAAGATCTTCTAATTCGTCTTGGTCGCCGTCGATTGGAAATTGGGTCCTATTGCGACGCAGGTGACAATCTGCGCCTCTTGATAAGTTTTCCTGCTTGGGATGATTTTCTTCGTCTCGCTTTCGACGAAATTAGGCTTTACGGTTCTACTAGCGTTCAAGTCATGAGACGTATGAAAGCGCTCATGAATGAACTAATTTCCGTTTTGCCTGAAGAGCGGCGACCTGCGATTTCCTATTGGCAGGGGAGACTACAACTTACTATAGATCGCTCTTTTGCCGATCAGCAGGACAAGCTAGATGCATCTACCGAAGACCGCCAGGGTCTCGGAAGCACGCGACGCAAGTAGGTGAGCTACTAGAGGCCCTCGAACGCTGGCGTTCGTTAAAGCCGTAGCGCCGGTTTATTGATAAGGATGTACATCTTGCCTGAAGTTTCTCAAAACTTTGCATTCTTATTTGCTTCTGATCTCTTCAGTGATGCCTGAACAATGTATCTCTGCGGAGCACTACCGATGAAATAGAACGGATAACAGGTCACAAGCGTGACCGAAGAACGCAAACGCGGTGCGAGAACGGAGACATCACTTGGACTAACGATGGTCATCTCATCAATCTCGTATGTGCTGATCTCTTTTGATGTCATGATCTCGATCGTGTCTCCTATGACGACATCCTTCAAGCCTCGAAAAAATCCGTCTCGATGTCCGGCAATTCCAATGTTGCCTTCCTCACCCGGTTTAGGTGTTCCGACGATGTGCCCGACGGCTCTGTTCAAGCTAAGATCATCCGTTCCTTCCAAAATGGGCACTTCCAGATGGATCTTCGGAACACTCAGGAGGGCCATTGCGGGAGCAAAATGGGCGGTTAAACTTTCTTGGTAACCTTGAATCCGCTTGGCCGACCAAAGACTGAAATCAGGCAATTCGCTTGACGAGTTTTCGCTCTTCAGCCCTGTCGCCAACAACTGTTGGCTTTTAAACCTCAGAACCT
>Ga0081540_1003072_pt1 | contig 13375 bp, 13 predicted proteins | sample TabmetS2T1R1_FD_71024 | JGI IMG/M metagenome (GOLD analysis project Ga0081540, IMG submission 71024) | Tabebuia heterophylla rhizosphere microbial communities from the University of Puerto Rico - S2T1R1 | ecosystem: Host-associated > Plants > Roots > Rhizosphere ... | reverse complement strand
CTTCGAGGCCCTCGAGGACGGCGCGCTCGACGTCGCGGAGACACGCGCACGGGCCGCCGGGTGCGACCTCGACCAACCCCACGTGCTCATCGAGGCACGGCCGGCCGAGAGCGGCGGCGACGAGCGGTCGTGGCCGGCCGTTGCCGAGCGCGTCGAGACGCGGCTTCGCAACCTCGAGGCGGGCGCGCTCGTCGATCCGGGCCGAGAGGCCGTGCGGGCGCTGCTCCCGCTGGCGCGAGCGGCGAGCCACGCGGACATCGGCTCGCTGCGCGACCTGGCCGCGAGCGAGGGCGTGGCGATCGGGATGAGCGCGGCACGCATCGGCGTGGCCGATGCCCACCAGGGCCTGCGCCAGGCCGCCGACGCCGCGACCATCGCCCGCGCGCTGGTGCCTGCGGGCGGTGCGCTGGCCTACGAGGAGCTCGGCGCGTATCGCTACCTCGTGCACCTGGCGATCGACGACGCTCCGCACGACCGCCTGTGCGAGGCGGTCGAGCGCCTGCTCGACTACGACGCGCGCCGCGAGACCCAGCTGCTGGCCACGCTCGAGCAGTACCTCGCCGATCGGCGCGTCGGAGCGGCGACGGCGCGCAAGCTCTTCATCCACGCCAACACGCTGCGTCAGCGCCTTGACCGCATCGAGAAGCTCACCGGCCTGGAGCTCGCCGACGAGGACCTGCTCTCGCTGGAGCTGGCGATCAAGCTCGTGCGTCTGAGGCGCGCCGCCGGCGCCGAGCCGCCACCCAGATCCTGAGCGCGACGTAGCCCGGGATGTTCGTCAGGAAGACGAGCAGGCACCACCAGAGCTTGGCCTGCGGCATCAGCTCGGGCTCCCTGCGCACCTCCACCCAGGACAGGTAGACCAGGCCGACGAGGGACAGCCAGAGGATGTCCGGAACGGAGTCGACGAGCAGGAAGAGCAGCATCCCGACCTGGCGGGCGAGGATACTCGCCGCGTGACGATCCGCGCAAAGCTCTACGCGGCGATGATCATGACCGTCCTCGGCCCGATCGTCACGATCGGCGTCGCGTTCGGCGTGTTCAGCTCCCTGAGCGACCGCTTCGACGAGGTCTCGGAGCGATCCGACCGCCAGGCGCTTGCGCTGGAGATCAAGTACGCGGTCACCGACGTCAACGGCTGGCAGACCGCGTACGGCTACGACAACGGGCGCAGCCGGCCGCAGTTCGAGCGCTCGGCAGCCAACGTCCGGCGCTTGCTGGCGACCGCGAACCGCACGCTCACCGAGCCGCGCGAGCGCGCCATCCTCGCGGACCTGAACAGATCGTTCGCGCGGTTCATGGCCGTCGACGCGGTCGCCTATCGCGCGCTGCGGGCCGGACGCAGGGCGACGGTGCGCCGGATCTTCCTCGGGCCGGAGATCCGCAACTTCGAGGCGATGGCCGACGCCGCCGGAAGGCTCGCGGCCGAGGAGGGGCGCCGCAACGACGAGGTCGAGCGCTCGTTCGACCAGCACCTCACCGACGGCAAGCGGGCGCTCGTGATCGTCGGCCTCGGCGCCGGGGTGCTCATCATCCTCCTGCTGCTCACCGCATCCGACATCGCGCGCCTGGCGCTCGAGCGACATGCCGAACGCGAGCCATGACGCGCGACGTCGTCCTGAACCTGAGCCTGCTGCTCGTGGCCGGCCTGGTCGCACGATTGCTGGCGACGCTGCTGCACGTCCCCGAGATCGTCTTCCTGCTGGCGCTCGGGGCGCTCCTCGGGCCGTCGGCGCTCGACGTGCTCGACGTCCCGCTGGACTCGCTCGCCGCCCAGCTCGTCTTCACGCTCGGGGTGTCGTCGATCCTCTTCTACGGCGGGCTGAACCTCTCGCTCGAGATCCTGCGCAAGGTCTGGCTCAGCCTCGGGCTCCTGGCGATCGTCGGCGTGATCGTCACGGCGGCGATCACCGGGGCCGCGGCGGCGCTCGTCTTCGGTCTGCCCTTCGAGCAGGGCCTGCTCATGGGCGCCGTCCTCTCGCCGACGGACCCCGCGATCCTCATCCCGCTCTTCATCGGTTCGCGGCTGCGCGCCAAGGTGGCCCAGACGGTGGTGGCCGAATCCGCCTTCAACGACCCCACCGGCGCCGTGCTGGCGCTCGCCGTCGCGGGCGCGCTCATATCGGGCAAGAACTCGCTGACGGGACCCGCGGGCGACTTCGTCGGCCAGCTCGCCATGAGCACCGCGGGCGGAGTGATCGCGGGCGTGGTGCTGTCGGCCGCGATCTCCAGCCGCCGCACCGGCATCTGGCGCGAGTCCGCCGCCATCGCCTTCCTCGCCGTGGTCGGCGTGTCCTATGTCTCGCTGGACTTCGCGGGCGGCAGCGGCTACCTGGGCGCCTTCCTCGCCGGCCTGATCGTCGGCAACATGCGGATGCTCGGGCTCTCGATGCACGACGAGCACGAGCGCGACCTGGAGATCGCGTCGCGCAGCCTCGCCGACATCGTGACGATCTTCGTCTTCGTCCTCGTCGGCGCCAACCTGCCGTTCGGCAAGCTCGGCGAGGAGCTCCTGCCCGGGCTTGCCGTCGTCGCGGTCCTGCTGCTGGTGGCACGGCCGATCGCGGTGGCGATCTGCTGCCTGCCGGACCGCCGCAGCCGCTGGAGCCGCGCGGAGCTGGCCTTCGTGTGCTGGACCCGCGAGACCGGTGTCGTGCCGGCCGCGCTCGTCGGGGTGCTCGCGGCCCTGGCGGTGCCCAACGGCGATCTCCTGGCCGCCGTCGTCGCCCTGGCGATCATCGTCACGTTGACCGTGCAGGCGATTCCCGCGCCGTGGCTCGCGCGCCGCCTCGGGCTGCTGGAAGTGGAGTAAAGCCACATACGACCGGCGGAAATTGTGGCCTTCCGCCCCACTGCCGGTGGTTGGGGGCGACACTAGAATCGCGCGTCATGTGTGGGATCGCGGGTCTCTACGGCAAGTCGCCGGTGGTCACCGAACGCCTGGGCGAGCACCTCGGCGCGATGCTCTCCCAGCTCAACGACCGCGGCCCGGACAGCGCGGGCGTCGCGATCTACCGGGACCCGGCGCCGGCCGGATCGAGCAAGGTCTCGCTCTTCTCCCCCGACCCGCGCTACGAGTGGGGCCGGGTGCGCGACGGCCTGGCGGGCGCGTTCGGCGGTGACCCCGAGCCCGAGGTGCGCGCCAGCCACGCGGTCTTCGTGGTCGACGCCGACGCCGAGCGCGCGCAGTCGTGGCTTGCGGAGCGCCACCCCGAGCTGCGGGTGATGAGCGTCGGCGAGAGCATCGAGATCTACAAGGAGGCCGGGCTGCCGTCGGACTTCGTCCGGCGCTTCGCGCTCGAGGACGTGCAGGGCAGCCACGCGCTCGGCCACACGCGGATGGCGACCGAGAGCCGGGTCACCACCCAGCACTCGCACCCGTTCTCGACCGGCCTGGACCTCTGCCTGGTCCACAACGGCTCGCTGTCGAACCACAACCGCCTGCGCCGGGAGCTGCGTCGCGAGGGCGTGACCTTCCAGACCGACAACGACACCGAGGTCGCTGCCGGCTACCTGACGTGGCGGCTGCGCGAGGGCGCCGATCTGCGCGAGGCGCTCGAAGGCTGCCTGCGCGACCTCGACGGTTTCTTCACCTTCGCGGTCGGGACGATCGACGGCTTCGCCGTCCTGCGCGATCCGATCGCCTGCAAGCCCGCGGTGCTCGCCGAAACCGACGACTGGGTGGCGATGGCCTCCGAGTACCGGGCGATCGCGGTCCTGCCCGGCGCAGAGGATGCGACCGTGTGGGAGCCCGCGCCGGCGACGCTCTACGTGTGGGAGCGCGCGTTGGTCTGATGGCCACCGGAACCGAATCGGCGGTCGAGGTCGTCGACCTCGCGCAGACGCCCCTGCGAGACCTCAACGCCCGGCTGCACGCGGCCGCGGCCGATGCGGACGCGCCGCAGCGCTGGCTGGTCGAGAACCCGGGCGGCCGCCACGCGATCGCCGTGGGCATCGACGCGCCGCTCGAGGTCGAGATCGGCGGGCACGTCGGCTACTACTGCGCGGGCATGAACAAGCACGCGGTCGTGCGCGTGCACGGCAACTGCGGCGTCGGCGTGGCGGAGAACATCATGTCCGGCACGGTCGTCGTCGACGGCAACGCCAGCCAGTCCGCGGGCGCCACCGGGCGCGGCGGGATGCTGGTCATCCACGGCGACGCGTCCTCGCGCTGCGGGATCTCGCTGAAGGGCGCCGACATCGTCGTGCGCGGCTCGGTCGGCCACATGAGCGCGTTCATGGCCCAGAAGGGGCGCCTCGTGGTCTGCGGCGACGCGGGCGAGGCGCTGGGCGACTCGCTCTACGAGGCGCGGCTCTACGTGCGCGGCAGCGTCGCCGCGCTCGGGGCGGACTGCGTCGAGAAGGAGATGCGCGACGAGCATCGCGCGGAGGTCGCCGAGCTGCTGGCGGCGGCGGACATGACCGACGTCGACGCGGCCGGCTTCCGCCGCTTCGGGTCGGCGCGCACGCTGTACAACTTCACGGTCGACGACGCCGGGGAGTTCTGAGATGGCGCTGCGCGAGTCGGCGCTGTATTCGCGCGAGGTCATCGACGAGATCCAGCGCGCCGCGCGCGAGGGCGTCTACGACATCCGCGGCTTCGGCGCCAAGCGCCGGCTGCCGCACTTCGACGACCTGCTGCTGCTCGGCGCGAGCGTCTCGCGCTACCCGCTGGAGGGCTACCGCGAGCGCTGCGACACGAACGTCGTGCTCGGGACACGCCACGCCCGCAAGCCGCTCGAGCTCGACATCCCGATCACCATCGCCGGCATGTCGTTCGGCGCGCTGTCGGCGCCGGCCAAGGAGGCGCTCGGCCGCGGCGCCTCGGCGATGGGGACCTCGACGACCACCGGCGACGGGGGGATGACCCCCGAGGAGCGCGCCGCGTCGAAGACGCTCGTCTACCAGCTGCTGCCCTCGCGCTACGGGATGAACCCCGACGACCTGCGCCGCGCCGACGCCATCGAGATCGTCATCGGCCAGGGGGCCAAGCCCGGCGGCGGCGGCATCCTGCTCGGGCAGAAGATCTCCGAGCGCGTGGCCGACATGCGCGACCTGCCGGCCGGGATCGACCAGCGCAGCGCGTGCCGGCACCCCGACTGGACCGGCCCGGACGACCTCGAGATCAAGATCGAGGAGCTGCGTGAGATCACCGACTGGGAGAAGCCGATCTTCGTGAAGATCGGCGCGTCGCGGACGTACTTCGACGTCGCGCTGGCGGTCAAGGCGGGCGCCGACGTGGTCGTGCTCGACGGGATGCAGGGCGGGACGGCGGCCACGCAGGACGTCTTCATCGAACATGTCGGCATCCCGACGCTGCCGGCGGTGCGGCTGGCCGTCGACGCGCTCCAGGAGCTCGGCATGCACCGCCGCGTCCAGCTCGTGGTCTCCGGCGGGATCCGCTCGGGAGCCGATGTCGCCAAGGCGCTGGCGCTCGGCGCCGACGCGGTCTCCATCGGCGTGGCGGCGCTGATCGCGCTGGGCGACAACTCGCCGGCCTTCGCGCCGCAGTACGAGGGGATCGGCACCGCCCCCGGCTTCTACGACGACTGGCACGAGGGCCGCGACCCGGTCGGGATCTCCACGCAGGACGACGAGCTCGCGGCGCGCTTCGACCCCGAGCTCGGCGGCCGGCGGCTGGCCAACTACCTGCGCACGATGGTGCTCGAGACACAGACGCTGGCGCGCGCGTGCGGCAAGTCGCACGTGCTCAACCTCGAGCCCGAGGACCTGGTCGCGCTGACCGTCGAGGCAGCGGCGATGGCCCGCGTGCCCCTGGCGGGCACGAGCTGGGTCCCGGGCGCGGACGCCTCGTAGACGCCCTGGTACTGTCGGGCGCGGTGAGCCGGGAAGCCTGGTCGGCGCGGCACGCCCATGTCCGAGCTCACCGACTTCGCGCTCATCCTCCTGCTGGTCGGCGGCGCCTTCGCGCTGGCCATCCTCGCGACGCCGCTCGGCCGGGTCGTTCCCATCCCGGCGCCGGCGCTGTTCCTCGTCGCTGCCGCTCTGGCGTCGGACATCTGGCCGCAGCTGCGCCAGGACATCAGCGTGCGCACCGTGGAGCGCATCGCCGTTGTGGCGCTCATCGTCATCCTGCTCAACGGCGGCATCGACATCGGCTGGCGGCAGTTCCGCGCGGCGGCCGGGCCGATCCTGGCGCTCGGGATCGTGGGCACGTTCATCACGGCGGGCGTGATGGCCGTCGCAGCGCACGTGGTGCTCGGCCTCGACTGGCGCCTGGCGGGGATCGTCGGTGCGGCGCTGGCGCCTACCGCCCCCGCCGTCGTCTTCTCGGTCCTCGGCGGGCGAGAGATCGAAGGGCGATCGGGAGCGACGCTCGAGGGCGAGGCCGGCGTGAACGACCCGGCGGGGATCGCGCTGATGGTCGGCGTGATCGAGCTCGCCACCCACGCCGATGCGACGGGATGGGTGATCGTCAAGGAGTTCGCCGTGGAGATGTCGATCGGCCTCGCCTTCGGCCTGGCCGCCGCGCGCCTGGTGCCCCTGCTCGGCCGCGTTCGGCTGCCCAGCGCCGAGCTGCAACCGGTCTTCGTCGCGGTGATGGCCGGCGCGCTCTACGGCGTGACGGCGCTGGCCTCGGGTTCGGGCTTCCTGGCCGTCTTCGTCGCCGGGCTGTTCCTCGGCGACGCGGCGGTGCCCCACAAGCGCGAGATCAGGCGCTTTCAGGGATCGCTCGCCGGGCTGGCCGAGATCGTGGTGTTCGTCGCGCTCGGACTGACGATCGACATCACGCACCTGTCGGCCGAGACGTGGCTGCAAGGCATCGCCCTGTGGCTGGTTCTCGCCGTGATCGCCCGCCCGGTCGCGGTCGTGCTCACCCTGACGTGGTCGTCGCTGACCGGGCGCGAGTGCGCGTTCATCGCGTGGAGCGGGCTGAAGGGCGCGGTCCCGATCCTGCTCGCCGCGTTCGCCATCATCGGGGGCGTCGCGAAGGCCGACCGCGCCTACGGCCTCGTCTTCGTCGTCGTGCTGCTCTCGGTGGTCGCGCAGGGCAGCCTGCTGCCGTCGGTGGCGCGCCGGCTGGGCGTGCCGATCGACTAGCGGCCGCTAGGCTCGCCGGCTGATGCGTCCCGATCCGGCGGCGGGGGTGTTCGAGACCGTGCTCGTCGAGCATGGCGTCGCGCTGCAGCTCGAGGCGCACCTCGAGCGGCTCACCGCGTCGGTGCTCGAGCTCTACGGCGCGCATCTCGAACCGGCCGCCTTCGAGCGCTCGTGGGCGGCGGCGGAGGCCGCCGGTGGGCGCTCGCGGATGCGGATCCTCGCCTCCACCGACGGATTGGTCGAGGTCGACGTCACGCCGGAGCCGGACGCGATGACCGAGCCGGTCGCGCTCGCGCCCTACGAGGTGCCGGGCGGGCTCGGCGCGCACAAGTGGCGCGACCGGCGCCTCGTCGACGAGCTCACCGCCCGGCAGCCCGGCACCGTGCCGCTGCTGATCGACACCGACGGCTCGGTGCTCGAGGCGGCCTACGCCAACGTCTGGATCGTCGAGGACCGGGCGCCGATCACCCCGCCCGCCGACGGCCGGATCCTGCCCGGGATCACCCGCGCGCGGCTGCTTGCGTCCGAGCCGTCGGCCCGGGAGGAGACGATCGATCTGGCGCGCCTGCAGCGCGCCGGCCGGCTCTTCATGACGTCGTCCATCAGCGGGATCCGCGAGGCGCACCTGCGGTAGCGCAGATCACCCGGTTCGGGCGATGTCGCCGCCATGGGCCGACCCTACGATCGGCCGATGCTGCTCGTGGTCTGGATCCTGCTCGCGGTCGTCGTCTTCCTCCTCCTCCTGGGCACCGCGCTCGGCGTGCAGCGGCGCCGCCGGCGCCCGGACGACGCACCGCCGGCCGAGCCGGCCGCCCCCGCCGAGCCGGCGCGCTGGGAGCGCCCGCAGGAGGGCTCGCTCGACATCGCCGTGGTGACCTTCGACGGCGTCATCGGCGCCGAGCGCGCGTACGCCGACGTCCGCGATGCCGGCGGCGGCGAGCCGTGGCTGCCGGAGACCGCCTTCGTCGAGCACCATCATCGCGACCGCATCGTGGTGCGCGGCACGTTCGCCGGGCGCTACCTCGACGTCGAGCAGGTCGGCGGCCGGCTGCTCGAGGAGATCCTCGCCGACGTCCCCGAGGGCTGCTCGGCCCTCGTCGTCTTCGCCAGGACCGAGGACGTCGAGGCGATGCTGCAGGCCTTCGAAGGCTCCGGCGGCCGCGTGACGCGCCATCAGGTCTCCACCTCGGACGCCGCCGCGTTCGAGGCCTCGGTCGCGCAGGCGCCGCCCGCCGCGCCGCCGCCGGCAGTGCGCTGATGTCAGGAGCCCACGTCGACGCGGCGGCCTTCCTCGTGGTCGTCGTGACGACGGCGCTCGCCGGGACGACCTCCGCCGTGCTGGCCGGGCGCGGGCTGCTCGTGCCGACGGTCGTCCTCGAGCTGATCCTCGGCGTGATCATCGGCCCGCAGGTACTGGGTCTGCAGGCCTCGGGGTTCCTGCAGTTCTTCTCGGACCTCGGCCTCGGGATGCTCTTCTTCTTCGCCGGGTACGAGATCGACCTGCGCCGGATCGCCGGCGAGCCGCTGCGCCTCGCCGCGCTCGGGTGGGCGCTGTCGCTCGCCCTCGCCTACACGATCGGCGGCGTGCTGGCCGCGGCCGGGATCGTGCTGTCGCTCGTCTACACCGGCTCGGCCCTGGCCACGACGGCGATCGGCACGCTCATCCCGATCCTGTCGGACAGCGGCGAGCTGCGCACGCGCTTCGGCACCTACCTGCTCGCCGCCGGCGCGGTCGGCGAGTTCGGGCCGATCCTGCTGCTGACGCTCGTCCTCTCCACGCAGGGCGCCCTGCACAACGCGGCGATCCTCATCGCGTTCGTCGTGCTCGCGGTCGCCGTCGCGCTGCTCGTCGTGCGCTCGACCGACCGCACCGTGCCGCTGCTCGAACGGACGATCGAGAAGAGCTCCCAGCTGGCCGTGCGCTGGATCGTCGTGCTCGTCTTCGCGCTCGTGGCGCTGGCCGCGGAGCTCGGCCTCGATCTCCTGCTCGGCGGCTTCGCCGCAGGGCTGATCACCCGGCAGATGCTCAAGGAGCGCGAGATCCCCGGGTTCGACTCGAAGCTGACCGCCGTGGGCTTCGGCGTCTTCATCCCGTTCTTCTTCGTCTTCAGCGGGATGCAGCTCGACGTCGACGCGCTCTTCTCGAGCGTCTCGGGCGTGGTCAAGCTCGTCGTCTTCTTCATCCTGTTCGCCGTCGTGCGCGGCACGCCCGCGCTGCTGCTCTACCGCCAGGTGCTCAACGGCCGCGAGCGCCAGGCCCTCGCCTGGTTCAGCTCGACCCAGCTGCCGCTCGTCCTGGCGATCACGACCGTCGCCCAGCGAACCGGCCACATGCGCACTTCGACGGCCGCATCGCTCGTCGGGGCCGCCGTCCTGTCGACGCTCATCTACCCGCTCATGGGCCTGCGGGCGCGCCGCGCGCCGGCGTTGACCGCCGCCACCGCGGCCACGTAGGCGGCGTGCGTGCCCAGGCTGGTCGCCATGACGTCGCGCGGCCATCGCCACGGCGCCGGGGTGTGGCCCAGGAGCGGGAAGAGCGTGAGCGTCGCGCTCATCAGCGTCCCTCCGAACGCGGCGCTCGCCCACGGCTCGCCGACCCGGCGGTGCAGCACGCCGTGCAGCAGCCCGAACACCGACCCGTACCCCCAGCGCAGCGCGAGTCCGAGGTCCTGCTCGTCGCGCGCCGTGACGTGCGGGAGGTGCATCACGCTCGCGACGATCTGGCCGGGCACGAGCGAGTCGTCGTAGTCCAATGGGCTGCGCCTATGCCGGACCCGCCGCTCGGTCGCGTAGGCGAGCGTCAGCGCCGCCGTGCCGGCAGCGCCGGCGCACACGCTGCGGAGCGTCCACGGCAGTCGCACGCCCCAACCATCGGCCATGCCGGCCCGGGCCACATCATCCGGATCGGATGAGGTCGGCCGGCCCTGATTCTGGGACCGTGGGATGCGATGGCCGACGCCACGACGACTTCCGAGAACGCCACCGGCCAGGCGCCTGACCGCGCCTCGCTCGTCCTCATCTCGCTGATCCTCGTCGCGGGGGTGGCCAACCTGAACCTCTCGGTCGCCAACGTCGCGCTGCCCGACATCGGCAAGCACTTCGACTCGTCGCAGACGACGCTGGACCTCATCGCGGTCGGCTACTCGCTGGGCCTGGCCGCCTCGGTGCTCTACCTGGGAGCGGTGGGCGACCGCTACGGGCGCAAGATGCTGTTGCTGCTCGGCATGGCGCTGTCGGTCCCGGCGTGCCTGCTGGCCGCGTTCGCGCCGAGCGACATCGTGCTCTTCCTCGCGCGCGTGCTCGGCGGCCTTTCGGCGGGCATGGCGTACCCGACGACCCTCGCGCTGATCACGGCCCTGTGGTCGGGGCCAGGGCGAACCAAGTCGATCGCGCTGTGGTCGGCGCTCGGCGGCGCGATCGCATCGCTCGGGCCGTTGGTCGCCGGCGCGCTGCTCGAGCAGTTCGACTGGGGGTCGGTGTTCGTGATCACCCTGCCACTGGTCCTGGTGGCGTTCCCGATGGCGCTGCTCTTCGTGCCCGCGCACGTCAACGAGACGACCGAGCCGGTCGACAACCTCGGCGGCATCGTCTCGGTGGTGCTGGTGGCGAGCCTGATCCTCGCGATCAACTTCGCGCCGGTGCCCAATCAGACCACCCTGACGCTCGTGCTTGCGGCGATCGCCGTCGTCGCGGTCATCGTCTTCTACTTCCGCCAGCGGCGCGCGCCCAACCCGCTCTACGACCTGCAGGTCGCGTCGCGCCGGACCTTCTGGGTCGCGGCGTGCGCGGGCATCATCGTCTTCGGCTCGCTGATGGGCTCCATGTTCATCAGCCAGCAGTACCTGCAGAACGTGCTCGGCTACTCGACGCTCGGCGCCGGCGCCGCGTTCCTGCCCGCGATCGTGTTCATGGTCCTCGTCGCGCCGCGATCGGCGAAGCTCGTCGAGACCCGCGGCGCCCGCTTCACGCTGCTGTGCGGCTACGTGTTCATGCTGGCGGCCTTCGTGTGGATGCTGCTGCTGTGGCAGGAGGGCGACGCGTACTGGAAGGTCGGCTTCGCCTACGCCTTCCTGGGGATCGGCGTCGGGTTCGCCGGCACGCCGGCGTCGCACTCGCTCACGGGCTCGGTCCCGGTGCGGCGGGCCGGGATGGCGTCGGGCACCGCCGACCTGCAGCGCGATCTCGGCGGGGCGATCATGCAGTCGATCTTCGGGGCGCTGCTCACCGCCGGATACGCGACGGCGGCCGCCGCCGCGATTACAAGCTCGCCCAACAGCGGGCAGGTCAACGACAACGTCCAGAGCGAGCTGACGAAGTCGTTCGCTGGCGCCGAGGGCGTAGCCGAGCAGTACCCGCAGTACTCCGCCCAGATCACCGCAGCGGCGAAGAAGGCGTTCCTCGACGGCGACCACTGGGCCTACGCCGCTGGGATCATCGCGGTGCTGCTCGGCGCGGCACTCGTCGCCTTCCTGTTCCCCGGTCGCGAGGACGAGCAGCGCCTGCTCGCCGAGTACCACGCCCAGGACACGGCCGGCGAAGCGGTGCCGGCGCCCGCCGCGCCCGCCGGGGTCGGGGCCGCGTCATGACCGACGTGCCCCCGGCGCAGCTGCTGCTGTACGGCTTCGGCCCCGACGCCAACTTCGAAGGCCAGCTCGTCGGCGCGCTCGAGCGCATCGAGACGGGCGGGACGGTGCGGATCGTCGACGGGCTCTTCATCAGGCGCGAGGCCGAGACCGGCGAGCTCAGCGCCATCCGCCTGGGCCGGGGCGGCGCCGGAGGCGGCACCGCGGCGCTTCTTGGCTTCCGCCTCGACGCCGGCGAGCGCCGCGAGGCGACCGAGCGCGCCCTCGGCGGCGGCGCCGATGCCATCGACGGCGAGACCGCCCGGGCGCTCGCCGGGACGCTGCAGCCCGGCGCGGCGCTCGCCGCGGTCCTCGTACGGCACACGTGGGCCGAGGTCCTCGAGGACGCGGTCGCGCGGACCGGTGGGACCCAGCTGGGCAGCGCCTTCGTCGACGCCGGCGCCCTGGGCGACCTCGCCGAGGAGCTGCTGGAGGCCGCCGGCCGGGCCGGTCACTGACCGAGCGTCACGACCTCGTCGACGAGCTCCAGGCCTTCGGGGCGATGGGTGATGAGCAGGACCGAACGTCCGCCGGCGGCGCTGAGGACGTCGCCGACGAGCTCGGCCGCCGTAGAGGCGTCGAGGTGGGCGGTCGGCTCGTCGAGCACGAGGACAGGAGCGTCTGAGAGCAGTGCGCGCGCCAGCACGATCCGCTGACGCTGCCCGCCCGAAAGCTCCCGGCCGTCCTCCCCGACCTCGGTGTTCCAGCTGTCGGGGAGCCGCGCGACCCAGTCCCAGATGCGCGCGCGGCGCAGAGCGTCCTCGATGTCCGCGTCGGTCGCTTCGGGCCGGCCGATCCGGACGTTCTCGCGGATGCTTGCCGTGAACAGGTAGGAGTCCTGGCCCGCCACCGCGATCGCGCGCCGCACGTCGTGCTGGCGGTACTCGCGCAGGTCGCGCCCGGCGAGCGTGACCCGGCCGGCCTCGGGATCGAGGAAGCGCAGCAGCAGGTTGACGATCGTCGTCTTCCCCGCGCCGCTGGCCCCCACGAGCGCGATTCGCCGCCCGGGCTCGAGTCGCAGGCCGGCGCCGTCGAGCGCCGGCCGCTCGCTCGCGCCGTAGCGGGCGCGGACGCCTTCGAGTGCGACAGTGAAGGGCCACCGCGGCGCCGGCGCGGGCGCGTCGGGGTCTCCCACCACGGGGCGGCGGTCCATCAGCTCGAGGACGCGCCGGCCGGCCGCCAGCGTCGCGGAGAGCTCGCGAGCTGCGGCCGACAGGGGCTGGACCGCTTCGAACGAGGCCAGGGCGAGCAGCGCGAGCGCGGCGACGAGGACCCGATCGAGGGTCCCGGCCGCCGAGGCCTGGATCGCCAGGACGAGCACCGCCGCCACCGTCGCGCCGGTGACCGCGACGCCGAGTCCGTCCGCCAGTCCGCCCGCCCACGCATCGCGGCGGCCGAGCCGGACGAGCGCGCGATCGGCATCGCGCACGCGGGCGAGCGCCTGGGCGCCCGCGCCGTTGACCACGAGCTCGGGCGCGGCGCCGAGGACCTCCACCAGCTCGGCCGAGAGCTCGCCGCGCGCCGCGGCCTGGCCGTTGCCGGCACGGCGCGCGAGGACGCCCGCGCACGCGGGCACCGCCATGCCGCCCACCGCCAGCCCCGCCGCGAGCGCCGCCGCGGCGGCCGGGGGGAAGAACGCCGTGGGGGGCCCCGGGGCCGGGGGCGCGGCAGAGGGCCGCCGGGGGCGGGCG
>Ga0081540_1003071_pt1 | contig 13377 bp, 12 predicted proteins | sample TabmetS2T1R1_FD_71024 | JGI IMG/M metagenome (GOLD analysis project Ga0081540, IMG submission 71024) | Tabebuia heterophylla rhizosphere microbial communities from the University of Puerto Rico - S2T1R1 | ecosystem: Host-associated > Plants > Roots > Rhizosphere ... | reverse complement strand
GAACGGCACCGACCCCGCTTTCGAAACCGACTGGCACTTCGACTGCGAACCGGGCTGCGGCAGCCCCGCGGGCGGCACCGTCGAACCCGACGGAACCAACCACCTGGTCGAAGCCGAAGTCAGCGGCCTCGACCCGAAGACCACCTACACCGTCACCCTCCACGCCAGCAACGCCGGCGGCGAAGCCACGGCCGAAGCGACCTTCAAAACCCCGGCCGGCCCGCCGCTGGTCGCGCTCGAACCGACCCTGATCCAACCGCACGGCGTGATCCTGCTCCGCGGCACTGCAAACCCGCGCGGCTCGGCGCTGAGCGACTGCCACTTCGCCTACGGCACCACCACCGCCTACGGCCAGAGCGCCGCCTGCGAGATGGAAAATGAAAAACGCGTCCACGTCGAGCTCACCGGCCTCACTCCCGGCGCCACCTACCACTTCCGCCTCGAGGCCGCGAGCGTCGGCGGCTCCGCCCACACCGGGGACGGCAGCTTCGTGGCGATGCAGGTGCCCCCCGGCGGCGCCTGCCCCAACGAACAGGTCCGGGTCGAACAGCACTCGACCTTCCTCCCCGACTGCCGCGCCTACGAGCAGGTCTCGCCGGTCGACAAGAACGGCAGCAACGTCGTCGCCTGGTCGCTCCGCACCCAGGCCTCGACCGATGGCGATTCGCTCCAGTTCACCTCCCTCGTCGGCTTCGGCGACTCCCACGGCTCCGGCGTCTCCTTCGAGTACCTCGCCCACCGCACCGTCTCCGGCTGGTCGACGCACGGGATCACCCCCACCGTCGGCGCCGGCACCGCCGAAATCCGCGGCGGCGGCTTCGACTCCTACTACAGCGAACTCTCCCCTGACCTCTCCCGCGGCATCTTCGCCGCCGCCAAGGCGCTCGCCGAGGCCGAAGCAACCGTCCAGAAACTCGCCGCCGAGCTACACGCAAGCCGCACGGTGGCAGCCGCGCCCTTTGCGACAGCCGTCGCCGAGGAGCTGCAGGGCATCGGCCTGGGCGAGGGCGAGTTCCGCGTCGAGCTGCGTGAGCGGGACGCAGGGCCGACCGGCGCCGACGAGGCCGCCTTTCTGATCCGGCCGAACGCGGGCCTCCCTTTCGCGCCCGCGGCCGAGACGGCCTCAGGCGGCGAGCTCTCCCGCATCGCGCTGGCGATCGCGGCCGTCGGCGGAGGGGAGACGATGGTCTTCGACGAGATCGATGCCGGCATCGGCGGGCACACGGCACACGCCGTGGGGGAGACGCTCCGCCGCCTCGGCGCGCGTGCCCAGGTGATCACGATCACGCACCTGCCCCAGATCGCTTCAGTCGCCGATCGGCACTTCCGCGTCGAGAAGGTTCCAGGCGACCCGACGCACACCACCATCGACGAGCTGGCCGACGACGAGCGCCGCGACGAGCTGACGCGCATGCTCGGCGGCGAGCAGTTCATCACGGCCGTTCAGCAAGAACCATGAGTTTCATCGAGTTCACCGGGAGGGCGCGCCTGGGCAAGCGCACGAAGAACCTGGTCAGCCGCCTCGGGCCCGACGACGTCGCGATCATCGACCACCAGGACATCGACCGCGTCTCGGCGGAGGAGCTGCTCGACTCGGGCGTGCGCGTGGTGGTGAACGTCGCGCGGTCGCAGACCGGCCGCTTCCCCAATCCCGGCCCACTGCTGCTCGTCCGGGGCGGCGTCCGCCTGATCGACGCGCCGGGGGCCGCGCTGTTTGACGAGCTCCACGACGGCGAGGACGTCACCGTGCGCGGCGCGAGCGTCTTCCGCAACGGCACCTGTCTCGCGAACGGCCGCTCGCTGGCCGCCGAGGAGCTCCATCGTGCGCTCGCGGAGCAGCAGGGTCGCGTCACCGAGGCGCTCGAGGGCTTCGCGGAGAACACGCTGCGCTACCTGCGCGACGAAGGACGGCTGCTCACGCAGGGCATCGACTTCCCCGCGCTCGAGACGCGTTTCCGAGAGCGCCATGCGCTCGTCGTCGCGCGCGGGCCCGGCTACAAGCGCGACCTCGCGATCGTGCGGCCCTACGTGCGGGACTTCAAGCCCGTGCTCGTCGGCGTCGACGGCGGCGCCGACGCGCTGCTCGCGGCCGGCATGAAGCCGGAGGTGATCGTCGGCGACATGGATTCCGTCTCGGACGACGCGCTTCGCAGCGGTGCGGAGCTCGTCGTGCACGCCTACCGCAACGGCGCAGCACCGGGCGCACCCAGGCTCGACCGCCTCGGCCTCGGCTACTCGACCGTCTCCGCACCGGGGATCAGCGAGGACATCGCACTGCTGCTCGCGTTCGAGAAGGGCGCCGAGCTGATCGTCGCCGTCGGGACGCACTTCAACCTGACCGAGTTTCTCGAGCGCGACCGCGCAGGCATGTCGTCGACCTTCGTGACCCGGCTCAAGGTCGGCGAGATCCTGATCGACGCGAAAGGCGTCTCCCGACTGGTGAGCCGTCAGGTCGGCCTGTGGCCGCTGATCCTGTTTGCGCTCGCAGGCCTCGGCGCCGTCGTCGTCGCGGTCGCCGCCTCCCCCGGGCTGCGCGATTTCATCAGCCTGCTGGGCGAGCGCATCCGCGACCTGCTCGGCCTCGGCTAAAAGGACCCGGTGCCCACCTACGCCGCAGCCAGCGAGTTGCTCGCGCCTCTCGAGGACGTATGGCTCTTCCTGGCCGAGCCGCACCATTTCTCCGACTGGTGGCCGGGTGTCGCCGGGGTCACGCCCGACCGACGGGGCCTGGCACCGGCTGCGCGTTGGAAGCTGCACGCGGCGATGCGGCCCGGGCTGTTGCGCCGGCCGGGCGTCGAGTCGACGCTGGTCGTGCTCGAGGTCGAGCCGCTGAAGCGCGTGACCTGGTACATGACGAGCGAGCGCCTCGACGTCGAGCTGGAGCTAGCGGACGCCGGCAACCACCACACCCGCGCGGTCCTGACCGTCAGCGGACCGTTCCTGGTCGGCCTGCGCCGCTCGCTCCCGCGAAATGCGCTCAGGCGCCTGCACGCCCTGTGCCAGACTGCCGCCGAGCTCTGAGACTCTGACAATGTTCGACCTTCGCTATCACGTCGCCTCGCTCGCGGCCGTCTTCCTGGCGCTGATCATCGGGATCCTCGTCGGCGTCGGCATCTCCGGCCCCGTCGACAATCAGAAGACGAAGTTCCTCGAAGAGCAGGTCGCGAAGTACCAGCGGCAGCTCGACCAGAACGCCGCGCAGTCGGACTCGGACGCGCTCGAACAGCAGGCGGCACTCGCGTACATCAACGAGACCTACCCGGTGCTCGTGAAGGATCGCCTGCGCGGGAAGCAGATCGCGGTCGTCTTCGTCGGCGACGCAAAAGGTGGCATCCACTCGCAGATCAACCGCCTGTTCCTGGACAGCGACGCGCAGCAGCTCCGCCTGCGGGCGCTGAAAGTGCCGATCGACGTGCGCCAGCTCAACTCAACGCTGAAGGGCCAGCCCGCGGCCGTCGGGCTCCGGGGGAGGCAAAACGTCGAGGCCCTCGGCCGCGCTCTCGGCCAGGAGCTGATGCTCGGCGGCGACACGCCGCTCTGGGACTCGCTCAACGCCGAGCTCGTCGACATCCACGAAGGCGCGAACAAGGCGCCGGCGGACGGCGTCGTCGTCGTGCGCACCGCAGACCCTCAGCGCGGTACCACGAGTCGCTTTCTACGCGGCCTCTACTCGGGCCTCGGGTCGGTTGGCGTCCCGGCGGTCGGCATCGAGCAGACGGACGCGGCGCACTCGGCCACGAAGGCCTTCGCGCAGGCGGGCCTCTCATCGGTCGACAACGTCGATACGCGGGTGGGGCGATTGGCGACGGTCCTGCTGCTCGCGGGGGCCGACGTCGGGCAGTACGGCGTGAAGAAGTCCGCCGAGGACGGCGCACTCCCGCCGTGGCCGACGCCCACCGCTGAGGGTGGCTGAGCCCCTCGCGATCCTGATCGCAGCGCGGGACGAAGAGGCGCGGATCGGGGAGACAGTGGCGGCTCTGCGGGGCGTCTTCCCCGACGCGGAGCTGTTCGTGGCCGACGACGGCTCGCGTGACGGCACCGCTGAGGCCGCCGAACGCGCAGGCGCCCACGTCGTGCGGCTGCCGCGCCTCGGCAAAGGCCAGGCGCTCACGCTCGCCGAGCGCGAGGCTCCGCCCGGCTCGCTGCTGCTCTGCGATGCCGATCTCGCCGGTGACCTCGCGCCGCTCCTGGAGAATGGCGCCGACCTCGTAATCGCGGCGTTCGCGGAGCGGCAGGGCGGCGGCTTTGGGATCGCGAGGCGCGCCGGCAGCTCGCTCATCCGTGCGTTGAGCGGCTTCGATGCCCGCGAGCCGCTCTCGGGCCAGCGCGCGCTCTCCGCGGCGGCGCGCGACGTCTGCTTCCCACTCGCACCCGGATTCGGCTGCGAGGTGCGGATGACGATCGACGCCGCCCGCGCGGGCCTGCGTGTGGAGGAACGCGAGCTGCCGCTGCGGCACCGCGCGACCGGCCGCGATGCGCGCGGCTTCCTGCACCGTGGCCGCCAACTGCTCGACGCCGTGCTCGCGTGCGGGCCGACCGCTGCGAACCACCGCGGCCTCCGGCTCCCGCTGGTCGGTGCGCTGATCGCGCTCGGCGGCGCGGGGGCGCCCAGGCGGGTGCGACTCGGCGTCGCAGCGGCGGTTGCGCTCGGGCTCGCCGACGACCTGTGGAGCGGCCCCGAGCGCGGCTTCCGCGCCCACCTCACACGGGGCTCGACGACCGGGGTCGCCAAGGCCGTCGGCATCCCGCTCGTCGCGTTTGCAGCCACCCGTTCCCTGCGGGCCGCGACGCTTGTCGGTCTCGCAGCGAACGCGCTCAACCAGCTCGACACCAGCTCGGGGCGAGCCCTGAAGGTGTTCTTCGCCGGCGCGCTGCTCGTCCGCGGGCCCGCGAAGGGGTACATCCCGATGGCCGTCCTGCTTGCTCCCTACGATCTCCGCGAGATGACGATGCTCGGAGACGCAGGGGCGAACGGTCTTGGGGCCGTGCTAGGTTTTGGATCCGTGAGCAAACTCACGGGCAAGGGGCAAATCCTTTCGATCGCAGCGCTCGCGGCACTGACCGTTGCCGGCGAGACGCGCTCCCTCGGCGCCCTGATCGAGCGCACGCGCGGCCTGCGCGCGCTCGACGCATGGGGGCGTCCTTAGTGCCCCTCCCAGCAATCGAAGCCCGCCTCTCGCCCGCTTTCACGCGGCGCCAGGACTCACTCTCGGCCTTCCGCAGGCCCCCAGCCTGCGCTGCGGCCGAGTGCGAGTTCTGGCTTGGTGCAAGCGACCGAGAGCCTGGGCACGATCACCGGAAGGGGCACTAGTGGCTCGGCGGCCGCCGAAGTACGTCTTCGTCACCGGCGGCGTCGTCTCGTCGCTCGGCAAGGGCATCACCGCCGCCTCGCTCGGCCGGCTGCTGAAGGCGCGCGGGCTGAAGGTGCAGGTGCAGAAGTTCGACCCGTACATCAACGTCGACCCGGGCACGATGAGCCCGTTCCAGCACGGCGAGGTGTTCGTCACCGAGGACGGCGCCGAGACCGACCTCGACATCGGCCACTACGAGCGGTTCATCGACGAGAACCTCTCGCGCACCTCGAACCACACCGCCGGCGCCATCTGGGACCGCGTGATCCGCAAGGAGCGAAAGGGCGAGTACCTCGGCTCCACGGTGCAGGTGATCCCGCACATCACGAACGAGATCAAGGAGCGGATCCGCAGCGCGACCGAGGCCAGCGACTGCGACGTGGTGGTGACCGAGATCGGCGGAACCGTCGGCGACATCGAATCGCTGCCGTTCCTCGAGGCGATCCGCCAGTTCCGGCGCGAGGCCGGCCCGGAGAACGTCTGCTACGTGCACGTCACGCTCGTGCCGTTCATCGACACGGCCGGTGAGCTGAAGACGAAGCCGACGCAGCACTCGGTCAACGAGCTGCGCCGCATCGGCGTGCACCCGGACATCATCGTCGCCCGTTCGCGCGACCCGATCTCCGCGGACATCCGCGAGAAGATCGCCCTCTTCGCCGACCTCGAGCCGAGCGCGGTGATCGCGAACCACGACGTCGACGACCTCTACCTCGTCCCCTCGGCGCTGCAGGCGGAGGGCTTCGACGCCCTGGTCTGCGAGAAGCTGGGGCTGCCGGAGGGTGAGGCGCAGCTCGGCGAGTGGCTCGAGTTGACCGAGCGCATCCTCGCCCCGCGGGCAGGCGACGTCGAGATCGCGCTCGTCGGCAAGTACGTGAAGCTGCGCGACGCCTACCTCTCGGTGCACGAGGCGCTCAAGCACGCGGGTGTCCACCACGGCTGCTCGGTGCACGTGCGCTGGTTCGACGCGGAGGGGATGTCGCTCGAGGAGGCGCAGGCCGAGCTCGAGTCGGTCGACGGCGTCCTGGTGCCCGGTGGCTTCGGCTCGCGCGGGTGGGAGGGCAAGATCCTCGCCTGCCGCGTGGCGCGCGAGCACGGCATCCCGTACCTCGGCATCTGCCTGGGGATGCACGTCGCCGTCTCGGAGTACGCACGGCACGTGGTCGGCCTCGAAGGCGCGAACTCGACGGAGATGGACCCGGAGACGCCGTTCCCGGTGATCGACCTGCTGCCCGAGCAGAAGGAAATCGAGGACCTCGGCGGAACGATGCGCCTCGGCGCGCAGGCGGTCGAGCTGGCGGAGGGCACGCGCGCCCTCAGCGCCTACAACGAGCTCGTGATCAACGAGCGTCACCGGCATCGCTACGAGGTGAACAACCACTTCCGGCCGCAGCTCGTGGACGCCGGGCTCGTCGTGTCCGGGACGTTTCAGGAAGGGCGGCTGGTCGAGATCGTCGAGCTCCGCGACCATCCGTGGTTCGTCGCGAGCCAGTTCCACCCGGAGTTCAAGTCGCGGCCGACGAGGCCTGCGCCGTTGTTCCGCGACTTCGTCGGCGCCGCCTTCGCGCGCTCACGCGAGCGTGCGACGAGTGCTGTCGCTGCGTCCTAGCAGTCGGGCCAGAGCACAGCGACGTAGTACGTCAGGCCCGCGATCCTCGTCTCGCTCGACCGGTGACGCAGGCTGCGCTTCGAGCCGTCCTTGCAGATGACGGTCGTGCGGCCCATCAGCTCTCCGGCAGCGATCATCGCCTCGAACTCTCCCTCGGCCTCGGGGGAGCCGGCGACGTCGGTCACTCGCAGGCGCAGGAACTCCTCCCGCGTGTAGCCGAGCAGCTTCGTCGCGGTCGCGTTGGCAGCGACGTACCGCATCTCCTCGTCGGCGACGAGGATCGCTACCGGTGCATGCTCGACGGCCTCGCCGAGGAGGACTGTCTGCACGAGCGGCTCCGACGTGCTCATGCGATGAATCTAACGCGCGCGTCTACGATCGCCTAGTGGCCCGACCCGATTGGGGATCCGACGTGCTCGCGACGTTCGTCGAGCTCGCGGCGCTGCCGAGCCCGCCCGGAGAGGAGCGCGCCGTCGCCGACCGTGTGCTGGACTACCTCGCGGCGCTCGGGCTCGAGGCCGACGAGGACGACGCGGGGGCCAAGGTCGGCTCGACGATGGGGAACGTCTATTGCCGGCTCGAGCCGAACGGTGGCGCCGGCGAGCCGCTCTTCTTCTGCGCGCATCTCGACACCGTTTTGCCGGAGGCGGCGATCGAGCCCGTCGTAGGCGAGGACGAGGTGGTGCGAAACGCAGCCGGCACGATCCTCGGTGCCGACGACAAGTCCGCGGTGGCGGCGATGCTCGAGGCGGCGGCGCGCCTGGTCGAAGACGGCCGGCCCCATCCCGGCGTCGAGTTGCTGTTCACGCCGAAGGAAGAGGTCGGCCTGATGGGCGCGGACGCGTTCGACGAGTCGCGGCTGGCCGCCCGGCTCGGCTACGTGTACGACCATGCGGGCCCGATCGGCGAGATCATCCTCGGCGCGCCGTACCAGCAAAAGGTCGACGTCCGCTTCCACGGCCGCGCGGCGCACGCGGGGATGTTCCCGGAGGATGGGCGCTCGGCCATCGCCGCCGCCGCACGCGCGATCGCGGACCTGCGGCTCGGGCGGCTGGACGAGGAGACGTCGGCAAACGTCGGCCGCATCCAGGGCGGGACCGCCCGCAACGTCGTCCCCGAACGGTGCGAGTTCGCCGCCGAGGTGCGCAGCCACGACGAGCGCAAGCTCGCCGACCTGATCCGCGAGCTGCTCGAGACCGTCACCTTCGCCGCGAGCCTGGAGGAGTGTGAGGTCGAGACCCAGGTCTCGGGCCTGTCGCCCGGGTATCGCTTCCGGCGTGACGACCCGCCTGTGCGGATCGCGGCGACGGCGCTCGAGCGCGTGGGGCGCGAGGCGTCGTACATCTTCTCGGGCGGCGGCGCCGACGCGAACGTCTTCAATCAGCGCGGCCTGCAGTGCGTGAACCTCGCGAACGGGATGACCGACATCCACACGCCCGACGAGCGGATCGCTGTCGCGGACTTGCACGAGATGGTCGACGTGACGCTGGCGCTGGTCGAGGCGGCCGGCGAGGTCGAGGGTGCCGCTTAGCCTGCGGCGCGGCCGCGTCACCGCGATCCGCGAGCGGCACGACGCCTTCGTCCGGCTGGAGGTCGATGGCGTCGCCTGCGTCGCGTACCCGACGGTCACGGGGCCCGTCGCGCTCGAGGACGAGGTACTGGTGAACGTGCAGGCGCGGGAGCTCGAGCTCGGCAGCGGCGGGTTCGACGTCCTCTACGCAAACCTGACGCGCGGCCTCGAGCTCGCGGCCGAGGACGGTGCGCACGTGATGGTGCTGCCGTACACACCGCTCCAGCACGCGCGCGTCCATGCGGAGGAGGCGGGGGAGGGTGCGGAGGCGTTGGATGAGATGCCGGTCGTCTGCTGCTCGCTCCACAGCCAGGTCGCGCCGGTTTGCGCGGCGCTGGAAGGGTTGCGTGTCGCGTACCTGCAGCTCGCAGGCGGCGCACTGCCGGTGTCGCTGTCGGACACGGTGCGGACGCTGCGGGAGCGCGGGTTGCTGGCCTCGACCGCGGCGGTGGCGCCGTGCTTCGACGCGGACGTGCAATGCGTGTCACCGGCCTCGGCGCTGCTCTGGGGTCGCGGGGAGCACGACGTGGCCGTGTGCTCGGTCGGCCCCGGGATCGTCGGGACCGGGTCGCGCTTCGGCCACGGCGGCCTCGCGGCTGCAGCCGCTGCGAACGCAGCGCTCTCACTCGGCGGAAGGCCTGTCCTCGCGCAGCGGGTGTCGAGTGCTGACGAGCGAGACCGGCACCGGGGGAGGTCACACCACACCGAGGCCGTGCTCGCGCTCGTGCGCGGCGAGGTCGTGGTTGCGGAGCCGTCGGACGGTTGGCGCGAGGCGTGCGCGGAACTGCCGCTCTCGCACATGGGGCGCGGGGCGGACGAGGATCCGGCGTTCTTCGCGGCAGCGTACGGCGCGGGCGTCGTGGCGCGCAGGTTGCTCGATTCCCCATCCGAACCTCGCGAGCGCCCCTAACTACGGTTCGCCCGGCCTCCTCCCCGAGGCGAGCATATTCGGCTTCGCCGCACGTGTCTGTGACGCTTAGTGCCTGATCTGTAGCGGACCATCCACGGGTGTCTCGACATCGCCCAAGCGCCGAGAAGCTAGGGTTTCTCGCCCCCATGAAGGTCGGAGTCGTCAAGGAGATCAAGTCCGACGAGTACCGCGTCGCGCTGACGCCCGCGGGCGCGCGGGAGCTGGTTCAGGGCGGGCACGACGTGATCGTGGAGACGGGCGCCGGCGAGGGCAGCTCGTTCCCGGACGATGCCTACCGCTCGGTCGGCGCCAGGCTCGCGTCCGTCGACGAGGTCTGGCGCGATGCCGAGCTCCTGCTGAAAGTGAAGGAGCCGCTTCCGGACGAGTACCCACGTCTCCGCGACGGCCTCGTCCTCTTCACCTACCTCCACCTCGCGGCGAGCGACGAACTCACCCGAGCGCTCGCCGAGAGCGGCGCAGCGTGCGTCGCCTACGAAACGGTCGAGACGGACAACGGCGCGCTGCCGCTGCTCGCTCCGATGAGCGAGATCGCCGGCCGGCTCGCGGCGCAGGCCGGCGCGTACTTCCTCGAGAAGCCGCTCGGAGGCCGCGGTCTGCTACTCAGCGGCGTGCCGGGAGTGGCGCCCGGCCGCGTGCTCGTGATCGGCGGTGGGATCGTCGGCTACAACGCTGCGATCATCGCGCTGGGCTTCGGCGCGAACGTGACGATCCTCGAGCGCTCGGTCGATCGGATGCGCCACCTGGACGAGATCCTGTCGGGCCGGGTCAGCCTCGTGATGTCGTCATCGCTGCAGATCGAGGAATCGGTCGCGGAGGCCGACGTCGTGATCGGCGCCGTCCTGATCCCCGGGGCCGTCGCGCCGAAGCTCGTGACGCGCGAGATGGTCGCGCAGATGAAGGACGGCGCCGTCCTCGCCGACGTCGCGATCGACCAGGGCGGGTGCGCCGAGACCTCGCGCCCGACGACACACAGCGAGCCCGTCTACGTCGTCGACGGTGTAACGCACTACTGCGTCGCGAACATGCCGGGCGCGGTTCCGATCACCTCGACGAAGGCGCTTACAAACGTGACGCTGCCCTACGTCGAGGCGATCGCCGACCACGGGCTGGCGGAGGCTGTCGCGCGTGACCCGGCTCTGGCGCGCGGCGTCAACGTGCTCGACGGCAAAGTCACGTACGAGGCCGTCGCGGACGCGCACGGGCTCGACTTCTACCCGCTCGAGGACGTCCTGCCGCTGTCGCCCGTGTGAGCAGGTCGGAGCGCTACTTCGTGGGGAAGACCTTGACGACGAGCCACGTGGTCCCAGCGGCGAGCGCGATCACGCACACGATGAAGACCATCAGGCCGAGCAGTCCGAGGACGGCGTCCATTAGCGAGATAGATTAGCCGCGTGCCGCGCGCCTGCGTGATCGTGCTGGATGCCGTGGGCGCGGGAGCGCTCCCGGATGCCGATGCGTACGGGGACGAGGGCTCCGACACGCTCGGCAATGTCGCGCGCGCCGTCGGCGGTCTCGACCTGCCGAACCTCGAGGCGCTCGGGCTCGGAAACGTCGAGCCGCTCGAGGGCTGTCCGCCGCAGCCGGGCGCGCCGGCGGTCGCCGGCCGCCTGCTCGAACGCTCGAAGGGCAAGGACACGACCGCCGGCCACTGGGAGCTGATGGGTGTCGTCACTCCGACGCCGTTCCCCACGTACCCGCAGGGGTTCCCACACGACGTGATCGACCCGTTCATGCACCGGACCGGGCGCGGCGTGCTCGGCAACAAGCCGGCCTCGGGGACGGAGATCATCCAGGAGCTCGGCGAGGAGCACCAGCGCACCGGCAAGTGGATCGTCTACACGTCGGCCGACTCCGTCTTCCAGATCGCCGCGCACGAGGAGACGATTCCGCTGGAGGAGCTGTACGAGGGGTGCCGGATCGCCCGAGAAATCCTCACGGGCAAGCATGCGGTCGGGCGCGTGATTGCACGGCCGTTCGTGGGCGAGCCCGGGAACTACGAGCGGACTCCGAACCGGCACGACTTCTCGCTCGAGCCGCGCCGACCGAACTACCTCACGCTCGTACGCGAGGCCGGCCACAAGGTGCACGGCGTCGGGAAGATCTCCGACATCTTCGCCGGCTGCGACATCGACGAGTCTCGGCCGACGAAGTCCAACGTCGAGGGGATCCAGCAGACGGAGACGCTGCTGCGCGAGCTCGACGAAGGGCTGATCTTCACCAACCTGGTCGAGACCGACATGCTCTGGGGGCACCGCAACGACCCGGTCAACTTCCACCGCTGCTTGCAGGACTTCGACCGGCGGCTTCCCGACCTTCTCGATGCGCTCCGCGATCAGGACCTGCTCATCCTGACCTCCGATCACGGCTGCGACCCGACGACACCTTCGACCGACCACTCGCGCGAGCACGCGCTCCTGCTGGCCTACGTGCAGGGCCGGAACGCCGCCGGGCGGATCCACGAGGACGGCGAGTTCGCCGACGTCGGCGCGACCGTCAACACCTGGCTCGGCGGGAAGGCGCCCGGCCGCCGCATCCCCGGCACGCCGATCGTCGAGCCTTGATGGCGGCGGCGCGCTACCTCGTGGACGATCTCGATGCCGCGGTGCGGTTCTACACGGACAGGCTCGGCTTCGCGGAGAGCCGATCGTTCGGGGCGGTCACACTGGTAGAGCGCGGCGATCTCGAGCTCTGGCTGAGCGCGCCGGGAAGCTCAGGAAGGGAGCAGGACGGCGCGGCTCCCGGCGGGTGGAACCGGATCGTGCTCGACGTGCCGGACCTCGACGAGGCGGTCGAGGGTCTGGCGACTCGTGGGTCGCGCGTCGACGGTCCGGCAGGGAGTTGGTGCGTGGTCGAGGACCCCTGGGGAAATCCGATCGAGCTCTTCCAGTCGAAGTGATGCGCCTGAACGATCCCGAGCTGGTTCGCCGCCAGTACGCGAGCGAGGACGGCCTCGCGGTGAGGCGCGACTTCCAGCGGCGCTTCCGCGAGGGACCGGACGCGTTCGATACGGCGTTCGAGGCCGTGGTTGCGGCGCAGCCTCGACGGGTGCTGGAAGTCGGCTGCGGCATGGGCAACTTCGCGGAGCGCGTTGCCTGCGAGACGTCGGCAGAGGTGGTGGCCACGGATCTGTCGACGCGCATGGTGGAGCTGGCGCGCGAGCGCGGTCTGGACGCGCGCGTGGCCGACGTCCAGGGCCTGCCGTTCGACGACGGTGAGTTCGACTGCGCGGTCGCGAACGCGATGCTCTACCACGTCGAGGATCTCGACCGGGCGCTGTCGGAGCTCGCACGCGTGCTCGAGCCCGGCGGGAAGCTCGTCGCCGTCACGATCGGGGAAGCGCACCTGGCCGAGGTCTGGCGGCTTGTCGGCTACCGGAAGACGGAGCGGCCGTTCTCGCGGGAAAACGGCACGGAGCAACTCGCCCGCCACTTCCGTAGCGTGAAACGAGAGGACGTCGACGCCCAGCTCGTCTTTCCCGACGCTGCGGCGGTTCACGAGTACGTCGACTCGACCATCTTCAGCGCCGAGGTGCCGCGGCCCTTGCCCGAGTTCGAGGGGCCGTTCCGGGCCAGCGCCTACGCGACGGTGTTCGTGGCGGAGCGATGATCCACCCTGCCGAGCTGATCGAACGCAAGCGCGACGGTGGCGTGTTGCTGGCCGAGGAATGGAACGAGCTGATGCTCGGTTACGCGCGCGACGAGGTGCCGGACTACCAGATGGCCGCGCTCGCGATGGCGATCTTCTTCCGGGGACTGACGAGCACGGAGACGTACGCGCTGATGCACGCGATGATCGCAACCGGCGACACCGTCGACCTTCACTCCGCACTCGGCCGCAAGGTTGTCGACAAGCACTCGACCGGCGGCGTGGGGGACAAGACGTCGATTGCCGTCGGGCCGATCGTCGCCGCGTGCGGAGG
>Ga0081540_1003070_pt1 | contig 13378 bp, 15 predicted proteins | sample TabmetS2T1R1_FD_71024 | JGI IMG/M metagenome (GOLD analysis project Ga0081540, IMG submission 71024) | Tabebuia heterophylla rhizosphere microbial communities from the University of Puerto Rico - S2T1R1 | ecosystem: Host-associated > Plants > Roots > Rhizosphere ... | reverse complement strand
TTCTTGATGCCCGCGTAGGGGACCCCAAAGAGCCCGTGCCGTTGCTGCAGAGCGCCCGCCCAGGCGATGCCCCGGTTCGCCCGAGCGGTCGCGCGTTCGAGGATGCTCATGCGCCAGCCTCCCAACCGGGCCGGTCCCCCCGCCACTCCCGAAGGGGCACCTGGACGACAGCCATGTCAGACCGAGCCGCTGGCGGAGTGACGCTTGATCTCAGGTGAGCACGAGGTGGGTGCGAGCGGTCGCTACGCTCGACCGCGGTCTCCTTTCTCAGCCGAGGAGTGGTGATGGCAGCAGGAACGCTCACGGCAGACGGTCGCGGGCGGGTGCTCGCGGACGGCAACGCGATCCCGCTGCTCGGGTTGGGCGTGTGGCAGGTCAGAGACGGACGCCAGTGCGAGGACGCGGTGCGCTGGGCGCTGGAGGCCGGCTACCGCCACGTCGACACCGCCCAGGCCTACGGCAACGAGCGCAGCGTCGGCCAGGCCCTGCGCGACAGTGGCCTACCCCGTGAGGACGTCTTCATCACGACGAAGTTCCACCCGCGACGGCGCGACCCGGAAGCGGAGGTGCAACGAAGCCTGGACCGCCTCGGCGTCGAGTTCGTCGACCTCTACATCGTCCATTGGCCGCAGGGCGGACCGACGTGGGCGTGGGATGGGATGCAGCGCGCCCACGGACGGGGGTATGCGCGTTCGATCGGCGTCTCGAACTTCAGTGCGTCGGACCTCAGCGCCGTGCTGGGCGTCGCCGACGTGCCGCCGGTCATCGATCAGGTCCAGTTCAGCCCCTTCGAGTTCCGCCGTGCCCTGCTGGAGGCGTGCGAGCGCCACGGCGTGGCGCTGGAGGCGTACAGCCCGCTCGGCACCGGCCGTCACCTGCGCGACCCGCAGGTGGTTCAGATCGCCGAGAGCCTGCGACGCACCCCGGCCCAGGTGCTGATTCGCTGGTCGGTCCAGCGGGGCGTCGTTGCGCTGCCGAAGTCCACGCACCGCGACCGCATCGAGCAGAACGCGCAGGTCTTCGACTTCGAGCTCTCCGCCCGGGACATGGCCGCCCTGGATGGGCTCGATCGCACCGGCGGCACCGACCGCGGCCTCGAGCGCCGCTGGTGGTGAGTCCGCCATGGTTCGTTCGCCGACGTGCACCGCAGGGCGTCGCGCTGCGGTGGGCCGGCGCCGGCGAAGGGGACCTGCGGTCAACGCAAGGGTCGGAACGCGGCTCGCAGCTCGGTCGCGAAGATTTCCGGCTCCTCCCAGGCGGCGAAGTGGCCACCCCGTGCGGCCTCCCCGAAGTAGCTGAGCGTGGGGTAGGACTTCTCCGCCCAGCTGCGGGGCGTCCGCCAGATCTCGCCGGGGAACGCGCTGAAGCCGACCGGGATCCGGGGCGGCGGGAGCGGCCGGCTGCCCGCGGACGGCGCATCCGGCCCGTAGGCCTCCCAGTACGACCGGGCTGCGGACGCGCCGGTGCCCGTCAACCAGTAGGTCGTGACGTTGTCGAGGATGTGGTCGCGGGTGAGGTTGCCCGAGGGCTGACCGTCGACGAATGCGCGGGCGATCTTGTAGTACGCGTCGGTGTCGTGGTCAATCATCCAGGCCGCGAGCGCGACCGGTGAGTCCAGCAGCGCGTACCCGATCGTCTGCGGCCGGGTGGACATCTCGACGAAGTAGCCGTTCCCGCTCGTCTGGAAGGTCTTCAGCGCGGCCAACGCAGCGTGTTCCGCTTCTCCGTCGCTCGGCATCGACGCCGGATTGTTGAGCGCCGGCACGAGCAGGTTGGTGTGGATGCCGACCAGCCCCTCGGGACCGAGGCGTCCCATCGCGTCGGTGACGCCGGCGCCGACGTCACCGCCCTGAGCCACGTAGCGGTCGTATCCCAGCCGGCGCATGAGCTCCGACCACGCCCGCGCGGTCCGGAGGAGGTCCCACCCGACCTCGGCCGGCTCTGCTGAGAAGCCGTACCCGGGCAGGGACGGCAACACGAGGTGGAAGGCATCGGCGGCGTTCCCGCCGTGCGCGGTGGGGTCGGTGAGTGGGCCGACCGCGTCGAGCATCTCGATGACCGAGCCGGGCCAGCCGTGAGTCATGATCAGCGGCAGCGCGTCCTGGTGTTCGGACGGGACGTGCACGAAGTGGATGTTCACGCCGTCGATCTCGGTGATGAACTGAGGCAGCGCGTTCAGCCGGGATTCGACCCGCTGTCCCTCGTATTCCGTCGCCCAGTACTGGCGCAACGCCTGGATCGTCGCCAACTGCACCCCCTGCGAGCGGTCCCCGGCCAGCTCCTTGCTCGGCCAACGCGTCGCCGTCAGGCGGCGCCGCAGGTCGTCGAGCGCGTCGTCGGGGATCTGCACCGTGAACGATCGGATGACGCTGCCGGCCTGCTGCTCGAGCGTGGTCATGCTGGCACTGCCTCTCTGTCGGGACTCCGCGCGAGGACGTCGCAGATCCGGCAGGCAAGCGCGCGCTCACGAGCGGCCCACCCCGATCTGGGCTTCCAGGACACCCACAAGCCTTGCCACGTCCAGTGCGGCCGCGCACCCGTGAGACACCCTGGTCAATGAATGGCCAGGGTTCTGACCAAAGATCCATCGAGCCTTCACCCGGGGCGCGTCGGCGCTCGTCGCCTTCGGCCTGCTGACCGGGGGCGATCCGCCGCCGCAAGCAACGCTCCGCAGGGTGCTCAGATCGAGGCGACGCGCCGGACCTCCGTGACCACCGGCCCGAAGAGCTCGGGTGGGATGGCGTGTCCCATGCCTGGGTACAGCACGAACCGGGCCGCGCGGATGCGGCCGGCGGTGTCACGGCCAGCCTGCCAGCGGATGAGCGGGTCGGCGGCGCCGGAGATGACCAGCGTCGGCGCGGTGATCGTCTCCAAGCGCGGGTAGCGGTGCGCGCGTCCGGCAGCGAGCTGCCGCTGCGTGGTGGAGGGATCGCGGGGGGAACGTTGGTGGCTGACGCGGGCGGTTCGACGGGCCCAGCCCTCGGGAAAGGGGTAACCGGGCGAGGCGATGGCTCGGTAGATCGCGACGAGGGCCTCGATCTGCTCCTCGTCCGAGTGGCCGGGCCTGATCCGGGCCAGGGTGCGGAACACGCCGGGCCGGATGTAGCGCACTATGCGCAGCAGGCCGGCGTCCACGGGCAGTCCCGCGGCGCTGATGAGCGACCGCACCCGCATCGGGTTCTCCATCGTCAGCGCCTGGGCGATGCCCGCGCCCATCGAGCCGCCCAGGACGTGCGCGCTGGACCAGCCGACGGCGTCCATCACGGCGACGGTGTCGTCGAGCATGTCTCGGGCCGTATAGGCCGCCGGCACCCGGCCGGCGAGGGCCTTCCAGGGGTTCGGGCGTTCCTCCGGGGTGAAGTGCGTGGACAAGCCGGTGTCCCGGTTGTCGAAGCGGACGACGCCGAAGCCGGCGTCGACGAGCCGCGCGATGAACTCCTCGGACCACCAAACCATCTGGAAGTCGAGTCCCATCACCAGCAGCAGCGGCTCACCCGCGACGGTGTCCCCGAAGGCCTCGTAGGCGAGGCGGACGTCGCCGTTGGTGGCGTAGCGGATGTCGTCCATCGCATGCACTCCTCAGCCACTGAGCTAACTGCGAACGATGTTAACAGTTAGGCTGGGGTCGTGGTAGTGCCGGGCAGCTCGCGGACCGGAGCACGGCCGGGCCCGGCCCCATCCCTGAGCGTCCACGCCATCGCCTCCGCCGCGGTCGACCTCGCGGACGCCCGCGGGTTCACCGCTGTCACGATGCGCTCCCTCGCGGCCGCCGTCGGGGTGAGCGCCGCGGGCCTGTATCGCTACGTCGCCTCGCGCGACGAACTCGTCGCACAGATGGTCGATCTCGTCTCCGCCGACGTGGAGCACCCGCCGCCGAGCGGGGACTGGGTGCGCGACCTCACCGTCGTCGCCGAGCAGCAGCGCGGCCTCTTCCGCGCCCACCCCTGGCTGGCAGAGGCGGTGGCGTCGCTGCGATTCATGGGCCGGCACGTCCTGGACCACCTCGACTGGGGCCTGGCCGTACTCGCCGCTGTCGACGCTCCGCCGAGCCGCAAGATGGAGGCGATCGCCCTCGCCAACGGCATCGCGGCACTCTTCTCGACGACGACCGCACCCATCGGTCCCGACGGCTTCGCCCAGCTCGACCCCGGCCGGCACCCCCACCTCGCGACGTTCCTCACCGCAGCGACCTCCACCCCGCCGTCGGAGGACCTGTTCCCGCGCGTCCTCGAAGGCGTCCTGCGCGGCGTGCTCCGGATTCCCCCGGGCACCGACCGTCCGTGAGCATTCCGGAGGGCGGAACGCTATGCCTCGTTCCGCATCCAGTCGGAGACGTATTCGCCGATCATGATGCACGTCAGATTGATGTTCGCGCGCGGGATGGTCGGCATGACCGAGGCATCCACCACGCGCAGGTTCCGGATCGTGCGTACTCGGCAATACTGGTCGAGCACCGCCATCCGATCGCCGGCCGGCCCCATTCGGGCCGTGCCACAGGGATGGAATTGGGTCGTTACCGTCGAGCGAACGTAGGCCGCGAGTGCGTCGTCGGAATCCACCGTCTCCTTCGACAGCAACGCGACGTGCTGCATGAAGCGGGCGATCTCCGGCTCGTGCGCGATCCGCCATGCCAGGCGGACGCCCGCGAGAAGCCGGCGCAGATCCTGGGGATCCGCGGCGTAGTTGAGCTGGATCCGCGGCTGCACCAACGGGTTGGTGCTCACGAGCTCGAGGTGGCCGCGCGCATTCGGGCGTTCGAGCGCCACGGGTAGCCCGATCGCGAGCGGAGCGCCCACTGCGGCCACGACCTGCTGGCCCCCGATGGCGGCCAGATCGACGTGGCTGAAGACAGCCTGCTGCATGTCGTTGAACTCGGCGGAGCCGGGCGCTGTGTAGCGCAGGACCAGCTGCGCCAGCGGGCTCTCCGGGTCGCAGCGGCCCGGCTTCGGAACGAGCAGCACCCTGGTCACCGGGTGATCCGCCAGGCCTGCCCCGACGCCGGGAAGATCGACTAATGCGTCGATGCCCAGGCTCGCCAGCGCGGCACTCGGGCCGATACCCGAGCGCAGCAGGATCGCAGGCGAGCCGATCGCTCCGGCGGCCAGCGTGATGCGTCGGCCGCGAATCAGCTCTGGGTGGCCTTCGGCTCCGACGTCCACACCGACCGCCCGGTTGTCGTCGAACAGGACCCGGTTCACCAGAGCATGCGGTCGGATCGTGAGATTGGCACGATCCCGGGCGGGCAGCAGGTAGGTGATCGCGGTGGACAGGCGCAGGCGGTCCCGCCTGTTCTGGGGGAACGGGCCGACGCCCGTCGCGATCGGGTCGTTGTGGTCGGTCACCTCGGGGAAGCCGAGGCGCCGGCAGACCTCGAGGAAGGCACGCTGGACCGGGATCAGCTCATCCGGCCGCCAACGACGGATCGCGATCGGACCACCGTGCCCGTGCAACTCCGCGTTCCCGTCTGGATCGTCCTCCAATCGACGGAAGTACGGCACCACCGTGGCCCAGCTCCACTGGTCGTTACCCAGCGCTCGCCATTCGTCGTAGTCCGCGGGCACCCCGCGAAGAGCGATCGCGGCGTTGACGGCGGAGGAGCCGCCCGTCACGCGGCCACGCGGATAGGGAATGGCCCGGCCGGGGACGGCCTCGGCCGTCAGTCCCCAGTCGTGCGCCCGGAACGACATCGCCCAGCTGTTCCGCAGATCGGCGGGGGTCGACTCCACCGTCGGGTAGTCCGGGCCCGCCTCCAACAGGAGGACCCGGCGGGAAGCGTCCTGCGACAGTCGCGCGGCCAGCACCGCACCGGCGGAACCGCCGCCCACGATGATGTCGTCATACTGCACCGGGCGACCTCCGTCTCCGTGTCCAGAAGCCGGACCCACGACTTCTCGATCATGACAATGTCACCAGGAGCCGCTGACTGCTAGTGCGCGGGCATGGTGCGGTAGGTGGCGAGCGTCTCATCGAGGGCCTGCGGGAGCGGAGTGGCGCTGACGCCGAGCTTGCTCGTGATCTTGCTGCTGTCCACGATGGAGGGTTCCTCGAACAAGGAGCCCATCTCGAGCACGGCTCGCACCTCGCGATTGCGCAGACCGACGAGCCGAAGCAGCCATGGCGGGACCTGACGTAGCCGGACGGGATACCCGGCAGGGCATACACCGTGGACACGAGCTCGCTCGTCGTCCGGGTGGCGGGATCGTTCGGGAGCGCCGCCGGTCGTGCTGGCTGCCGTCAGCTCGAGGCGATGGGTGTGTCGCTCCGAGTCGACCCGACCACTACAGTCGTGGATCGTCGGACGTGTCTCATTGCCGCGGTCCGAGCCCTCGATCCGCAAGAGTGGGTGCTCGGTAGACGGCTGGGAGGGCGGGCCTGATGGCCGTCACACGCAACTTCCGCGGCCGCCGAACCTCGGCCGATTCTGCCCGTGTCCCCCCCGGGCAGTACGTCACCAGCGGCTTCCCCGTGTTGTCTGCCGGACCGACTCCACGGACGCCGCTGGACGCGTGGACGTTCACGATCCGGGGCGCCGTCGACCGGCCGGTCTCGTGGACATGGGACGAGTTCCGGGCGCTCCCCCAGGAGACGGTGACCGTGGATATCCACTGCGTCACCAAGTGGTCGAAACTGGACACGACGTGGACCGGCGTGTCGATCGACTCGCTGCTCGACGGTGTGGTGACGAACGGAGAATTCGTTCTCGCCTTCAGCGACGGCGGATATACCACCAACGTGCCCCTCGACGACCTGCGGCATGGCAAGGCGTGGGTCGCCCACGAGTACGAGGGCCAGCCGCTGGAAGCCGAGCACGGCGGCCCGGCGCGCCTGCTCGTTCCGCATCTGTACTTCTGGAAGAGCGCGAAATGGGTGCGCGGCCTCGATCTACGGCAGCGTGACGAGCCGGGCTTCTGGGAGGGATACGGCTACCACAACTACGGAGATCCGTGGAAAGAACAGCGCTACCAAGGCGACTGACCTGGCAGGTCGGAAAGACCGTCCAGCTGGTCACGGAGACGCCGCAGGTCAAGAGCATCAGCCTCGATCTGCCGCACTGGCCCGGACACCGCCCCGGCCAGCATGTCGACCTGCGCCTCACCGCGGAGGACGGGTACCAGGCCGAGCGCAGCTACTCGATCGCGTCCTCCCCCGAGGACGAGCATGTCGTGCTGACGGTCGAGCGGCTCGAGGACGGAGAGGTGTCCCCTTATCTGGTCGACGAGCTGCGCTCGGGTGACGAGCTGGAGCTGCGGGGCCCGATCGGCGGCTACTTCATCTGGGACGAGTCGCTCGGCGGCCCTCTCCTTCTCGTGGCGGGCGGATCGGGCCTGGTGCCGTTCCGCTCGATGTGGCGCCACCGTCGCGCCGTCCAGAGCAAAGTCCCGGTGCGATTGCTGTGCTCGGCCCGGTCCCTGCCGCTCCTCCTCTACCGGGACGAGTTGACACAGATCGCCGAGGACGGTGTCGACGTCTCGGTGACGCTGACCCGCGAGACGCCGGAAGGCTGGCGAGGGTATCGCGGTCGGATCGATCAGGGCCTCCTCGCCAAGGTCAGTTGGCCGCCCGAGGAGCATCCGCTGGTCTACGTGTGCGGCCCCACCGCGTTCGTCGAGAGCGCAGCAGACGCGCTTGTCGCTCTCGGCCACGACCCGAGCAGGATACGAACCGAGCGCTTCGGCGGGACGGGAACGTAGGGCGATGGATCGGCTTGATGGCAACGCGATCGCGGGCTCGCTCGTCGACGTGTTCGGGCGGGACATGACGACGGCGATCGGCACGTGCGGGCAGTGCGGACGGGTCTCTCCGTTCGCAGAGCTGGCCGTGTACCTCCTCAGCCCCGGCGTCGTGGCCCGATGCCCGCAGTGCGACCACCTCCTCATCGTGATCGTCAACCGACGCGGGACCGCGTGCGTCGATCTCTCCGGCTTCGCGGCCCTGGAGGAACCGCCGATGGCCGTCCAGTAGGCGAGGTGGCCTTCAAGGGCCGCTGGGTGGCTCTAGCGTCCAGTGGCAAGGGGCTCGACGATCTCGCCGGGGCCGGGAATGCCCACACTCACGTCGCGCGGCTGGCTTCCGCCGCGTGGCCAGGCCCGGTACCTCCGGAAGGCGATCGGCAGGCCGGACGCGGTCTCCGGGTCCGCGGCGTCCATCGCCTGGATGTGTACGTGAGGTTGCGTGGAGTTCCCGGAGTTACCGCAGAGCGCTAGTTGCTGCCCTGTCGTGACGACGTCGCCCGTTCCCACGGACAGGGAGCCTTTGCGCAGGTGGACGACGACGACGTACGGTCCGTCGTCGCCGAGGGCGAGGATCACGTGGTTGCCGGCGACCGCGCCCAGCCCCTGCCTGAGCCGCGCCCGCTGCGTGAGCGCGTAGTGCAGTAGCGTCAGCGGTGAGCGCCGGGCCTCGTGGTCCGGCTCGCCGTCGTGCGTGGCGAGCACGAGCGCCGGTGCCGGCGCAAGGATCGGCCGGCCGAATCCGAAGAACCTCTCCGCCGGTTCCACCCCGAACGCGGCGCGCCAGTCGTGCACGGAAGCGCTCCGGCCGCCCTCCACGGCCACGAAGTCGATGGCGTAGGCCTGACCGAAGAGGGTCGTACCGTGGCTGGGCACTCGCCGGGCGGGGGTATTCTGCGCCAGCCAGGTGCCTTGGAAGGGCAACGCCAACTGGACCGAGGGGCGCATCTGGTGAGCGTACGGCGGCGCACGCGCGGGAGGCAGCACACTCGTCGCGAGCCGCGCATTCGGCTATCTGCTCCGCATTCGCTGACGGTCGACCTGAGCTCGAGGCCAGAACTCCCCCCAGACGCCCGACCTTCGGTACCCGATGAACATCGCGGTCGCGATCAGGAATTGGATGACCCCGATCACAGCCTGGACGACGACATACCACGCGGGATCGCCGGTCGAGACGGCGCCGGTGAGCTCCAGCGCTGCCGCAGGCACACGGAGCACGCCGGCGACGAAGGCGACCAGGATGAGCCAGAAGGCCCAGCGCCATCGCCGCAGCACCGCCAGTCCGAGCAGCGCCAGCAGACCCGTGAGTGCCACCAGGAATCCGAGCTCGATCACGTGCCGATCGGCTCCGGCCGCCCCCAGCGCGCGGTCGTAGATCTCCGGCGAGACCAGCAGGATCACCACCAGAGCCACCCAGGCCAGGACGATGAACCCGAGCACCAGCTGCTGGGTCCGATTGACCACCGCACCGCCGATCCGCATCGCCTCAGTGTCCCGCGCGCTTCGGTTCGAGCTCATCCTGACGGACCGACAGGACGTCTTCCCCGGTCACAGCGGCGTCGACGGCAGGCGGGCGTCCAGCAGGGCCTCCAGGCCGGCGAGGTAATCGGCACGGTTGACGTCCCCGACCAGGATCAATTGCAGGAAGTACCCCGGGACCAGACCGAACAGCACCGATCCGACCTGGTCGGGATCGGAGTCCACCGGCAGCTGGCCGTCCTCACGGGCGCGCGCCGCCAGTCGGACGAAGGCCGATCGGATCGCCGGATACACGCGGGTCAGCAGCTCCAGAAGTGACGGGTTGCGTAGCGCCTCGCCCCAGACCTGGATCGCCATCCGGATCACACCGTCGGGGCCGGCGTGGGACTCCACCACCGCGAGCACGCCTTCCAGCACGACGGTCAGCGGCGGCAGCGGGCGAGCGTCGATCAGGTGGTCGACCTGCCCGACCAACGTGCCCACGACCTCCTCGGCGATCGCCTGGATCAGGTCGTCCTTGCTCTTGAAGTAGCGGTACACGGCCCCCATGGACAGGCCGGACTCGACGACGACGTCTTGCATGGACGTGGCGTGGAATCCGTTGCGGGCGAAGCAGACGCGGGCGGCGTCCAGGATCTGGCGCCGTCGGGCGGCGAGGTGCTCCTCGGAGACGCGTGGCACTCCATGAATCTAAAGTGAGCGCTCGCTCTTGACAACACGGTGGCCCGAGACGAGGCTGTCGCCAAAGAGCGAGCGCTCACTTTCAGGAGGACGGCATGTCGAGCACCCTCGGCCATGAAGCAGACGGGCAGCCGCTCCCGGACGCCGGGCAGCCGTCCGTCCATGCCCGAGATAGCCGCGAGCTGGATGCATCCGGTGCGCGGGGGCCCTCCGGCGCACGACCCCTCGGGAGCTTCGCGCGCGCCGGCGCAATCGCCGTCCTGGTCGTGATCGTCCAGGCGGTGCTCGTCCTGCTGTTCGCGTGGCCGGCGATCAAGACAGCGCCACGCGACCTGCCGGTGATCGTCGCCGCGCCGCCTCCTGCGGCAGCCGCCCTCACCGAGCGGCTCCAGGGCGCGCGGCCCGGCGCGCTCGAGATCACGACCGTCGCCGACGACGCCGCGGCCGACGCCGGGTTGCGCGAGCGCCGCGCCTATGCCGCCTTCGTCGTCGGGCCCGAGGGGCTGTCGCTGCACATCGCCTCGGCCGCCTCCCCCGTCGTCGCCCAGCTGCTCACCCAGCAGGCCCAGGCACTCGGCGCAACAACGGGCAGGCCGGTACCCATTGTCGACGTCGTGGCGACGGACGCCGACGATCCCCGAGGTGCGGGCTTCGCCGCTGGATTCCTGCCGCTCGTGCTGACGAGCTTGGCGGCCGGCGTCCTGCTCGCCGTCGCGGTCCGCTCCCGCCGGGCGCGGCTTGCCGGGCTCGGCCTCTTCGCCGTTCTGGCCGGGCTGGCCGGCGCAGCCGTCCTGCAGTACTGGCTGGGCGCTCTGCCCGGTTCCTACCTGGCCAACGCCGCAGTCATCGGGCTGCTCGCGCTGGCCGTGTCCGCCGCGGTGGCGGGGCTTGCCGCCCTGCTCGGCGCGGCCGGGATCGGGCTGGCCGTACTACTGGTGTTCGTGCTGGGCAACCCGCTGTCCGCGGTGGCGTCGGCCCCCGAGCTCCTGCCGAAGCCCTGGGGACAGCTCGGCCAGCTGCTGCCGCCGGGCGCCGGAGGGACGCTGCTGCGGTCCACCGCGTACTTCGACGGGGCCGGCGGCACCGCCGCAGTCTGGACCCTGTCCGTCTGGGCGGTCGTCGGTCTCGTCCTCGTGCTGGTCGGCGGTCGGCAGGTCGCTCGGCATTGACCACCCATGCACCTGACAGCCCGGGCGCCGGCGGTGTCGATCCTGGAGCGTGACGCTCGTCAAGCAGGTACAGGAGCCGGCCCGCCGCGGGGACGGCCCCCGCCAAGCGAGGAGGCGTCATGTCCGAGCCGAAGGTACTGCTGGGCGAGCTGGGGATTCCCGAGTCGCCACGCTGGCACGAGGGCCGGCTGTGGTTCTGCAACTGGATCGACCGGCAGGTGGTGGCTGTCGACCTCGTCGGCAGGGCGGAGGTCCTGCTCACCCTGGATCCGGACAGCCACCCGATGGGGTACTCCATCGACTGGCTGCCCGACGGCGCGCTGCTGACCACCGGGGACACGCTGCGCCGGCAGGAGCAGGGCGGGTCGATGGTCACCCTTGCCGAGCAGCGCGCGAACGAGATCGTCGTCGATGTGCAACGCGGCAACATCTATCTCAACGGCGCGGACTTCGACTTCGTCGGCGGCGAGTCGCCGAGGCCCGGCTACATCAAGCTCGTCACCCCCGACGGCCGACTGCACCAGGTCGCCGACGACATCCAGTTCCCCAACGGCATGGTGATCACGCCCGACGACCGGACCCTGATCATCTCCGAGTCGTTCGCCGGCCGACTCACCGCCTTCGACATCGACCCCGATGGCGAGCTCTCCGGGCGGCGGGTCTTCGCCGAGGGCATCTCACCCGACGGCATCTGCCTGGACGCCGAGGGAGCGGTGTGGACCTCGGCGGGCATGTCCGAGGTCGTTCGGGTCGCCGACGGCGGTCAGGTCCTCCAGCGCGTCGGCCTGCGCGAGAACCGCGCACCCTTCGCGCTGATGCTGGGTGGCCCGGACCGGCGGACCCTGTTCATCCTCACCGCCGAGTGGCGGTCGGCCGACCACTACACCACGAATCTCCGGCGCCTGACGGACGGCCCCCGCACCGGCGAGATCCTCACCGTCCCGGTCTCGGTGCCCGGCGCCGGCCGGCCCTGATCGGTGGGTGCGACGCGAGGCAACGCCGCTGCCGGCCGCTGCACGGGTCGCAGGGTTGGCTCACGCGGCTGGCGGACGTGCTCACCACCGCCGCCCGTGGCAGCGTGTCGCCCATTCCCTGACCTGCTCTCGATCTGGCACCTGGACGACCGACGATCCCGCGCGCTTCACTGTGGGGTTCACGAGTCCGACGACCTCGGTCCGAAACCGGAGCTTCAGGATGCCCTCCTACGAACCGCGACAATTCCTCGACCTGCTCTCGAAGGACGGACTGGTCGAACCGTCCGTCGTCACCGTCTACGGGCCGGTCGCGGCCGACCCGGACGATGCGCAGTCGCTTCTGTTCGCGTTCTCCCGACCGTGCGACCGCTGGTTGCGCGTGCCGCTGTCGCTGATCGTCTCGGTGAACTACGCCCGCAACGTCACGTGCGGCGACCACGAGCATCCGTTCGTGCGACTCGCTCTGCGGCGCCCCCAGCCGGGCAACGCCGAAGCCCTGGTCTTCGCACAGCTCTACGCGCAGGCCAGAAGTGCTCGTTCCATGGCGACCTCGACAGCGGCCGGTCAGGACCGCCCGAGCGCCGGCGACTGTGACACCTTCACGTTCGACGACGTCCCGTACGTCTGCTGCCCACCCGCGAGCGGGTCGGGTCCTTGGGACTGCTCGATCCTGCTCTGAGCACGGCAGTCGATCTCGGCCGGGCGCAGCGCGCCGGTGGCTCGCGCCGGCACAGGTGCGTCGGTGCCGAGGGCTCGTCCGGATCCCTGATCGTGAGCTGCTGAGTGTCGTGAAGCGAGTGCGCTTCAACAGGAGGTCACGCAGGAGGACGTGTGGGTGCACGTCGCGAGCACCGGGTGGTCGACATCGCGGCTCAGGCCGGGTTGAGCCGTGCCACGGTCGACCGGGTGCTGCACGGTCGCGACGGGGTCCGGCCCGAGACCGTGACGCAGGTGAACCGGGCGATCGACGAGCTCGGTCGGCAGCGGGAGCAGGTGCACCTGTCGGGGCGGACGATCATCCTCGATCTGGTGATGCAGACGCCGGAACGCTTCGCCGTCGCCTCGCGGGACGCGCTGGAGGCCGAGCTGCGGTCGTTGCGACCGGCGGTGCTGCGGGCTCGTTCACACCTGGACGAGCACAGCGATCCTGCTGCGGCGGCCGCGCTCCTGGATGTCGTCGGTCGCAAGGGGTCGCACGGAGTCATCCTCAAGGCGCCCGACCATCCTCTCGTCGTGGACGCGGTGCAGCGTCTGGCGGCCCGGGGGATCCCGACCGTGACGTTCGTGACCGACGTGTCCGGCAGTCGACGCGTCGCGTACGTCGGCATGGACAACGTGGCGGCAG
>Ga0081540_1003069_pt1 | contig 13380 bp, 16 predicted proteins | sample TabmetS2T1R1_FD_71024 | JGI IMG/M metagenome (GOLD analysis project Ga0081540, IMG submission 71024) | Tabebuia heterophylla rhizosphere microbial communities from the University of Puerto Rico - S2T1R1 | ecosystem: Host-associated > Plants > Roots > Rhizosphere ... | reverse complement strand
ACAAGGTCCTGGACGCCCAGGTCGACGAGGGCCGCGTGACCTTCGTGTTGCGCGACGAGGACGAGCCGCCCGACGAGGCGCCCGAGTACGGGCACCCCAACGGGACCAGCGACAGCTAGGCGCCGGCGCCCTCGGGGGGCCGCGGCGAGTGGCCCGCCACCCACTCGCCCTCCTCGCGCTTCCAGATCGGCGCGCGGCGCTTGATCTCATCGATGATCTCGCGCGCGCCGTCGAAGGCGGCGCCGCGGTGCGGGGCGCTTGCGGCCACGATGACCGACGGCTCGGAGCGCGCCACGCGCCCGACGCGGTGCTCGGCCGCCGCCTTGCACAGACCGTGGCGCTCGATCGCCGCCGCAACGATCTTCTCGATCTGCTCGGCCGCCATCTCGGCGTAGGCCTCGTAGTCGAGGAAGCCGACCTCGCGCGTCACGCCGCTGAAGGTCACGACCGCGCCGGCGCGCGGGTCGCGCACGGCGGCCGCGAGCCCGTCCAGCGACAGCGGCTCGGCGCGTACCGCGACGTGCGGCGCCGTCGCCGCGCCGCCGGAGACCGGCGGGATGAGCGCGAGCTCGTCGCCCGGCGACAGCGCGTCGCCCGGCTGCGCGTACTCGCGATTGACCGCGAGCACCAGCGGCAGATCGCGCGCGAGGTCCTCGACCTCGGCCAGCGCGTCGGAGACGAGCGCCCCTTCGGGCAGCTCGAGCTCGAGCTCGTCGCGGCCGGCGCGCTCGCGCAGGGCGGCGAAGAGGCGGACGTGTACGACCATGCTCATATCCTGACCGACCGCGGTTGCGAGGTCATGCGAGGATGTCCCGGGTGAGCATCGAAACATCAGGTTCCCTGATTCGCGTTCGGCCCGATGCGCCGGGTACCCATCCGCCGCTGGACTACCCGGAATACCGCTCCACGGAGCTGCGCGCGCCGTCGCGACCGCTGGTGCCGATCGCCCAGTCGCTGACCGAGCTGACGGCGCCCGTGTTCGGGGACGGACGCGTCCGGGCGGTCGACGCCGACCTCACCCGCCAGCACGACGGCGAGCCGCTGGGCGAGCGGATCATCGTCTACGGCCAGGTGCTCGAGGAGGACCGCCGGCCGGTGCCCGACACGCTCGTCGAGGTCTGGCAGGCCAACGCCGCCGGCCGCTATCGCCACCATGGCGACACGCACCCCGCTCCGCTGGACCCGAACTTCTCCGGCGGCGGGCGCTGCGTGACCGACGCCGAGGGCCGCTTCCGCTTCGTCACGATCAAGCCGGGCGCCTACCCCTGGGGCAACCACCCCAACGCCTGGCGCCCCGCGCACATCCACTTCTCGGTCTTCGGGCGCGCGTTCGTGCAGCGGCTGGTCACCCAGATGTACTTCCCCGGCGACCCGCTGTTCTTCCAGGACCCGATCTACAACTCGGTCCCCGAAGGCGCGCGGGAGCGGATGATCTGCCGCTTCGACCTCGAGCAGACCCGGCCCGAGTGGGCGCTGGCCTTCCACTTCGACATCGTCCTGCGCGGGAGCGACGCCACGCCAGTGGAGAACGAGGCGTGACTGCGAGCGGCCGCGATCGGGGGAGCGCCACCGCCATGGACGAGTTGCGGCGCGCTGGTGGCACGACGCCGTCGCAGACCGTGGGGCCGTTCTTCGCGATCGAGCTGCCCTACGCCGAGGGCCCGTACGTCGTGCCCGACGGGACCGATGGCGCGATCTGGCTGCGCGGGAGGGTGTTCGACGGTGGGGGCGATCCGATCCCCGACGCGATGGTCGAGACCTGGCAGGCCGACCCCGAGGGCCGTTTCGACGGCGACTTCCGCGGCTTCGGGCGCAGCGGGACCGACGACGAGGGCACATGGGCGATCCTCACGCTCAAGCCCGGCGCGCCACCCGCGCCCGACGGCGTCCCCCAAGCTCCGTTCGTCCTTCTGACCATCTTCGCCCGCGGGCTGCTGCAGCACGTCTTCACCCGGCTGTACTTCGGCGACGAGGCCGAGGCGAACGGCGCCGACCCCGTGCTGTCGAGCCTCCCCGACGACACGGCGCGGGCGACCCTCATCGCGACCCGCGAGGACGACGGATACCGTCTGGACATCCATCTGCAGGGCCTCGATGAGACCGTCTTCTTCGCCGTCTGACGATCCGCGGCACGCCGCCGGCATGGCGGTCCGCCGCGAGGTGCTCGGCGACGCGCACGTCGAGCGCGCCATCGGCGGCACGACCGACTTCACCGCCGCCTTCCAGGAGTACATCACCGGCTGTGCGTGGGGCGACGTGTGGACGCGTCCGGGCATCGACCGGCGCATGCGCAGCGCGATCACGCTGGCCATCCTCATGACGCTGCGCGCCGAGGAGGAGCTCGCGATGCACGTGCGCGCGGCGCTGCGCAACGGCCTCACGCCCGACGAGATCGCAGAGGTCCTCCTCCACAGCGCGGTCTACGCGGGCGTGCCCGCGGCCAACACCGCGTTCGCGGTCGCCCAGCGCGTGCTTGCCGAGGACGACCCGACGGCGTGATGGACACGCAGGTCGGCATCGTCGGCGCCGGTCCGGCCGGCCTGCTGCTGGCCCACCTGCTGCGACTTCAGGGCATCGAGTCCGTGGTCCTCGAGGCCCGCAGCCGCGAGTACGTCGAGGCACGCGTGCGCGCCGGCGTCCTCGAGCAGGGGACGGTCGACCTGCTCGTCGAGGCCGGCGTGGGCGACCGGCTGCGGCGCGAGGGCCTCGTGCACCACGGCCTGGAGCTGCGCTTCGACGGCCAGGGTCACCGCATCGACCTCAGCGACCTCACCGGCGGGCGGGCGATCACCGTCTACGGGCAGCAGGAGGTCGTCAAGGACCTCATCGCGGCGCGCCTGGACGCCGGCGGCGAGCTGCTCTTCGAGGTCGAGGACGTCACGCTGCACGACCTCGAGGGCGAGGAGCCGGCTGTGCGCTTCCGCCGCGACGGCGCCGACCACGAGCTGCGCTGCGCGTTCGTCGCGGGCTGCGACGGCTTCCACGGCGTCTGCCGCGAGGCGATCCCCGCGGGCACGCTCTCGGTCTTCGAGCGCGAGTACCCGTTCGCATGGCTGGGGATCCTCGCCGAGGTCGCGCCCTCCAGCGAGGAGCTCATCTACTGCTACCACGAGCGCGGGTTCGCGCTGCACAGCATGCGCTCGCCGCGGCTGACCCGGCTCTACCTGCAGTGCGCGCCCGACGAGGAGATCGACGCGTGGCCCGACGCGCGCATCTGGGAGGAGCTGCGCACCCGGCTGGCCACCGGCGGCGGATGGACGCTCGGCGAGGGACCGATCGTCGAGAAGGGCATCACGCCCATGCGCAGCTTCGTCGTCGAGCCGCTGCGCCACGGCCGCCTGTTCCTCGCCGGCGACTCGGCCCACATCGTGCCGCCGACCGGCGCCAAGGGACTCAACCTCGCGGTGGCCGACGTGCGCGTGCTGAGCGACGCGCTCGGACGCTGGTTCGCCGGCGGCGACCCGTCGGGGCTGGACGCCTACTCGGACACCTGCCTGCGGCGCGTCTGGCGCGTGCAGCACTTCTCGTGGTGGATGACCTCGATGCTGCACCGCTTCCCCGGCGACGATCCGTTCGACGGCCGGCTGCAGCGCTCGCAGCTTCGCTACGTCTCCTCCTCGCGCGCGGCGGCGACGACCCTCGCCGAGAACTACGTCGGGCTCGAGCTTGTCTGACGGCGGCCTGTTCGACGCGGTGCTCGCGCGCGGCGCCGCGCGCACGGCCGTCAGCGACGAGGCCTGGCTGCGGGCGATGCTCGAGGTCGAGGCGGCGCTGGCGCGGGCGTGCGCAGCCGCGGGCGTGATCAGGGCCGAGCACGCCGAGGCCATCGCCGGCGCCTGCCGCCCCGAGCTCTACGACGTCGCGGCGATCGGCGCCGAGGCCGCGAACGTCGGCAATCCGGCCGAGCCGCTCGTCCGCGCGCTCCGTGCGCGGGTCGGCGGGGCCGCAGCGCAGGACGTGCACCGCGGGGCCACGAGCCAGGACGTCGTCGACTCCGCCGCCATGCTGGTGGCGCGGCGGGCGCTTGCGCCCGTGCTCGGCGACCTCGACGGCGCGGCGAACGCGGCCGCGGCGCTCGCCGACGCACACCGCGCGACGGCGATCATCGGGCGGACGCTGATGCAGCAGGCGGTGCCGACGACCTTCGGCCTCAAGGCGGCGGGCTGGCTGGTCGCGCTCGACGCTAGCGCCGCGCGCCTGCGCGCCGTCCGCCTCGCCGCCCAGCTCGGCGGCGCCGCCGGCAACCTCGCCGCGCTCGGCGAGGCCGGCCCCGCCGTCCTGGCCGGGTTCGCGCGCGAGGTCGAGCTGGAGGAGCCCGTGCTCCCGTGGCACACCGATCGCACGCGGATCGCCGAGCTGGCGGGCGCGCTGGGCGAGGCGTGCGGCGCGATCGCGAAGGTGGCGGGCGACGTCGTGCTGCTCGCGCAGACCGAAGTGGGCGAGGTGCGCGAGGGCGTCGAGGGCCGCGGCGGCTCGTCGGCGATGGTCCACAAGCGCAACCCGGTCGCGGCGATCTCGGCGCGCGCGGCCGCGCGCCAGGCGCCCGGGCTCGTGGCGACGCTGCTGGCTGCGATGGAGCACGAGCACGAGCGCGCCGCCGGGGCGTGGCACGCGGAGTGGCCGGCGCTGCGCGCGCTGCTGACCTTCACCGGGTCGGCGGCCGCATGGCTGCGCGACTGCCTGGAGCACCTGGAGGTGGATGTGGACCAGATGCGCGCGAACGTCGGCGATGCCGAGGTTCCGGTCGGCCCGGCGTCGGAGCTCGTCGATCGTGCGCTCGAGGCGCACCGGGCGCGATGAGCGCGATCGAGGTCGCCGCCACCGTCGACGGGCCGCGGGACGCACCGACCGTCGTCCTCTCCAACTCGCTTGGCAGCACGCCCGCGATGTGGGACCCGCAATGCCCGTCGCTGGTCCAACGGCTGCGGGTCGTGCGCTACGACCACCGCGGCCACGGCGCCTCCCCGGTGCCGCCCGCGCCCTACGAGCTGGCCGACCTCGGCGCTGACGCCCTCGCACTCCTCGACCGGCTCGGCCTGGAGCGCGTGCACTGGTGCGGCCTGTCGCTCGGTGGCATGGTCGGGATGTGGATGGCGATCAACGCGCCCGAGCGCATCGACCGGCTCGTGCTGTGCTGCACGTCGGCGCGCCTGGGACCGCCCGAGATGTGGGCCGATCGCGCGGCGACCGTGCGCGCGCAGGGCGTCGGCGCGATCGCCGACGCCGGGATCGAGCGCTGGCTGTCGCCCGCGTTCATGCAGCGCGAGCCCGAGGCCGCCGCGCGGGTCAAGGCGATGCTCGTCGCCACGCCGCCCGAGGGCTACGCGGCCTGCTGCGGCGTCATCGAGCGCATGGACCAGGTGGGTCAGCTCGGCCGCATCACCGCGCCGACGCTCGTCATCGCCGGGGCGCAGGATCCGGCGACGCCGCCCGAGCACGGCAAGCTGATCGCGTCGCGCATCCCCGGCGCGCGCCTGGAGCTCGTGTCCGACGCGCGCCACCTCGCCACCGTCGAGCAGCCCGAGGCGATGACCGAGCTGATCCTCGGCCACCTCGCCGGCTAGCTCAGCGCAGGTGGTTGGCGACGTCCCAGGTCCACAGCTCGACCACGTTGCCGTCCGGGTCGTCGACGTAGAGGGCGCGGCTGTCCTCGTACGCCGGGAAGTGGTGCTCGACGACCTCCTGGCCGATCGAGCGCAGGTGCTCGATCGCCGCCTCGTAGCGGTCGGGCGGGATGTGCATCGCGAAGTGGACGTGGATGCCGCCGCGCCCGCGGGCCAGGCCGACCTGCGGGCGCCACAGCCCGATCCGCGTACGGTCGCCGGCCATGACCCAGCTGGCCTCGCGCTCGGGCCAGCGCTCGACCACCGGCAGCCCGAGCACCTCGGAGTAGAAGCGCTCGGACGCCTCGAGGTCCACGACCTCCAGGACGAGCTCGCTGACGCCGGTGACACCGAGTTGCATGCATCACATGTTCGCGCACGGTCCCGCGACTAGCCTGTGTGACATGGCCACCGAGGAACGTTTGACCGTCGCGCCGATCGTGGGCCGCGAGGATCCGCGCCGCTTCACCGACTCGGGGATCGAGGTCAAGCCGCTCTACACCGAGGACGACCTCCCGTCCGAGCTGCGTCTCGGCGAGCCCGGCGCGTTCCCCTACACCCGCGGCGTTCATCGCGAGATGTACCGCAAGCAGGCGTGGACGATGCGCCAGTACGCCGGCTACGCCTCGGCCAAGGAGTCCAACGAGCGCTACCGCTACCTCCTGGCGCACGGCTCGACAGGACTCTCGATGGCCTTCGACCTGCCCACGCAGCTGGGCCTGGACTCCGACAACCCGCGCTGCGCCGGCGAGGTCGGGCGCACCGGGGTGGCCATCGACACGATCGACGACATGCGGACCGCGTTCGACGCGATCCCCCTGGACGAGGTCTCCACGTCGATGACGATCAACGCGCCTGCCGCGGTCCTGCTGCTGCTCTACCAGCTCGTCGGCGAGGAGCAGGGCGTCGCCCCCGAGAAGCTGCGCGGGACGACCCAGAACGACGTCCTCAAGGAGTACATCGCGCGCGGCAACTACATCTACCCGCCGCAGCCGACGATGCGCCTGACGACCGACCTCTTCGCCTACTGCCGCGACACGATCCCCAAGTGGAACACGGTCTCGATCTCCGGCTACCACTTCCGCGAGAAGGGCTGCTCGGCCGTGCAGGAGGTCGCGTTCACGCTGTGCAGCGGGATCGCCTACGTGCAGGCCGCGATCGACGCCGGCCTGGCGGTCGACGACTTCGCCCCGCGCCTGGCCTTCTTCTTCAACTGCCACAACAACGTCTTCCAGGAGGTCGCGAAGTTCCGCGCCGCCCGGCGGATGTGGGCGACGATCATGCGCGAGCGCTTCGGGGCGAAGGACGAGCGCTCGATGAAGCTGCGCTTCCACACCCAGACGGGCGGGGTCACCTTGACCGCCCAGCAGCCCGAGAACAACGTGGTGCGCGTCGCGCTGCAGGGCTTCGCCGCGGTCTGCGGCGGCACCCAGTCGCTGCACACCAACGGCTTCGACGAGGCGCTGGCGCTGCCGTCGGAGCGCGCGGCGAAGATCGCCCTGCGCACCCAGCAGGTGATCGCCCACGAGTCCGGCGCGACCGACACCGTCGACCCGTTCGCGGGCTCCTACTTCGTGGAGGCGCTCACCGACGAGATCGAGGCGCGTGCGTCAGAGCTCATCGGCAAGGTCGACGAGCTCGGCGGCTCGGTCAACGCGATCGAGTTCATCACCGGCGAGATCGACGAGTCGGCGTGGGGCTATCAGGAGCGCTACCGGATCGAGCAGGACGTCGTCGTCGGCGTCAACCGCCACGCCGAGGACAAGGAGATCGAGATCCCCGACCTGCTACGCGTCGACCCCGAGTCCGAGCGCGCCCAGCTCGAACGGCTCAAGGCGTTCAAGGCCGACCGCGACCAGGAGCTCGTCGCGCGCCGTCTGGACGACCTGCGCGAGGTCGCCCGCGGGACCGCCAACCTGCTGCCGCCGATCCGCGACGCGCTGCGCGACCGCTGCTCGCTGGGCGAGGTCTGCGGCGCGATGCAGGACGTCTTCGGCGCCTACCGCCCGTCGTTCTAGGGCTGCGGACCGGCATGCGCGGCTTCGTCGTCTCCATCGTCCTCATCGTCATCGGCGCCGTTCTGGCCGTGGTCGGCGGAGGCCGGGTCGGCTTCGAGGCGGCGGGCCTCGCGGTGGCCGGCGTCGGCGCCGTGATCGGGGTCTCGGCGGCGTTCTGGGTCATCGGCCGCAGCGAGGACCGCGAGCGCGGGCAGCACTGACGTCGGCACCTGCGTTTAGGTTGCCGGCGTTCAAGGCAGACCAGGTGCCTCCGATCACATCGAGCAGAGGACGATGAACAGCGCAACGATGCTCTGGGCCGGCAAGCAGCTCTCCGACGAGGAGGAGCTGCAGACGCGGCGCCTCGTCGCCAAGCTGCGGCGCATGGGCAAGCACGAGCTGGCCGACGGCTACGAGCGCTTCCTGCCCGAGAACGGCGCCCGCTGGACGCCCGACGAGCTCGAGCTCGGCGCCCACATCGGCCCGTGGCTGAGCATCGGCGGCGTGGCCGTCGAGTCCGATCCCGGGCTCGAGGCCGACGCCGCCTAGCCCCTCAGTCGTCGCGGAACACGAGGACCTTGTCGAGGTCCGCGAACGCCGCCAGCGACCCCGGCACGCCCGTGCCGGAGATGTGGGTCAGCGCGACGGTCAGGTCCAGCACCGCCTGCGGGCGCGTCAGCAGGTCGATCGCGCCAGGCGCGAGATGGAAGGCGAACACGTACGGGTTCGCCGGCCCCGTCCTGCCGTCGAGCGCGATCAGCGATGGCGCGGGCTGCTCGAACTCGATGGCGGGTCCTTGCCCTTCGCCGAGCAGCGCGAGGCGCCAGTGCCCCGCGAGCGCGGCCGCGCCCGGCCCGTCGATGTACCACTCGCAGCGCACCCGCCACGGGTCGCTGCGGCGGATGACGTTGATCGGCGGACCACCTGCGGGATCGCGCACGCTGGCCGTCAGGCGCAGCTCGTCGACCGCCGGTGCCGCGGCGGGCGCCGCCGCAGGCGCCGACTCGGGTGCCGCCGCCGGCGGGGCCGCGAGTCGCTCGCCGATCCAGCGGCGCAGCTCCGCCGGGGCGACGCCGTCGAAGCACTTCGTGTCGTCGGCCTCGACGTGATGAGCCACCGTGCGCAGCACGGTGGGGTCGTCGTCGCGCGCCTCGACGTCGAGCACGAACGCGCCCACGCCGTGCCACGACGCGGCGGGCTGCTCCCCATCGCCCGCCAGCCGCCCGGCGTCGGTCACCCAGCGCTCGATCTGTTCGTGCGCCGGGAGCACGCCCCGGACGGTGCTCTCCCGCAGGCGCCGCTCGATGTCGTCCGCGTCGAGCGCCGCCAGTTGCGACAGCGTCCTGACGCCGAAGGACTCCTCGAGCCATCGCGCCCGCGCGTCGCCGATACCCGCCACGCGGGTCAACTGCATGTCGTCCACGTCGTCTCCCTCCGCCAACGCGTGCGGGGGCGTGCCCCCAGCGCCCCCGCCCGCGAGCCTCGGTCAGTCCTGGAAGACCATGACCTTGTCGAGGTCGACGAAGGCCGCGATCGGGCCGGGCGTGTTCGCCACGTCGATGTACGTCAGCGCGACCGTGAGGTCGAGGACCGCCTGCGGGCTGCCCAGCAGGTTGACGCTGTTCGCCGGGATGTTGAACGACGTCGTGTACGGCGCGCCCGGTCCGGTCCGCCCGTCGAGCGGGATGAGCGACGGCGCCGGCACCTCGATCTCGATCGCCGGGCCCTGGCCCTCGGCGAGCAGCTCGAGACGCCACTGCCCGCCCAGCGAGCTGGCCAGCGGGCCGTCGATGAACCACCGGCAGTCGACCCGGAACGGGTCGCTGCGGCGGATGACGTTGGTGGGCGCGTCGCCCACCGGGTCGACGACGACGGCGTCGAGCTGGCCGTTGACGGCGAGCGGACCGATGTCGACAGTAGCCACGAGATCTCCTCTCGTATGTATTGCGGCGACGCCGGTTCCCGCGGCGCCCCCCTGGTCGATGAGGACCGTAGGAGGGCCCGATTAGCCTGCTCTTGCGGGGCGATTAATACCCGCAATCGGGGGATTAATCCGGCCGTGAGACCCGTCACACAGGCTCGTGGCGGCGGATCTGCTCGTACAGCTCGACGGTCGCCGGCTCGGGGCGCGTCTCGAGCGCGTCGCGCAGCGCCGCCTCGCAGTCGAGGAACTGGCGCAGGGCCAGGTGCTGCTGCCCCTGGCGGGCGTAGCAGCGCATGAGATCGCGGTGCGCCGTCTCGCGGAACGGCTCGACGGCGACGACCTTGCGGGCGGTGTCGAGGCTCGCCCGGTCGTCGCCAACCGCCCGATACAGACCGCCGAGATGCTCGAGAACGGCGACGTAGCGATCCTGCAGCTCGCGCCGGCGGGCGAGGATCCACTCCTCGTAGGGATCGTCGTCGAAGAGCCCGCCCTGGTAGAGCGCCTCGGCGGCGTGCAGGTCGCGCACCGCCTCGGGAAGGCGCCCCATGCCCTCGTGGCGCTCCCCGGCGTCGGCCAGGCGCTCGAACTCGGCGGCGTCGATCCACATCGGCAGGGTCGGGTCGATTAAGTAGCAACCGTCGCGGAAGACGACATGGGAGACCTTCGAATGCTCGTGGCGCAGGAAGCGCCGCAGCGCGTGCACGGCGACGTTGAGGTTGTTGCGCGCGGCGCTCACGCCGGTGTCGGGCCAGAAGACGTCCATCAGCGTCTCCTTGGCCACCGGGCGGTCGCGCTGCATGACCAGGTACTTGAAGACCGCCTTCGCGCGGCGGTTGGGCCACGGCTCCAGGCGCCGCTCGCCGTGCATGACGCAGAACGGACCGAGGCACTGGACGGCCAGCACGTCGCTCGCCTCGTCGCGGGGCGCCGGCGCGGGACGCTCGGCGGGGGGCGCGGGGGCGGCGGGCTCGAGCGGCCCGATGAGCGAGCGCGTCGCCGCGAGGTCCAGCAGCGCGGCGAGGCGGTCGCGCAGCCTGCGCTCCATGCCGGCCGCGGCCGCCGCGGCCTGGTTCTGGGCCTTGAGCTCCTCGCGGTGATGGCGGCAGGCGAGACACAGGCGCCGGGCGGCGGCGAGGATCTCGACCTCGACCGCGTCGCCGGCCGCCTTGTGCGAGCGCTCGAGCTCTGCAAGGACGTCCGCCGCCTCCTCGTAGCGACCACGCTCGAGCAGGCGGCTCGCGGAGCCCAATGCGCGTTCGTCGGGGTGGGTAAGCGTGGGCCAGACCGTACGCCGTCGGGCCATGCGAACGGTTATCTGCGGTGAATGGCCGTTCCCGCTGGGTGGGCGGCGTCGCCATGCCTAGGCGCTGAGGGCGGCGCCTGCCTGATCGCCACCTCATAGGGTTCGGCGCCATGGTCCCAGCGATCCTGTTCTACGACGTCGTGGTCTCGGTCCACGTGATGGCGATCGTCGCGGCCTTCGGCACCTGGTTCGCCTACCCGCTGGTCGTGCCGCGCGGCGACGCGTCGGCGCACCGCGCGCAGGTGCGCCTGTCCCGCGCGGTCGTCAACCCGGCCGGCACGCTCGCGCTGATCGCGGGCATCTACCTGGCCAGCGACCGCCACTACTGGGACGAGAGCTGGGTCGGTGTCCCGCTGGTCATCCTCATCGTCCTCATGGGGATCACCGGCGCCTACTTCATCCCGCGCCAGAAGCGCCTGGCCGAGCTCGCCGACGCGGGCGCCGGTCCGGAGTACGTCGCGCTCGCCGGTCAGGTGCGCACCGTCGCGCTGGTCGCGGCGGCGCTCGTGCTGGTGGCGATCTTCTTCATGGTCGCCAAGCCGTAGCGCCGCCGCTGGGCGTTGCTAGAACCCGGTGATCTTGAGGATCTGCCCTCCGCGCCCGTTGAACGGGGGCTTCTTCGGCGTCTTGGCCGGAAGCACGGAGAGGTTGGACACGTAGAGCGTTCCGTCCGGGGCAACCGCCGCGCCCGACGGGAAGAGCATCGACTTGCTCTTCAACGTCGTCCTCGCCCCGCCCGGCCGAAGGCGCACGATCGCTCCGGGAGCGGTCTGCTTCTTGAGGTTCGTGCTCCATTCGGTGACGTAGAGCGATCCGTCAGGACCAAACGCGATGCCCGTGATCGCGGTGAACCCGTTCGCGTACAGCGTCGGCGCCGTCCCGTCGAGCGGAACGCGCCACACCTCGGCGTTGTGATTTCCGGCGCCCTCGGCCAGTTCCCCGACGTAGACGGCGCCGTCGGGTCCGAGGGCGAGCGAGGTGGGGACGGGCTGGTTCTTGTGGTTCTTCGGGATCACCGCCAGCAGCGTCACCGCACCGCTGGCATCGACGCTCAAGATGGCGTTCGCACCGGCGTCGGCGACGATGCGGCGGTCGGCGAGCGCCAGGACGCCGTACGGGTTCGAGTTGCGATCGCCCTTGACTCCGTCGCTGTTGTGCGCCCACTCGAAAGCGTCGATCGCGGCAAGTGACCTCGGGGTTCCTGAGGTCACCTCGATGAGCTTGCCGGCAGCGGCCTGGAACTTCTTCGGCGCCGCGCCGATGTCCTTGGGAGTGCCGGACGTGGTGACGGTGAAGATCCGCCCGTCCGGGCCGACGGAAACGCCGTCTGCGCCCGTGGCGAAGGTACCGTCACCGCCGGCGACCGAGAGCAGTCCCTTGGCGACCACGCGCTTGGCGCCGGTCGACGACACAGCAAGGACGCTGCTGCTGAACCCAGGGCAGGTCTCCTTCTTCTTGTCCAAGCACGTGGGTCCCCCGTGGCCGGCAGACGCGACGTACAGCGTGCCGTCAGTCCCCAGGGACAAGCCGCGTGGATTGTCTATTGCCTTCGCGAAGACCGTCACCTTCGGCGCTGCCGAAGCTGAAGCGGCCATCACGAGAGCAAGCGCGGCGACGGTCAGCGCCGCGGTTGTGCGGTGCAGCAAGGGAGCCCCCCCTTTTGATGTGTGTGTATCCGGAGACGTGTAGGTCCAGCGAACTCGAGTTCGCCGCCCGGCGCAGTCCACGAGCCGAGTGGCGGACTCAGCCCGTCGGGCGAGCGTCTCTCTGGACCGGGTTCGCCATCGGACCTGGCGTCGAGCCTATGGCCTTCTAGGACGCGCCGTCAACAGTCAGTTCGAAGGACGAACGCCGTCCCATCGAGGTATCGCGTCGGGCGCCGCATTGCGAGGCGACGTAACCCCGCCGCGGCCGGCAGGGTGGCGCGCAGCGACGGCGAAACAGGTCGCGATGCCAGAGCCACGCGCCCAGAGGACCCTCGTCAAGAGCCCGCCCGAGCTGTGGGCGGAGGTGTCGGACCTCGAAGCCCTCGCCCGCCACCTCGGCGAGTTCGGCGAGATCCGCATCACGCGCCTGGAGCCCGAGACCACCGTCGCCTGGGAGGGCGACCGCGCACGCGGCACGGTGGAGCTCGAGCCCAGCGGCTGGGGAACGAAGGTCACCCTGACCGCCGAGCTGGCGGCGGCGGAGGCGCCGACGGTGGCGATCGAGGCGGTGCAGGCGGAGGAGTCCGAGCCGGAGCCGGTCGCCGCGGAGCCCGAGCCGGAGCCGGAGCCGGTCGCTGCCGAGCCGGAGCCGGAGCCGGTCGCTGCCGAGCCCGAGCCGGAGCCCGAACCGGTCGCGGCCGAGCCGGAACCCGAGCCCGAACCGGTCGCAGCGGACCCGGGCCCTGAGCCGCGCGTCGGCTTCTTCGCGCGCCTGTTCAGCCGCCGCAAGGCCGCGCGCGTGGAGCTGCTTGCGGAGCCGGCCGCGGCCGCGGCCGTGCCGGAGCCGGAGCCAGAGCCGGAGCCGGTCGCCGCCGAGCCGGAGCCCGAGTCCGTCGCCGCCGAGCCC
>Ga0081540_1003068_pt1 | contig 13381 bp, 16 predicted proteins | sample TabmetS2T1R1_FD_71024 | JGI IMG/M metagenome (GOLD analysis project Ga0081540, IMG submission 71024) | Tabebuia heterophylla rhizosphere microbial communities from the University of Puerto Rico - S2T1R1 | ecosystem: Host-associated > Plants > Roots > Rhizosphere ... | reverse complement strand
ACCGGGACCATCAAGGTCGGCCAGCGGCCGCGCGGCATCGGATTCGCCAAGGACAGCAAGTCCGTGCTGGTCGCGGTCGGCGACGACGACAAGATCGAGGTGATCGATACGGCAACCCAGCAGGTGGTGGACTCCCTGCCCTCCGGGCCCGATCCTGAACTCTTTACCCAGGATGCCGCCGGCAAGATTCTTTACGTCGCCAACGAGAACGACAACACGGTGACGATCATCGATCTCGAAAAGCGCGCACGCGTCGGCGACATCCAGGTCGGCGTCGAGCCTGAAGGGATGGCCATCAGCCCGGACGGGAAGATCCTGATCAATACCTCAGAGACCACCAACATGGCGCATTTCATCGATACCGCGACACGCGAGATCGTCGCCAATGTGCTGGTCGACGCGCGGCCGCGGTTCGCCGAGTTCAAGCAAGACAGCTCCGAATTGTGGGTGTCGTCGGAGATCGGAGGCACGGTGTCGGTCATCGATCCCGTCAAACGCGTCATCACGGACAAGATCAGTTTCAACATTCCAGGCCTCCGCGCCGAGGCTATTCAGCCGGTCGGCATCAGCATCACCAAGGACGGCAAGACCGCCTTCGTTGCGCTCGGCCCGGCAAACCGCGTCGCCGTCGTCGATGCCGTCAGCCACAAAGTGATCAAGTATCTTCTGGTCGGCCAGCGGGTCTGGCACAATGCATTCACCCCGGATGAAAAATATCTGCTGGTGACAAATGGCGTATCCAACGACGTCTCCGTGATCGACGTGTCGGCACAGAAGGTCATCAAGACGATCCAGGTTGGCGAGTTGCCCTGGGGCATTACGATTGCACAGCAGCCATGACAGCATCCCAAGCATCCGCCGGCCAACTATCATCGGACGCCCGTCCCCGGCGCGATCCGGCCGCGATGCCTGCGCTGTCGATTGACGGCGTCAGCCATTGCTATGGCCCGCGGCGCGCTCTCGCCGACGTCAGCTTCACGGTGGCGCCGGCAAGCTTCACGGCATTGCTGGGTCTCAATGGCGCCGGCAAGAGCACGCTGTTCTCGCTGATCACGCGGCTGTTCGGAATTCAGGCCGGGCGCATCGGCATTTTTGGCCACGACATCCGCATTGCGCCTGGCGAGGCGCTGCGCCTGCTGGGCGTGGTGTTCCAGCCCCGCACGCTCGACCTCGATCTCTCTGTCGTGCAGAACCTGCTCTATCACGCCGCCCTGCATGGCATCGCGCGGGGCGAAGCGCGGCTGCGCGGTGATGAGGTGCTCGCGCGTCTTGGACTAGCCGACCGCGCCGGCAGCAAGGTGCGCGACCTCTCGGGCGGCCAGATGCGGCGGCTTGAGATCGCACGCGCTCTCTTGCATCGCCCGCGCCTGCTGCTGCTCGACGAGGCGACCGTTGGGCTGGACGTCAAGGCCCGCTTCGACATTCTCGACCATGTGCGGCAGCTGGTCAGGGAGCAAGGCATCGGCGTGCTGTGGGCGACGCATCTTTTCGACGAGGTCGGGCCCGGCGATGATCTCGTGGTGCTGCACCAAGGACGAATGCTTGCGCACGGTCCGGTTTCGCGTATCACCGCTGAAGCCGGCGCCGATGACATCCATGCCGCCTTCATGCGCTTGACTGGAGCGGCAGACAACGGGACGTCTGCGCCATGAGCTCAGCGATCATCAGCCAGGCCCGCGGCGGCTTTTCGTTTACGCAATACGTGACCTGTCTGAACGGCATCGTGTGGCGCGAGGCCCTGCGTTTCCTGCACCAGCGCGAACGCTTTGTTTCGGCACTGGTGCGACCGCTGGTATGGCTGTTCATTTTCGCCGTCGGCTTTCGCCAGGTGCTTGGCGTCTCCATCATCCCGCCATACGAAACCTACATCCTCTATGAGGTCTATATCGCGCCGGGACTGATGGCGATGATCCAGCTGTTCAACGGCATGCAGTCCTCGCTCTCGATGGTTTACGACCGCGAGATGGGCAACATGCGAACCCTGCTGGTGAGCCCGTTGCCGCGCTGGTATCTGTTGTTCTGCAAGCTTGTCGCGGGAACGGCGGTCTCGCTGCTCCAGGTCTATACGTTCCTGCTGATCGCGTGGTTCTGGGATATTGCGCCGCCGCCGATCGGGTATCTCACAGTGTTGCCCGCGCTGATCCTTTCCGGCCTGATGCTAGGCGCGCTCGGCATGCTGATCTCCTCCGGCATCAAGCAGCTGGAGAATTTTGCCGGGGTGATGAACTTCGTCATTTTCCCGATGTTCTTCGCCTCGTCCGCACTTTATCCGCTGTGGCGGGTGCAGGAGGGCAGCCCCCTTCTCTACTATGTCTGCCTGTTCAATCCATTTACCCACGCCGTCGAACTGATACGCTTCGCGCTGTACGGACAGGTCAACTGGATCTCGCTGGCGGTCGTCGGCGGCTGCATGATTGTGTTCATGGTCGGCGCGATATACGCCTATGATCCGTCGCGTGGCCTCGCTCGCCGCGGTCCGGCCGGAGGCGAAACATGACCTGGCGTATTGCAATCGCGACACTCTTCGTCGTCGCCGTATCGACCGGAAGCGGCCTTGCCGCCGATCCGCGCTATCCGGACTGGCCGTGCGTTCAGGCCAAGGTGCCCGAAATCTCGCTCGCCGCGGTGTGGGCAGGTCCGTCGCTCGACGACGCCACCGAGAAATGGAAGAACGACGCCAAGGTGAGCGCGCTAGTGCCGAAATTGGCCGCCAGGAGGACCCCTCTTGAGGAAGCCAAGAAAGCGGTCACGGAATTTCTCACGGGTTCGGCGGCTGAAAAGACCGAGACGGGCAAGCTCCTGTTCGCCGGCCTGTTCGAAACGCTCAACGCCCAGCGCAACTCGGTTCTGAACGGGCTCGAACGGGTGACCCGCAGGCAGCGCGAGGCCGCGGACAAGATCCGCTCTGATACGCTTGCCCTGCAGGCGCTGCAGGATACATCGCCGCCCGATCAGCCGAAGATCGACGATCTCAGCAATCAGCTGATCTGGGAAACACGGATTTTCGAGGACCGGCGGCGTGTGATCGGCTTCGTCTGTGAAGTGCCGACCGCCATTGACCAGCGGCTGTTTGCGCTCGGTCGCGTGATACAGCAGGAGATGGAATAGCGCCCGTTGCGCCCGATCTTGAACCGCAGCTAATGCGGCCGCGCCTCATCGATCCGCGGCTCCGGCTGCGCTTCTGCAAGCGGGAGATTGGCGCGCTCCCAACCTTCAGTTCCGTCAGGGTACCAGGCCACGTTGGAATAGCCGTAGGACAATGCTCGTTTCGCCGCGTTCCACGACATCCAGCAATTTTCCTGGCAGTAGACCACAAGCATCGCCGATTTGTTGCCGCCGGAAGCCCGCTCAAGCCCGCGCCGCAGATAGTTTTCGGTTGCCTCTGCCAGTTTGCCGTAACCGGTGTCCGGCAACCAGACGCTGCCGGGAATGCTGAGGCGGGGCTTGTCGCGCCAGATCGTGCTGGCGGGCAGATTCTCAGGCTTCGGCGCCTGCGGCAGCACGTCGATGAAGATGCCCGTGCCGGCGCGCCAGATCGCCCCAGTCTCTGCGGTCGTGACCACGCGGGCTCCCGCAAGCGTCGCAGGAACGGGTGCGCGATAATTGTCGGTGCGGTATCCGTCAGGCTCCGGGACGACGTTTTCCTGCGCGCTGGCCTGCGCAACAACACCAAATGCGGCAAGCACGATTACCGCAAGCTTGCAACTCATGGCGACTTCGTCGCCGTCTCCGCGCCGATCGGCCGGTCGTTCTCGTCGAGCAAGGGTATGCCGAAGTCGAGCAGTATCTTGTTGATGGCCGGCTGATTCTCCTGGATCAGGCGGTTGAGCAAGCGCTTCCAGTTCTGATCGGCAGCGCGGACGCCCATTCCGATGCGATAGACGAGCGGGGGTCCCGTCGTTTCCTTGACAAGCGGTGTGACGTGGAGCGGCGGATTTGACTTCCTTGCGTAGAAGCCGGCGAGCGGGCCCCACAGAATAGCCGCGTCAATTTTTCCCGCGGTCAGGTCGTCGATCATGGCTGCCGCCGACGAATCGAAGCGCGTATCGATCATCAGCGGATACGACTTGGCATCCGTCATCAAACCATTGGCGGCCATGTTGGTGGCCGGTGGCGTGCCGGCAACGATGCCGATGTGCTTGCCTTTCAAGCGGGCATCTCCCAACGTCGCGACATCGTCAAGACCACCGCCTTGCCTGGCAACCAGCGCATAGGCCGTACGGTAGTAGGGATTGGTCCCCTGAGCCAGGTCGTCGCCTTGCGGAAAGCCCATGATGACGTCGCAACGATGCGCGCCCAGCGTCATCCGCACGAAACCCGTCGCTTGCGGGAAGTACATATAGTCCAGTTTCTTCTGCAGCTTCTCCGCGAACAGTTCGCCGAGCTTGTTCTCGAAACCTTCGCCCTTGTCGTTCGAGAACGGCAAATTGCGGGGGTCGGCGCACACTCTCAGTACCTTGGGATCGACGAGTTCGATCGATAGATCGGGACCATCAATGGTCTGCGCGGGCGCCATATCGGTGCTGGCAAGTGCTGCGAGCGCAATCAAGGGAATCAGCAGGCCGTGACGTTGCGCGCCAATTGTCATCACTGCCTCTCCTCCCGTTCAGATCTCGGCCATAGATTGCGCGCCGGGCCTCGTCATGCAACATCCTCGTGATGTTGCGGCGCAAACCGACTTGACGGCGGGGACAGCGAAGCTCGACATCGCTTCGTGATCAGACGGAGGCAGAAGTATGGCGCTTCGTGTTTGCAGCCTCGCCGCGTTCGTGTTCCTCAGCACATGGACCGTTTCGCGCGCGCAGCCGCAAGGGCTTGAAGTCAGCGAGGTGGCCCCTGGTCTATTTGTGCATCAGGGGGTGACCGCGTTGATGACGGCCGAGAACGCCGGCGCGACAGCTAATGTCGGCTTTGTCGTCGGCGAAAGCGCGGTCGCGGTAATCGACAGCGGAGGCAGCGTTCGTGAGGGACGGCAGCTGCTGGCGGCGATCCGCGCCCGCACGGACAAGCCGATCCGCTACGTCATCAACACGCACGGCCACCCGGATCACGTCTTTGGAAACGCTGCGTTTGTCGGCAATGGAACCGTGTTCGTGGGTCATCGAAACCTGCCGCGGGCGCTCGTCGCGCGCGGCCAATTCTATCTCGATGCGTTTCACCGGATCATGGGCGGTCAGTTGATGGATGAGGTTCGCATCATCCCGCCCACACTTCTTGTCGACGACACCATCGCAATCGATCTCGGCAGGCGAAGCCTGACCTTGAAGGCTTGGCCCGCCGCGCATACCGATCACGATCTCTCTGTATTCGATGAGCAAACCGGGACGCTGTTCGCGGGCGATCTTGTGTTCCTTGTCCACACGCCCGTGCTCGACGGCAGCATTCGCGGCTGGCTCAGCGTGCTCGGCGAACTCGGCCGCCTTCCCGCGCAACGCGTGATTCCAGGTCACGGACCTGTGAGCGGCTGGCCGGCGGCACTCGCCGACCAACGCCGCTATCTCGAAGCGTTGTCGTCCGATGTCCGCGCCCTCATTGCCCGCGGCGAGCCCATCACGGCAGCCGCCAATTCCGCTGCGGCCTCCGAGCGATCGCGATGGCAGCTGTTCGACGACTACAATGCGCGCAATGCAACCGCCGCATTCTCGGAAATTGAATGGGAGTAGACTGCACAATGGCGTATATTGGCGCCATCGACGGTTGCCGAAGGAAGGCCATGTACGGACACAGCATGCGCTTGCTTTGCATTGCCGGGCTCCTGAGCGTCATGCTCGGCGCCGGTCCCGTTCACGCAGCCGAACCGTATGACCCGTGGCCCGGTCTGGTCCAGGACATCTTCAAGAACCGTCCGATGCAGGACGGCAGCGGCGTGATCGCAATCGAAATGCCGTACCGCGCCGAGGATGCGGCGATTGTTCCGGTCACCCTGCGCAGCCGGCTTTCGCCGGACGACGGCCGTCGCATGCTGGCGATCACGCTCGTCATCGACCAAAATCCCGCGCCGATGGCGGCAAGGTTCGAGTTGGGGCTGGACGCCAATGTGACGGAGATCTCAACGCGCGTGCGCGTCAATAATTACACCGATGTTCATGCGGTGGCCGAGCTGAGTGACGGGCAGCTTTATGTGGTGAAAACTTACGTGAAAGCGTCCGGCGGATGCTCCGCGCCGGCCGCCGGAAATGCCGACGCGGCCAAGGCCCGGTTGGGGCAGATGCGGTATCGGCAGTTCGCGCGGCCTGGCGTTGCCGGCAGCACGCGCGAGGCGCAGATCATGATCGGCCATCCCAACCATTCCGGCCTGCAGATGAACCAGGTCACGCAGCTCTACATTCCGGCCTTTTTCATCAACGAATTGCGCTTGTGGCAGGACGACAGCCCGGTGCTGGCAATGGAAGGCGGCATTTCGCTTTCCGAAGACCCCAATGTCAGGTTCACTTATGTTTCGAACGGCGCGAAGCGCTTTCGCGCCGAGGCCAGGGACACCGATGGCCACCTGTTCCGCAACGAATGGAAGATCGACGATCCCGCAATGTGACGCGGACGCCGCCTGGTCAGGATTGGCAGCCCCTCAGAAGCATCTCACTTCGGCTTCTGCCTGCGCACGCCTGAGCTCGTTGAGCGCGCCTGCCGCCTGCTCGGAGGTGCGAAACTGCGTGCCCAGATTGCCGCGAACCTGCGACATGCTCAGGACGGTTTCGGCCTTGACGTAGCGCTCATAGGGCAAAAGCGATGCGATTACGTCGATTGAACAGGAGCACTGTTCGATCACCTGCCGGGTCTCGCCATTGGCCTTGAGACAGCCAAAGACGTATTCCGCCCGCGCCGCCGTCGGATAGTCGTTGACGTCCTCCGCGCATGCGACGATCGCTGTCGTCGTCAGCACGATCGACGCGGCGACAATTCGTCGTACAGATCCGGCTGGTGTCATTGGCGTCCTTCGGCTGCCAGACGTGGAAGCTATGCTATGACTGCCCTGCTGAAAAGCAGGCGTTCGAGGAAACAACTGAAGGCGTCATGAAATTTTTTGTTCGTATGCTGCTGGCTGCAATTGTTTCAATCGCGCCCCGCATGGGCTGCGCCGCGGACGCGGTGCGCGTTGCGGTGCAAAAAACCGGAACATTCGCCTGGGAACTCGCGGTGATCCGCGCGCACGGCCTCGACAAGCAGGCCAACCTCTCGGTTCACGTTCTTGAATTGGCTAGCCCCGAGGCGGGCAAGATCGCGCTTCGCGCCGGCAGCGCCGATATCGTGATCAGCGACTGGATTTGGGTGTCGCGCGAACGCGGCCTTGGTGCCAAACTGACGTTCTATCCATATTCGAGCGCGCTCGGCGCCGTGATGGTACCTGCCTCATCGCCAATCCAGACATTGGCCGATCTCAAGGGCCGCAAGCTCGCGGTAGCCGGCGGCCCGATCGACAAGAACTGGCTGCTGCTGCAAACGTGGTTAAGACTAAGCGGCATCGACCTGAAGTCGGGCGCGACGATCGCTTACGGTGCGCCGCCCCTGCTAACGGCCAAGACGCTCAGTGGGGAAATGGATGCGACGGTAAATTACTGGAACTTCTGCGCCGTACTTGAGGCAAGAGGCTTCAGGCGCGTCGCCGGTATTGAGGACTTGCTGCCGAGGCTCGGCGCCAAGGGCCGCACCGCGATGCTCGGCTATGTCTTCGACGAAAAATGGGCGAGCGTAAACCAAGACACACTGGCGCGCTTTATCGCCGTCACCCGCGCGGCGAAAGAGATCCTGGCGGCCTCGGACGCGGAGTGGGAGAAGATTGCGCCATTGACCGGTGCTCCCGACGCGGCGACGCTACGTGTCTACCGCGATCGTTATCGGGAAGGAATTCCGCGTCGCACGATCGCCGAGGAGGAAGCCGACGCGCGCGTTCTCTACCGCGTGTTGGCTGACAGCGGTGGCCGCGAACTTGTCGGGCCGGCGCCAGAACTCGATTCCGGCACATTTTATCACGCGATAAAGGGAGACTAAGGTGCCGCGCCTGTTGTCATTCGCCATATTCCTCGCATCCTGGTGGATCGCCTCGCTGCTCGCCGGCGACGCGAAGCTGCCGTCTCCCCCCACCGTGCTCACGGCACTGATCGCGGAGGCCGGGTCGGGTGCTTTATTTTTTAATCTCGGCGCAACATTGGCGCGTGTTGCTCTCGCCTTCACTTTGGCGATGACGCTGGGCGCCGCCATCGGTTACCTGATGGGCCGGGTACGACTTGCCGATCGGCTGGGCGACCCCTGGCTGATCCTGCTGCTCAATATGCCGGCCCTCGTGGTCATCGTGCTTGCCTACATCTGGGCCGGGTTGACGGAAGTCGCCGCAATCGCGGCAATCGCCATCAACAAGCTCCCGAACGCCGTTGTTACGCTGCGTGAGGGGGCGCGCGCACTCGACGCATCTCTCGATGAAATGGCCACCGCATTTGCGTTGCCGCGCTGGAGCACGTTCCGTCACGTCGTATTGCCGCAGCTGGCGCCCTATATCGCTGCAGCCGCCCGATCAGGGCTTTCCCTGGTCTGGAAGATCGTGCTTGTTGCGGAGCTGCTCGGACGCCCGAACGGCGTTGGTTTCGAGATCGGCGCAGCATTCCAGCTGTTCGACATCCCGTTGTTGCTGGCCTATTCGCTGAGCTTCGCAGCAGTCGTGCTCGTTATCGAAACCTTGTTGGTGCAGCCAGTCGAGACGCGGCTATCCCGGTGGCGCCCCCGTGCGGCTTGAGGTCGACATCGGCGGCAAGACTTTCAGGAACGCGGCGGGCGAACAGCACGACGTGATCGCCGGTGTGACCTTTACCCTCGATGCCGGAGAAGTTGGCGTGTTCGTCGGACCATCGGGCTGCGGCAAGAGCACGATGATCAGGATTCTCGCCGGTCTCGACCACGACTTTCAAGGGCGCGTCTCGCGTCCGGTCGGCGCGCGGGTCGGCATCGTATTCCAGGAACCACGGCTGTTACCCTGGCGATCGGTCGAAGAAAATGTTCGACTTGTCGCGCCTCTGGCCGATGATGCGAGGCTTTCGGCACTATTCGAAATTTTGGAGTTGAACGCACATCGCAACCATTTCCCCGGCGAACTATCGCTCGGCCTCGCCCGGCGCGTCGCGCTTGCCCGCGCGTTCGCCGTCGAGCCCGATTTCCTCATTCTGGACGAACCACTGGCCTCGCTCGATGACGCCCTCGCCGCCCGCCTGCGCGATCAGATTGCCATGTTGGTGGACGACCGTTCGGTGATGACGCTGCTCGTTACCCATGACGTGGACGACGCGGTCCGTCTCGGCGATCGCCTGTTCCTGCTGTCGCCGCGCCCAGCGCGCGTCCTCGCAGAGCTACCGATCCCAACTCCGCGTAGCGCGCGAGGAGAGGCCGGGATCGCCGCCATCAAGTCAGACGTCATGCGGCGGATCAATGGCGACATCACCGAGCGGGATGCCTCATAGGCAGCACTGGAAGCGCATGCTAAAATACGTCATCAGCGGGGTTGACGATGAACCGCACAATCGGACCCGCAGTGCTCGCCCTTGGGCTTGTCGCCATGACGGCGACAGCGCAGGACATGATGCGTCACGTCGACTTGTCGTCACCCGATATGGTCTCGGCCGAAATGACCCGCGGAGAGGTCGAGGCCGTTCTTGCGGCGGCGACCAGCACCGCGCCGGCCGACTTCTCGGGAAAGAAATTGTCCGGCCTAGACCTCTCCGGGCTCGACCTGTCGGGTGTGACTTTTCGCGCTGCCCGTCTCAACCGGACCAAGCTCGCCGGCGCAAGGCTGGATCGTGCCATCCTCGATCAGGCGTGGCTGCTCGAGGCCGACCTCAGGGGCGCGAGCCTGAAGGGCGCCAACCTGTTCGCCTCGCAGATGCCTCGCGCCCGTCTCGACGGCGCCGATCTCTCCGGAGCACGCGTTGCCGCCGATCTTACCGGCGCAAGTCTGGTCGGGGCCTCGATCGCGGACGCAAATCTCGGTGCCGACATGCGCAACCAGTCCATGGGCCTGATGCGCGCCGTGCTGAGATCGGCCAATCTGGAACGGCTGAACGCGCGCGGCGCGGATCTCTCTCGCGCCGATCTCGAATTTGCTTCACTGAAAGGCGCCGACCTTACCAAAGCCTCCCTTAGGGGTGCCCAGCTCGGCGGAGCCGACATGACCGGCGTCACGGTCATCGAGACCGATTTCGACGGCGCCGACCTCGATTCGGCGAAGTTGATCGCTCCCGGTGGCCTCGACCAGGCAAAAAATTTCGACAGGGCGAAAAATCGTGATCGTCTGATAAGGTAAGACGGTCAACTGCTAGGGAAGGATTGCCCAATGCGATGGATCCTGGCTTCGGTGGCGCTGCTGGTGAGCGTCGGCGAGCTTGCCGCACAGGGCAAAGGCATCCGGCTCTGGAATCTCACCACCGCGACCATCTCGGGATTTCAGCTGTCGCCGGCCGGAAAGAACGACTGGGGCTCGAACCAGACCTTGAACGACAAGGACAAGGAAGTCGACCACCGCGAGCGCCTGCGCATTACGGGCATAGAGCCGGGACGCTATGATGCGAAGGTCAGTTATCCCGACGCCAGGCAATGCTTCGTACGGGATATCGAGATCAAGGCCGATGCGGTGTTCTCGGTTGAAGACAAGGACTTGAAGGACTGCAACAAGTAGGTCGCCTCGACCGCGCGAGCCGCGCTTCAGCCCGCCGACGTAAGGTTGTCGATATCAGATTTTTTCCTTGGCGTGCGGATATTCGCAGCGCCACTTGACCGCGGTCCAATTCGGATGCTCGTTAACCCATTGCGCAATGTAGGGCTGCGCGGCCATCACACATTGCCGCAAGGAAAAGTCCGAGGAAAACACCAGGTTCCGCTCCTCACAGGTGGCCGGCGACGCCACGGCGCATACCGTCACGATCAGGTTTATGGCATTCATGCTCACTTCCTTCCTCTAAATTACTCAACTACGTAGGCGGCCGAGCGAAGTTTCTAAGGAACCTGCAGAGCTCAGAAATTGACCCCGAACACCAGCCGCGCCTGGTGGCGCTCGAAATTCACGAGATCGAGGGCTGCGCTTGATCCAGCCGGACGTCCCCAGGCCTGAACGCTCCAGGACGCGGTCAACCGCGAGCGCGGCGACAATTGGAAATACGCTGTCGGGCCGATGAAGAAGGCTTGGCCGGAAAATTCTTCCAGTCCGATCCCTTCATATCTCCTGAGATAGCGTGCTTCGCCGCCGAGCAAAATGTTGGGATGCATTCGCCACATCGCCCCGAGCGCGGCGCCCACGGTGGATTCCTGCTCTGCGGCCCCGGTTGCCACAAAGCGCGTCCATTGCGGCCGGTAAATCAGGTTGAAGGCCGCGACCGCCTGGTTCGGGATCAAGTCGCGCTCGAGCGCCAGCCTGAACTCGGTCTCGAAATTCCGGACGGCGGCCCCGCTGATATCATCGATGCGGCCGAGCTGGCTCTCGACGGCAAATGTCATTCCGAAGGGCGCGCTGTCGCGGTCCAGGAATTTGTAGCGCAAATCAATTGAACCGCCCTGCCAGGCCAATTGCCGGCGATCGTCGAGATCGGGAACGGCACGAATGTCGTGCCCGGCAAATCCGCTTCCGATCTCGATGCGGAAATTCTTGACAGGCACGAACTCCAGCTCAAACTCCTGGTCGACGGCACGATATCTGCCGCTGTCCTTGGCAAAGCGTCCCGTGGTCTGGCTCTGGAATTCGCGTTCGCCGACAGTGCCGACATCGGTACCGATCATGAATCCAAACAGATGCTCGGTATCGATGCCTTCGGCAGAAACGCAGGTCGGAAGCAGCGCGGAAAGGCCCACGATGGTCGCCCGGAACGTTCTGGCACGAATTGGCATCAACATTCCGGTGGCCATAGGGAAAATTGGGAAGCTCCGCCGATCGGCGAATCCTAGCACAGGCGGGAACCGGCGGCGAGCAAGCCGCGCCGCCAATCCGGGATCGATACGCCGCTTGGCACAAAAAAATCCCCGGCCTGACAGTGCCGAGGTTGGGTTGGGCCTTTCAAAGGAAATCCGCGGGTTTCGCCCTCGCGAGTGGATGTACCATGCGCGACGTCTGCCGCGGCTCCGGCCTGCAGATGCCGGAGCCGGGCAGATCGCTTCTGTCTACTTGCGCGAAGCGCAGGCGTACATGTTGATTTCCATGCCTACCTGCACCTCAACGATTTTCGGAGTCTTCCAAGCCATTGGGGGCCTCCCACTAGTGTCGGCGCGGTGCTCACGCCGGCGCTGAACGTAAGGCGCGTCCGAGAGTAACGCAAGTGTGGAACGCGACAATCAAGCTCGAGTGTTGCCGATCCAACGGCCGATATTTCTCTCTTGGGCAAGAATCATTTCTCTCTCGGACAAAGCGCTGCGCGATAGCCAAGTCGATCGTGCACTGGAAGCATTTGCTCCATCCGGCTCGCGGCCGCTATTTCAACAAGCGCAACAGCGCTTTCCCGGCGCGGCTGTTCAGCTCCTTCGCGTCCAGGGTCCCGTCTTTGTCCGGATTGGCTGCGCTAAAGCGTCGCTCCACCACGGCAAGATATTCATCAAGCGTCAGCGTACCGTCATGATCGGGATCGGCAGCCGCCAACTCCTTGGCACTCAGCCTGCCCGCCAGCTCGCGCTTGTCGAGCGTGCCATCATGATCGCGATCGAGCTTCGCGAACAGGTTTGAGGCGGCCTTCTTGACCTCTGCGAGATCCAGCGTGCCGTCGTTGTCGGTATCAAACATCTTGACGGCGTCGGCGCCGAACGCGGCGAGGACCGGCAGGCTTCCCGCCGCCCCTGTCGCGGCAGCCATGATCTGAACAATACGACGGCGCGACATCATGATGGACATCCCGTTTCTCCGAACGCGTGATCCGAGGGTAACCGGGGCGGAGGCCACGGGTTCCGGGTGGCCAGACCAATGTTGCCATTGTTTAATCGACCACACCGCGGACCACACCATTTGCGAGACCATTTCATGCGACCAACATCCAGCGGAACGCTCTCCCTCATTGCAATCTGCATTGCATTGGAAATCTGTCTTGCTTTGCCGGCAAATGCTCAAGACAGCGTGGGTCAGCCGGCGCCGGGCCCTGCAAGTCCGACACAGACCGGCAAGGAACGCCTCGGCAGGAAATGGATGGATGAGCAGCGAATCGACAATTGCAACGTGCCGATCGAAAAACGGGGGGCCAAGCCGCGGCCGAGCCGCTGCCCGCCTGTACCGTCAGGCTAGAGCATGATCCGGAAAAGTGTGAAGCGGTTTTCCGAAAAGATCATGCTCCAACAAAGAGCTAGAGTGAGATGACGATTCGAAGAAAAGTCATCTCGCTCTAGCGCCTCATACTTAGTTCGGCGTGCTGATATCGCTGTCAGGATTAGACGG
>Ga0081540_1003067_pt1 | contig 13383 bp, 13 predicted proteins | sample TabmetS2T1R1_FD_71024 | JGI IMG/M metagenome (GOLD analysis project Ga0081540, IMG submission 71024) | Tabebuia heterophylla rhizosphere microbial communities from the University of Puerto Rico - S2T1R1 | ecosystem: Host-associated > Plants > Roots > Rhizosphere ... | reverse complement strand
AGAACAAAAAGCCCCCCCCCCGCCTCGAGCTGCGGCGCGCGGCCTTCAACGCGGTCGGCGCGGTGACGTATCCGGCCCGCGTGCGGGAGAGCTACGCGCAGGACCTCCTGGCGGGCCTCGACGCCGAAGCGATCCGCGGCCGCCAGTACCGCCTCGTGGTCGACTACGGCTACTCGGCCACCTCGTATGTCCTGCCGCTCTTGCTCGGGCCGCTGGGAGTCGAGGCCGTCAGCGCCCACGGGTTCGCCGCCGACGGAGGCGAGCCGCCGACCGGGCTGCGCGAGTCGGTCGGCCAGGCGAAGCGACTCGTCTCCGCGATCGGCGCCGACCTTGGCGTCGTCTTCGACCGAGCCGGCGAGCGGCTGTTCCTGATCGACGAGCAGGCCCACGAGATCCCGGTCGAGCAGGCGCTGCTGCTGTTCCTGCGCCTGATCGGCTCCGACGGGCGGCAAGGCAAGCTCGCCTTCCCGATCACGGTCACGAGCCACGTCGACGACCTGATCGCTGGCAGCGAGCTCGAGGTGATCCGCACGCCGGCCTCGCTCGCCGAGCTGACCAAGGCCGCCGCCGGCGACGACGTCATCTTCGCGGGCGCCGTCGGGGGCGGCTACGTCTTCCCCGAGTTCCTGCCCGCCTACGACGCGGTCGCGAGCCTCTGCAAGCTGCTCGAGCTGCTGGCGCCGGTCGAGCGCCCGCTCTCCGAGCTCGTCGCCGACCTCCCGGCGAGCACGCTCGTCCACCGGCAGGTCCCGTGCCCCTGGTCTCTGAAGGGGACGGTGATGCGTGTCCTGACCGAGCGCCTGCGGGATCGGGAGGTCGACCTGCTCGACGGGATCAAGGTCTTCGACGAGCGCGGCTGGGCGCAGTTGCTGCCCGACCCGGACGAGCCGCTCGTCCACATCTACGCCGAAGGCGCGACGAAGCAGGTCTCCGCCGAGCTGGAGGAAGAGCTGCGCAGGATGGTCGAGGAGATCATGGAGTCCGAGGGGGCGGCGGCCGCGGCCGGAGCCTCAAGCTAAGGTTGACCCTTCGGGCGCCTTCTGCTTGACTAGAAGGCTCCCGCCAGCGGACGAAAGGCTCACGTGGAACCGTTTCCCGATCTCGGCTCGCTCTCAGACGACGACCTCAAGCAGCTGATCGACGACCTGACGAAGGAAGAGCTCGAGGTCTCGTACCGCAGGCGGATCCTGCACGGGAGGATCGACCTCCTGCGCGCCGAGCTGCAGGCCCGGCTGCAGAAGACGGGCGGGAAGAGCGTGCTCGAGGACGTCGACGTCGACCGCCTCGCCGCCATCCTCGCGGGCAAGGCCGCCCCTTCGAACGAGGGGTAATGAGTCACGTCTACTGTCCCGAGTGCGGGTTCCAGAACCCGGAGGCCGCCAACTTCTGCTCTCGCTGCGGGGCCGCGCTCGTCAAGGACGAGCCGGGTTCCGAGACGACGATGAGCTACACGCCCGACGACGCCGAGGAACATGGGGCACTCACCCTGGAGGAGCTCGGCGCCGAAGGCCCGGCGCTGGTCGTCCGCTCCGGCGGCGGCCGCTCCGGCGAGCACTTCGTCCCACAGGGGGAGCGCACCACGATCGGCCGCTCGCCGGACTGCGACATCTTCCTCGACGACGTCACGGTCTCGCGCAAGCACGCGGTGCTGGTGCAGAAGGACGACGCGTTCTTCATCGAGGACCAGGGCAGCCTGAACGGCACCTTCCTGAATCGCCGCCGCATCGAGTCGGGCCGCCTGGAGAACGGCGACGAGCTCCAGATCGGCAAGTACAAGCTGAGCTTCCTCGAGAAATGAGCACCGCCGAGGCGACAACTTCGCGGCTCCTGACGATCGGCACCGTCTGCCGGCGCCTGCAGGCCGAGTTCGCGGACATCTCGATCTCGAAGATCCGCTACCTGGAGGACCAGGGCCTGCTCGCGCCGAGGCGCACACAGAGCGGCTACCGGCTCTTCAGCGAGGACGACGTCGAGCGGCTCGAGACGATCCTGCGCCTCCAACGCGACGAGTTCCTGCCGCTGCGCGTGATCCGCCAGGAACTCGCCTCGCCGTCGGGCGCGGGGAAGGAACGCCGGCGCCGGCGCGCGGTCGGGCTCGCCGACCCGGACGTCGAGCTCGACCTGGGCGAGCTCTGCGAGCGCGCAGCGATCACGCTCGAGCTGGCCCGCGAGCTCGAGGAGTACGGCCTGCTGCAGCCGCGCCGGGAGGGCGGCGAGAAGCTCTATCCCGCCGGGGACGTCGAGATCGCGGTCGCGTGCTCAAAGCTCGCGCGCTTCGGGATCTCCGCACGGCATCTGCGCACCTTCCGCACGGCCGCCGACCGCGAGGCCGGCCTGCTCCAGCAGCTGGTCGCACCGTCGCTGCGCTCGCGCAACGCGGAACGGCGTGACGCGGCCGTCCAGCAGCTGCAGACCCTCGCCGAGGTCGCGCAGGAGCTTTCGCAGCTGCTCTTCTGGCGCGATCTGCGCGAGGTCGCCACGCACTGATGAGCGTCGACGACCTGAAGGCCAAGATCCGCGACGTCCCGGACTTCCCGGAGCCGGGCATCGTCTTCAAGGACATCATGCCGCTGCTCGCCGACCCCGCCTCACTGAACGAGACCCTCGACCTGTTGGCCGAGTGGGTCGAGCCGCGCAAGCCGGACGTGATCCTGGGCGCCGAGGCCCGTGGGTTCATCCTCGGCGCGGCGCTCGCCTACAAGCTCGGCTGTGGCTTCGTCGCCGCGCGCAGGCCGGGGAAGCTGCCGTGGAAGACCGTCAGCGCCACGTACGCGCTCGAGTACGGCGAGAACTCGCTCGAGCTGCACGCCGACGCGATCGACGACGGCCAGCGCGTCCTCGTCCACGACGACGTGCTCGCGACCGGGGGCACGGCACGGGCGATCTGCGACCTCGCCTCGCAACTCGGCGGCGAGATCGTGGGCGTCGCGTTCGTGATCGAGCTCGACTTCCTCGACGGCCGCAAGCAGCTCGACGGCTACGACTCCTATTCGCTGATCCACTACTAAGGGCTCGCTTTCTGCGTCCGGGACGCCGATTACAACGGAGTAATGTACGACGCGCTCACCACCCGGTACACGTTCCCGTGCCCGGAGCGGGGAATAGCGCGCGTCGCGCTGTCGGCCTTCCGGCGCGTGTCGCAGCTGCCGGGGCCGGCTAAACCGGCGGTCTTCGAGATCGACTTCGGCTGCGCGTGCGGAAGCGAGCATCCCGGCCTCGTCTCGCACGACGAGCTCGACTGGGCGCCGCTCGGGCTCGGCGGCGAGGCAACCTTCGTCAACCTGATGACGGCCACGGTCGACCCGCTCGAGGCGGAGCTCGCCGACCTCGCGGCCCGGCATATCCAGGCCGGCGAATGGCCCTGGAGCTTCTTCTGCTACGCGGAGGAGCGGCCGCGACCGGTGTTCCCGTCGGCGTTCCTCGTGCTGGCGGGGCGCGGGGAGGACGTGGGGCTGGCGGTCCGCTGCCCGGCCTGCGGCAGCGTCTCGATCAACCTCGTCAGCGCCCAGCACCTCGACGTGCCGTTCCACAACGACCGCGAGATCGGGGTCGTCGCACACGTGTTCGCACACGACGCGGAGCGGGCGGTGGGGGAGTTCGTCCGCGAGCTCTACTCCGCCAGCTTCGACAGCCGCAGGCTGACGCTGCAGTAGCCACGGTTCACTTCTCGCCGAGCGGGTACCACCATCGCGGAGGTGGTGGCATGTACGGCTTGACACGAGGAACGATCACGCTGCTCGCTGCCGGTGTGGCCGGCCTGCTGGTCTGGCTCGCGACGCAGGTCGACGGAGGCTCGAACGGCGGCTACTGGGCCGGCTACGGCCTGATCGCAGCTGCCGGGCTGGTGATGGCCTTCTCGCAGATCCTCGGCGGCTGGACGAAGTGGGGTTGGCCGAGGCTGTCGCTGAACGTCTTCCTGCTGGCCTTCCTGCCGGTGCTGGTGGCGGCCGGGTGGGTCGTGATCGCCCACCAGCCCGACTCGAACTGGTTCCGGGCGCACGCCCTGAACTGGTCGAGCGACATCGGCATCCTCGGTCTCGTCAGAGACCTGACCGAGTACGTCGCCGTGCTCGCCTTCGGCGTGGGGCTCGTCTTCGGGTTCACGTTCGACACGTCCGGCCCGGCTGCGTACGGCCCGTTCGGGCGGCGCAGGCGTGCCGCCGCGGTGCCGGCCGGCGGCGCGGCTCCTCCGCTCGAGGACCGGCCGACGGCGCGTGAAGAGCGCGAGGCCGAGCTCGGCGACGAGGAAGCGCGCGAGCGCGAGGCCGAGCCCGTCCGCTCCGAGTAAGCACCGTCCCGCTTCGGTTCCGTCCCTCCCGGGAGGGATGAAGCGGGCTGGACCGGGGCCGATACCACGGGCAATGAGCGCCGCCCTCGACTTCCGCCGCCCGCCGAAGCGCATCGACCTGCTCCTCTCGCACTGCGCCGAGGCGGCGCCGCGCAAGCCGGTCTTCGAGCGGTTGCGCGACAAGCTCGGCACGGAGCTCGCGCGGGTGCTCGTCTTCGCGCTCGCCGGATCTCAGCGCCGGTCGGCGCGCCGCGGCTGACGCATCGGCGCACCGGCGCCGTAGGCCATCACGAGCAGGAAGACCACGAAGCCGGTCACGGCTCCGAAGATGAACGCGGTCCCGCCGCTGACGCCGACCGCGAGCCCGCCGAGCCACACGTAGAGGCCGAAGACGAGTGCCCAGACGAAAGCGCTGACACCGCGGGAGAAGGACGGCGCGCGGAGGTGCACGACGCGGACTCTAACGCCTCGAGCCGAAGGGGACGTTATCCACAAGCTGCACGGCCTGCTGTGGAAATGTGGATAATTGAATTTCCGCAAATTGCGGCCTCGACGCGTTTTCGACCCCTTGAATCGACCTGTCGACGCCCCTAGATTTCCACTTGCGCCGAGCACGGAACCGGAGTAGGTCGAAGCCGAGTTCGAAGGCACTACCCGCAAGGGGAAGGTCAGCGAAAGCGGTGGACGAAACGGAAACCGGCTCGGCGAATTTTTTTGGTCCGACCGAGGCGGCCCAGGGTGGAGTGGTCGCCGGAAACGCCATGTTCCGACTTGACATAACGCCCGTTATCGTGCATTCGCTGAACCACCGCGTCGGGACAGGGGTTTCGGCGCGCGCGGTTTGTGGCAGGAAGCTAGGTTGCAAGGGATGACCGCGGTCGAGATCGAGAACGTGCTGGCGTCTCCCGAGCTGCAGGACCTGTTCGAGCAGGTCGAGCAGCACGGGTCGCTTCGCTATGCCGAGCTGATCGAGGTGCTCGAGCCGCTCCATCTCGACCCGCTCGAGACCGACGCGGTGTTCCGCGAGCTCGAGCAGCGCGGGATCGATGTCTCCGAGCCGGAGGCCGAGCAGCAGAAGGAGCCGCCTCCCCCGCCGCCGCAGCCGGTCGTGCAGGAGACGACGACCGACGCCCTGCAGCTGTTCCTGCGGGACGCCGGCCGCCACCCGCTGCTGACGGCCGCGCAGGAGGTCGAGCTGGCCAAGCGGATCGAGCGAGGCGACATGGAGGCCAAGACTCGGATGATCCAGTCGAACCTCCGCCTGGTCGTCTCGATCGCCAAGAACTACCGCAACCAGGGCCTGCCGTTCCTCGACCTGATCCAGGAAGGGACGCTGGGCCTGATCCGCGCCGTCGAGAAGTTCGACTGGCGCCGCGGCTACAAGTTCTCGACCTACGCGACCTGGTGGATCCGTCAGGCCGTCGCACGCGCGCTGGCGGACAAGGCCCGCACGATCCGGATGCCCGTCCACATCGTCGAGCGGATGCAGAAGCTGAACCGCGCCGAGCGCACGCTCTGGACGCAGCTCGGCCGCGAGCCGACGCTCGAAGAGGTGGCCGAGGAGGCGAACCTGCCGATCGCGCAGGCGCATGAGGTCAAAGCCGCCGCTCGCGCCTCGACGAGCCTCGACCAGCCCGTCGGCGAGACCGAGGACGCGGTCTTCGGCGATTTCGTCGCCGGCGACGGGCCGCTTCCGGACGAAGAGGTCGAGGTCTCGCTCCGCTGCCAGGCCCTCGCGGAGGCGTTGAACGCCCTCGGCGAGCGCGAGCGCTCGGTGCTGATCCTCCGCTACGGCCTGGACGACGCAGAGCCGAAGACGCTCGAAGAGATCGGCCGGCGGCTCGGGCTGACGCGGGAGCGCGTGCGCCAGATCGAGACCGAGGCGCTCAAGCGCCTGGGGCGCCTGCGCGAGATGGAGTCGGTCGCCCGCAGCTGAGCCCGGGCGCCGGGCCTACTCGGCGCGCAGGTAGAGCTGGAGGGCCGGCGCGACCAAGCGCAGCTCGCGCAGCGCACGCGACTCGAGCTGGCGGACCCGCTCGCGGGTGATCCCGAGGTCGGAGCCGACCTCCTCGAGCGTCTGCGGCGGCTCGCCGTCGAGCCCGAAGCGACGCGAGACGACATGACGCATCCGCGGCGTCAGCCGCTGGAGCGCCTGCGCGAGCTCTGCGGAGCGCAGGTGCTCGGCCGTCGCCGTGTCGGGGCGATCGGTCTTCGTGTCCTCGATCAGGTCGCCGTAGAGGCTCTCCCCGTCCCCGACCGGGGTCTCGAGGCTGACCGGATCCTCCACGAGCTCGAGCAGCGTCTTGACGCGCTCGAGCGGGAAGCCGCTCTCCTTCGCGATCTCCGGCAGCAGCGGCTCGCGGTTCAGCTTCTGCGCGAGGATTCGGCGGGCGCGCATCACGCGGCGCACCTGCTCGGCGACGTGGACGGGCAGCCGGATCGTGCGCCCCTGGTCGGCGAGCGCCCTGGTGATTGCCTGGCGGATCCACCAGGTCGCGTAGGTCGAGAGCTTGTAGCCGAGCGTGTAGTCGAACTTCTCGACCGCGCGGATCAGCCCGAGGTTGCCCTCCTGGATCAGGTCGAGCAGCGGGACGCCGGCCCGCGTGTAGTTGCGGGTGATCGACATCACGAGACGCAGGTTCGACTCGATCAGCTTGCTCTTCGCGGCCTCGTCGCCCTCGTCCTTGCGGCGGGCGAGCTCGCGCTCCTGGGCGGGCGTGAGGAGCGGCCCGTCGCCGATCTGGCGCACGTAGAGCTTGAGCGGGTCGGCCGTCTGGGGGTCCGTCGGCTCCGTCTCGACCTTGTCGACTTCGTCGACCTTGGCCGGGGCCGTCACCACTTCGAGCCGTGGCTCGGGTGCGTCGGACCCGGGGAGCGCTTCTGGAAGCGGCCGCTGCTCCATCACGCAGGCTGTATCGGCCTCGCGACTCCCTCGCTTGAGGGACGGTTTTACCCGCACGAGGGATCGCGCCCCCGGCTGTCGAACCGAGGACGCACAGGGAGATGTCTAACTCTCAGCCGAAGCCGTCGTCAGACTCTGTGGCGGCCGCGTTTGCGGTCGCGCGTCTGGTGCAAGGGGTCTTCTAGAGATTTATGTGCGGAATTGCCGGATACAGCCTGAGTGCGTCGAGCGACGTCGACCGGACGCTCGCGGCCCAGGCCCTCCTCGCAGGCATCGCCGAGCGCGGCGCCGACGCGGTCGGCTATGCCTACCGCAGTGGCACGAGCCCCGTCACGATCTACAAGCAGCGCTCCGGCGCGAGCGCGCTCCTCGACCAGGTGCAGCTCCCCGAGAGCGCGACGGAGACGCTGATCCACGTGCGTGACTACACGAAGGGCCACCCCCGGATCGAGGCCAACAACCACCCGATCCGCCACGGTGCCGTGGTCGGCGTCCACAACGGGATCATCTTCAACGACGACGAGCTGATGGTCGAGCATGGTTTCGAGCGTGCCGAGCCCGAGATGACGGTCGACTCGGAGGCCATCTTCGCGCTCGCAGAGGCGCACGAGGCCGCTCCGGGCGCCCTGGAGCAGCTCCGCGGCTCGATGGCGACCGCCTGGCTCGACGAGCGCCGGCCGGGGATGCTCTTCCTCGCCCGCGGCGTCGGCCGCCCGCTCTGGATCGGGGAAGGCCGTGACGAGGTGCTGTTCGCCTCGACCAAGGCCGCGCTCGAGGTGGCCGAGCGGTTCCTGCGCCTGAAGCTGCGCAAGCGCGATGTCTCCGAGGGCAGGCTGGCGGTGATCACCCAGGGCGAGGTCGTCGAGAAGCTTCGCTTCCGGCCCGACCGGAACTTCGAGGAGTCGACGCTTCCGGCCGTGCGCGCTCCGCACGAGGGCAAGTTCTGCCTCCAGCGCCTCGCGGCGCTGGCCGCGATCGCCTAGCTCACGCTGCCGTCGGGAGCGACGGCCGTGCCAGCCGCCACCAGGCGCTCGCGAACGAGGAACTGGAAGGTCGACCAGGCGCCCTTGCGGCCCTCGAACATCCGGTAGATCTGCCACTCGGTCAGCAGCGACTCGTCGCGCTTGCGCGCCTCCGACCAGTCGGCGAACTTCGGCAGCCGCCCGAGCGAGTGCGCGAGCTCCATCCCCTGCTCCAGCGCGCGCTCGAGCTTCTCCTCCCCCACCGGCACGTCGAAGCCGGCCTCCCGCAGCGCGCTCGCGAGCGAGCCGAACGTGTGCCAGTAGAGCGACTTCGACGGCATGCGGCCGCGGTGCTCTTCGATGTCGCGGGCGGTGGGGATCCGCCCGAGCTCCTCCCCCAGTCCGCGCAGCAGTTCCAGCAGCTCCTCGCGGGTGGCGAAGCGGCGCGGGACGAGCCCGGCCTTGCGCTTGGCCTCGTTCCAGCTGCCGAAGTGCTCGATCACCGTCTGGGGATGCACGCTCGTCTCCGGGTCGGCGGCGAACTCCCGCATCGTCGGCGACCGCTCGAGCCGTTTCGCGCAGGCCGCCAGCTCGGCGAGGATCTGCTCGTCCGTGTAGCGCTTGCGGATCCCGGCCTGGAAGGCCTCGAGCGCCTTCCGGTCGATGCCCGCGAGCGCACGGTACTGGGGCCGGCGGGGCATCTGCTTCTCCAAACAGGATAGAGCAATTGCGGCGCCCCGCAAACTGCGGCCTAGCGTCTAGGCGCTTTTGAAAGCGTGTCCGACTAGGACGCGACCAGGACGCGCGGGCGCTTGTCCTCGTCGTCCATGCCCTCGATCGGGAGGATCCGCTCGAGAGCCGCGACACAGCGCGGGCAGAACTGGGTGCCGGCCGCCCGGCGGAGCTCGTCGAGCGCCTCCGAGGCCGGCCTGGCGGCGCGGTAGATACGAGTCGTCAGCATCGAGTCGAGCGCGTCTGCGACGTGGATGATCCGGGCGCCGAGCGGGATCTCCTCCCCCTTCAGGCCGTCCGGATAGCCGGTGCCGTCGAAGCGCTCGTGGTGGTGCCTGATCGCCGGGACGGCGTCGTTGAGGAAGCCGAGGCGGTCGATGATGCGCGCGCCCTCGTCGGCGTGGCGCTGCATCAGCTCCCACTCCTCCTCGGTCAGGCTCGCCGGCTTCAGCAGGATCGCGTCCGGGATCGCCAGCTTGCCGATGTCGTGGAAGAGGGCGGCATGCCCGAGCAGGTCGAGCTCGGCCTGCGAGAGCCCGAGCTCGCGGCCGATCGCCAGCGCGAGCTGCTGCACGCGGCGCGAGTGGCCGGCCGTGTAGGCGTCGCGGGCGTCGACCGTGGCCGAGAGGCTCTGCATCGCAGCCGTCGACCGCTCCTTCAGCAGCCGGTTCGCGTGCTCGAGGGAGACGTTCTGGGTCTGAATCGTCTCGGCCGCGGCGCGGAGCTTCTGGGCGCTGCGCTGGGTGTGGCGCAGGTACGCCTCCTGCGTCTTGCGCATCAGCAGGAGCGGCACGGCGAAGACGGCGAGGGCCCACAGCCCGGCCGCCTCGTTGCCGACCCAGATCACGCCGCCGATGAAGCCGTAGACGAGGTAGTGCGTCGCCAGCCAGGCGAAGCGCTCCTTGAAGACCGCCAGCCAGCGCTCGTGGCCCTCGATCGCCACCACGGCGCTGAGCAAGGTCATGTTGACCAGGAAGTAGGTCGCGCCGGCGGCGATCCCGGCCGCGACGTAGACGAACTTCTGCATGCTGTCGGGCGCGACGAAGCCTGCCGTGAACACCCCGGCCGCCGCCAGCGAGGAGAGCGCGAGCGTGCCGACGTTGAAGACCACGTAGTGGAACGGCGACCGGCGCGCGCTCCACTCGACGGCCGCGATCGTGATCGCGAGCGCCAGGGCGGCGCGAACGCCGAATAGCGCTGCACCGGCAATCGAGCCGACGGCGCTGACCGAGATCGAGCCGTCGTCGACCTCGAGCGCGAGCGCCTGGCCCGCGCCGACGAGCGCGACGAGGGCGACGAGGCCGATCCAGTCCGTGCTGGAGCCGAAGATGGCACCGAACGAGCCGGCGGCGAGCCCGATCGCGCTGACGATGCCGACGAAGATCGCGAGCCGCCTCGAGAGCGAGAGGAAGCGTGGCCCGGCCATCGCGTGCGGCCGCGGGTGACGGCGTTCGAGCTCGGGAACGCTCTCGGGCGTCGGCGGGAGCGGGACGATGTGGTCGCCGTCCTCCGGCACCGCGACGAGCCGGCCCTGACGCTTCTCGGGCATCAGCAGCGGCTCGGAGCTCGCGTCGAGCACGCGGTTGCGGCCCTGGAGCTTGGCGCGGTAGACCGCCAGGTCGGCCTGGTGGATCAGCTCGTTCGCGTCGGAGCCGTCGCGCGGGAAGCCGGCGACGCCGATCGAGACCGTCGCCCGGATCGGCTCGCTCGAGGTCTCGACGTCGTACGCGCGCGCCGCGACCGTGCGGCGGATCCGCTCGGCGATCTCGAACGCCTGCTCCGGTGACGTCTCGGGCAGGAGGATCGCGAACTCCTCGCCGCCGAAGCGCGCCGGCACGTCGTAGTGGCGCAGGTGCGACCGAAAGACCTCCGCGATGCCCTGCAGGACGGCGTCGCCGGCGAGGTGGCCGTAGGTGTTGTTGATGTCGCGCAGGAGGTCGAGGTCGGCCATCACGAGCGACAGCGGCCGGTCGAAGCGCTCGGCGCGGAGCAGCTCCTCGTTCAGCGCCTGCGCGAAGTGCCTGGCGTTGAAGAGGCCGGTCTTCGGGTCGACGCGCGCCTCCTCCTGCAGCTGCGGGACGCTCAGGGAGCGGTGGATCAGCAGCAGCGGGGCGACCGAGAACGGGATCAGCCACGGGTTCGAGCCCCAGAAGGCCGCCATCGAGACGCCGAGCATCGCGAGCACGAGGTCGGTCGAGAGGCTGGGAAACGAGAAGAGGCCCGACTCGCGCAGCGAGTGCCCGCGCGCGAGGTGGAGCATCGGCGCCATCAGCAGGTGGTTGACCGCCACGATCGAGGCGGCCGCCGCGAGCCCGGCGATGGCGTAGTTGAAGTTGCCGCTCCCAAGCCCCAAGAAGCCGTGGAAGGCCGCGTAGGCGGCCAGCATCGAGAGCGTCCAGTTGCAGATGTTGAAGATCTGGATGTACCAGGCGGAGCGGCTCTTGAGCCACTCCGGGATGTGCATCGCGACGCCGATCAGCACGACCAGCTCCGGTGGGAGCAGCATCGCGGCGGGGATCAGGAAGACGATCGTCGTGTGGTACGACTGGTTCCGCGGCGTGCGCACGACGAAGAGCTGCGCGACGGCCGCGATCGTGCCGAGGATGACGAACGTCGTCCAGCCCGGCGTGTGCGGGCTCAGGCGCGAGAGCAGCGGCAGCGCGATCGCCGTGGTGACCGCGGCGACGACGAAGAAGTAGACCGCGGCCCTCGTCGCGAGCTTCGGGGTGTCCGAGCCGCTCGTCTCGACGTCGTGCGCGATCGGGCTGGGGACGGCGCTCACGCGCTCCCTCCCGCTCGCGTCTTGCTGGGCTCGAAGCTGGTCATCGGGCCGCTCACCGTCTCCTAATCTCCGCGCGCCGCGCGGCACCGCAGGAACACAACGCCGTTCACGTGGTGAAGCACGCCTGTCGGTTCACCACTTCTGGAAGCTACGCCCCCCGGTCGAGGGTCACATCCCCCTTTTTCGGTACGGCCGGAATATCCCCCGAACGAGGGAGGGCCGGGATCGCTCCCGGCCCTCGCCTCCACGTGTATGACCGTTCCGTTGCCTAGCCGGCCCCGGTCGCCCCGGTGGCACTCGCCGTCGAGTCGTCGGCGACGGCCGCCGCGATCTCGGCCGGCAGGACGCTCGGGTCGGGAGCGGTCTCCGGGTCGGCCATGATCTCGGCCGCCTGCTCCGGAGTCAGCTCGTACCCGCCCGGGTCGCCGGTCGTGTCGCCCTCGGCGGCATCCTCGTAGGAGGAGTCGGCCCAGGAGACATCCGCCCAGGAGACGTCGGCCCAGGAGACATCCGCCCAGGACACGTCCGCCCAGGAGACGTCTGCCCAGGAGACGACGTTCCAGGCGGCGTCGGCCCAGGAGACCGAGTCCCACGAGACCGAGTCCCAGGAGACGTTCGCCTTGGCGACGTCGAGCCAGCTGACCGCGTCGAAGGACGTCTCGCCGGTGAGGGTGTTCTTCTTCAACCACTGGTCGAGCGCCCGGTTCGGGTTCGGCGGGTTGAGGAGCATGGCCGCCCGGCTCATCTGGAGCTCACCGACTCCGACCGAGCCCTGAGCCGCGTCGTCGACGGCCTTCGTCGACGCCATCAGCGCGCCCTTGACCTGGTCGGCCGTGAACGTCGGATGCTTGGCCAGGATCTGCGCCGCCGCGCCGGAGATCACCGGAGCCGCGAACGAGGTGCCCGAGAGCTGGATGTAGCCCTTCTCGACGACCTTGTCCGCCCGCTGCACCGCGAGGGTCGAGCCCTCCGGCACCGGGCCGACCATGTACCGGCCGGGAGCCGCCAGCTCGGGCTTCATGAAGCCGTCCGGCGTGCGGCCGTAGGCCGACCACGGAGCGTTGACGTCGTCCTTGATGTTCTTCGTGCCGCCGATGTCGATCGCGCCGACGGTGATCACGAAGGGGTCGTTGCCCGGCGCGTAGAGCACGCCGCTGGGCTTGTCGGGCGAGCCGTAGTTGCCGGCTGCCGCGACGACGACCACGTTGTTGAACCAGAGCTTCTCCACGGCCTGGTCGAGCGGGTCCTGGAAGAAGTGGCTCGGCGTCGCCGAGTGAAGCGAGAAGTTGGCGACGCGGATGTTGTACTTGGCCTTGTTCGCCAGGATCCACTGGGCCGCCGCGATCACGTCGCTCGTCCGCGCGACGCCGTTGTCGTCCATGACGTCGAGCGAGACGATCGGCGCCTGAGGCGTCGCCCCGGTGTAGTTGTCGGCCCCGCCGGCGGCGATGCCCGCCACGAAGGTGCCGTGGCCGCGACCGTCGCCGGACGAGTCGTTCGGGAGCGTCGAGAACCTGACGTTCGCGACGATCCGGTTGCCGAAGTCCTTGCTCCGACCCTCGACGCCCGAGTCGACGATCGCGATCGCCGGCACGCTGCCTGCGCGGGGAGCGTCAGGGCCGCTCCAGGCCTTCGAGACGCCCGTCTCGTAGGGCCAGAGCTGGTTCGAGGAGTACGCGCTGACGTGCACCTGCACGTCAGGCGTCACGATCAGGTT
>Ga0081540_1003066_pt1 | contig 13383 bp, 10 predicted proteins | sample TabmetS2T1R1_FD_71024 | JGI IMG/M metagenome (GOLD analysis project Ga0081540, IMG submission 71024) | Tabebuia heterophylla rhizosphere microbial communities from the University of Puerto Rico - S2T1R1 | ecosystem: Host-associated > Plants > Roots > Rhizosphere ... | reverse complement strand
CCACCGAGGAGGCCTTTCGGGCGGCGACACTGCTCGACGTCCGCCTGGAAACGGGGCGGACGCATCAGATCCGAGTCCATCTGGCGGCCATCCGGCATCCGTGTGTCGGGGACCTCACGTACGGCGCGGATCCGGTGCTGGCGGCTCGGCTCCGCCTGTCCCGGCAAGGGCTGCATGCTCGCGAGCTGGCCTTCGCCCACCCGATATCGGGGGAGTGGCTGGTTTTCACCGCGCCCTACCCACCGGACTTGCAGCACGCCCTCGATCTGCTGCGGGGGGAGAGTTAGGACCTCGGCCGGGGGTAGGAATTAGGCATGACTGTCGCAGGCTCCGCCCCGCTCGTCGTCGCGTCGAACCGAGGACCGATCTCGATCGTTCCGGTCGAGGACGGTGACGACGAGATTCGCCGGGGCGGCGGCGGCCTCGTCAGTGGGATGCAGGCCGCACTCTCCGCAACGCCCGACGCCGTCTGGATCTGCGCTGCCCTCAATGATCGGGAGCGGTCGCTCGCCCGCCGAGCAGTGTCTGGCCGGCTGTCGGGCGTGCCGGAAGTCTCCGATGCGCTCAAGGGCGAGTTCGACGTCAGGATGCTGCCTATCGACGCCCTGACGTTCCGCCAGGCCTACAACGGAGTCGCGAACGCGACCCTGTGGTTCCTGCTGCATATGCTCTACGAGTCCGCGCGCTCGCCAGTCTTCGATCAGGCCTGGCGACGTTCCTGGGCTGGCTACCAGCGGTATAACCGCGCTTTCGCAGAGGCGATTGCAGCCGAGGCGGCCGTGGGCGCGACTGTCATGATCCAGGACTACCACCTGTTTCTCGCCCCTCGGCTGCTCCGCGACCTGCGGCCCGACGTCCGAATAGGACACTTCACCCATATCCCGTGGGTGCCCACTGAGTACTTCCACATGCTGCCGAGCGACGTCGCGCAGGACGTGCTCGACGGCTTGTCCAGCGCCGATGTCGTGGGGTTCCACTCGGCCCGATGGCGGGACCAATTCGTCGACTGCTGCCGCTCGATTCTCGGGCAGACGCCGGCGAGCCGGATGGAGGTATTCCCACTGTCGACCGAGGCGGACGAGCTGTTGCAGCGCGCCCACCGCCGGGATGTCGATAGCTCGGTGCGGCAGCTACGCGAGGTGGCAGGGGATCGCAAGGTCATCGGACGCGTGGATCGGACCGAGCTGTCCAAGAACGTGTTCCGCGGGCTGCTGGCCTACCGGGAGCTGCTGCGCTCGCATGCCGAGTGGCGTGACCGGGTCGTGCACATCATCGACAACTACCCATCGCGAGAGGACCTGCCGGAATACCGGGAGTACACCGCGCTGGTATCGCGCCTGGCCCGAGAGATTGACGACGAGTTCGGCACCGACGCGTGGACCCCGCTGCTACTCGACATCAGCGACGACTATCCGGGTTCGCTCGCTGCGCTGCGGATATCCGACGTGGTGTTTGTCAACTCTGTCCGTGACGGTATGAATCTCGTCGTCCAGGAAGGCATCGTGCTCTCCGAACACGACCCCGTCGTCGTGCTCTCCCGGGACACCGGGGCCGCGGACACGCTGGGCCGCGATGCGCTACTCGTCAACCCGTTCGATGTCTCCGAAACCGCGAACGCCCTGTACGAAGCGCTGACCATGCCCGACGAGGAACGGGTCGCCCGCTGCCGCCGGCTGCGGAAAGCGGCGGTCGCGCTACCACCTGGGCCGTGGTTCCAGGCGCAGCTCGATGCGGTCAACGGGAAATAGCCGCGAGCAGCTCGACGACCTCGTCCGGCCCGCTCACCACCACATCGGCGGCGGCCGCGACGGCAGGGGCCTCGTCGGATCGCACCGCGACGCTCCAGGCGGGCACGCCCGATGCGCGCAGCTGCGCCACGAGGTCGAACGCCGGCAGATCGCCGACATCGTCACCGATGAACACAACCCGCCGAGCGTTGGTCTCGGCAACGAGCCGGCGTAAGGCACTGCCCTTGTCGTAGCCCGGGAGGCGTATCTCCAGGACGTCCCGACCCGGGTGAACCTCGAGCCCGAGCCCGGCGGCCAGAGCGGTGACTGGCCCGGTCAGCCGCGCCAGGGCGGCCGCTGGGTCGGCCGCCCTGCGGGTGTGGACGACGAGCGACAACCGCTTGTCCTCGATCCACACGTCGGGGTCCGCGCCCGCGTCAGCGAGCACGCCGGGCAGGCGAGACCGCAGCTTCGCCAACTGCGGTCGCTCGTCCGGCTCGTCCAGGTGTCCGTCCTGCCACTCCTCGGCGCCGTAGAGCCCGGACACTCGCAGTCCAGGTACCGCGTCCAGGCCGCCAAGGTCCACGACGGTACGGGCGTTACGACCAGTGATGATCGCTACCGCCGCCCCTCCCTCGACTAGCCGGCGGAGCGCGGTCACCGCGCCGGGAGCCGGCCGCGAATCCGCCGGGTCGGGCACGATCGGGGCGAGCGTACCGTCGAAATCCACCGCGACCAGGGCGTGGGCCAGGTCGGCTCGGATCCCGGTGGCCACGGCCGACAGGTCCCCACTCATGCCCTGATCCTGCCGCCACGACGCGATTGGCGGGTAGCGATTCCCGGGGTGCTGAGATGTATCGAACTCTGACCGGTGCGGCTCGGGCATGTCGTCAGCAGCTAGCTCTAAGGTCGAACCAGTGCCGCAGTCGTGCCGAGAGGAACCCGTAACCGCCGTGGAACGTGGAGAAACCGACTCGTTCGTCCATCTGCACGTGCACACGGAGTACTCCATGCTCGACGGCGCAGCCCGGTTGCCCGAGCTGCTGGGAGACGCGTCCCGGATGGGTATGCCTGCGCTCGCGATGACCGATCACGGCAACCTGTTCGGGGCCTACGAGTTCTACACCAGGGCGCGGGCGGTCGGCATCAAACCGATCATCGGCATGGAGGCATATCTCACACCCGGCACTTCCCGATTCCAGCGGACCCGGGTGCGCTGGGCTTCCGGCGGTGACGACGACGTATCCGGTGGCGGGGCGTTTACCCACATGACCTTGTTGGCGTGCGATGACGCCGGCATGCATAACTTGTTCCGGCTCTCGTCGCGAGCAAGCACTGAGGGGTTCTTCTACAAGCCGCGCGCCGACCGCGAGCTCCTCGCTGAATATGCCAGAGGGCTGCTCGGGACGACCGGCTGCGCCTCGGGTGAGATCCAGACCTGGCTGCGCATCGGCGACTACGAGCACGCACGGCGCAGTGCGGCTGAGTTCCGTGACATCTTCGGGGTCGGGAACTTCTACCTGGAGTTGATGGACCACGGCCTCGATGTGGAGCGGCGGGTAATCGAGGATCTGCTGCGGCTGGGGCGTGATCTCGAGCTGCCGTTGCTTGCCACCAACGACCTGCACTACACGCATGCGGAGGACGCTGACGCCCATGAGGTGCTGCTCTGCGTGCAGTCCGGCAAGACCATGGCCGACCCGAAGCGATTCAAGTTCGACGGGCGAGACTTCTATCTGAAGTCGCCGGCTGAAATGCGGTCGTTGTGGGCGGACAAGTACGACCTTCGAGAGGCCTGCGACAACACGCTGCAGGTGGCCGAGCGGTGCGAGGTGACCTTCGCCGAAGGCGCCAACTACATGCCGCAGTTTCCGGTGCCAGCCGGTGAGTCGGAGCTGACCTGGTTCCTCCAGGAGGTGGAAGCCGGGCTGCATCGTCGCTACCCCGACGGCATTCCGTCGGAAGCACGGGCCCGCGCCGACCGGGAGACCTCCGTCATCGCGCAGATGGGCTTTCCTGGCTATTTCCTGGTGGTCGCCGACTTCATCAACTGGGCCAAAGCTCACCGCATCCGGGTCGGGCCCGGGCGCGGTTCAGCGACCGGCGCGATCGTCGCCTACGCGTTAGGCATCACGGAGCTGGACCCGCTCGAGCACGGGCTGCTGTTCGAGCGCTTCCTCAACCCCGAACGGGTGTCGATGCCCGACATCGACATCGACTTCGACGAGCGCGGGCGCGGCGAGGTCATTCGCTACGTGACCGAGAAGTACGGCGACGACCGGGTCGCCCAGATCGTCACCTACGGGACGATCAAGGCGAAGCAGGCTGTCAAAGACTCGGCGCGAGTGCTCGGCTACCCGTTCGCCATGGGCGAGCGGATCACCAAGGTGATGCCGCCGCCGGTCATGGGCAAGGACATCCCGCTGGCGGGCATTTTCGATCCCGCGCACAAGCGGTTCGGCGAGGCGGGCGAATTCCGCGCGCTGTACGAATCCGACGCCGAGGTCAAGCGCGTAGTGGACACCGCTAAGGGCCTGGAGGGCCTCAAGCGGCAATGGGGCGTGCACGCCGCGGGCGTGATCATGTCCTCCGAGCCACTGCTGGACCTGATTCCGATCATGAAACGGGAGCAGGACGGGGCCATCATCACGCAGTTCGACTATTCGGCCTGCGAGACGCTCGGCCTGCTGAAGATGGATTTCCTCGGGCTACGCAACCTCACCGTTCTCGACGACGCCCTGCGCAATGTCGAGCGCAACCGCGGGCAGCGCATCGTCTTGGAGGATCTCAGTCTCGACGACGCGAAGACCTACGAGTTGCTGGCCGGCGGTGACACGCTCGGAGTCTTCCAACTCGACGGCGGTCCCATGCGCAGCCTGCTCCGCCAGATGAGGCCGGATTGCTTCGAAGACATCGCTGCTGTTCTCGCCCTCTACCGCCCTGGACCCATGGGTGCGAACTCGCACATCAACTACGCGCTGCGCAAGAACGCCCAGCAGGAGATCACGCCGATCCATGCCGAGCTCGAGGAACCGCTGCGGGACATCCTGGCGCCGACCTACGGGCTGATCGTCTACCAGGAGCAGGTCATGGAGATCCCGCAGAAGCTCGCGGGGTACTCCCTCGGGCGGGCTGATCTGCTCCGGCGGGCCATGGGGAAGAAGAAGCGAGAGGTGCTGGAGGCCGAGTACGAGGGTTTCGAAGCCGGGATGCGGGCCAATGGCTACTCGGCTGACGCCGTTAAAACGCTGTGGGACATCCTCGTGCCCTTCAGCGACTACGCGTTCAACAAGTCGCATACCGCTGGCTATGGGTTGGTCTCTTACTGGACGGCTTACCTCAAGGCCAATTACCCGGCGGAGTACATGGCCGCGCTCCTCACGTCGGTCAAGGACGACAAGGACCGGTCCGCCGTGTACCTCGCCGAGTGCCGACACATGGGCATCACGGTCCTGCCCCCGGACGTCAATGCTTCAGACGCCGACTTCACGCCGACCGGTAACGACATTCGATTTGGCCTCTCGGCCGTCCGCAATGTCGGAGACAACGTCGTCGCCTCGATCGTGGCGACCCGGGACGCCAAGGGTGCCTTCGCGGACTTTGCCGACTTCCTCCGCAAGGTCGACGCCGTGGTGTGCAACAAGCGAACTCTGGAGGCGCTGATCAAGGCCGGGGCGTTCGATTCCCTCGGACATACCCGGCGCGGGTTGATCCATGCGTACGAGCCGGCAGTAGACGCGGTTCTCGACACCAAGCGCAATGAGGCCAATGGCCAGTTCGACCTGTTCGGGTTCGGCGGGCTCACCGACTCGGCGGATCCGGCCGGCGATGTCTTCGCGGTCACCGTGCCGCCGGGGGAGTGGGACAAGTCGGTCCTGCTCGGATTCGAACGCGAGATGTTGGGCCTCTACGTCTCGGATCATCCGCTGTTCGGGGTCGAGCACGTGCTGGTCGGGGCGGCGGACATGTCGATTGCCGCCTTGCATACCGACGGCGCCGCGGATGGCCAGACGGTGACGGTCGCGGGGATCCTGTCGGGAGTGAACCGACGGGTGACCAAAGCGGGTGCGCCGTGGGCGCAGGCGGTACTGGAGGACCTCGAAGGTTCAGTCGAGGTGTTGTTCTTCCCCGCTACATATGCTCAGGTCGGCATCAACATCGCCGAAGACGCGATCGTGGTCGTCAAGGGTCGAGCAGATCTCCGCGATGACACGGTGAAATTGATCGCGAGCGATCTCACCGTCCCCGACCTGTCGCAGGCTCCGCGCGGGCCGATCATTGTGTCGATGGCGCCGGCTCGATGCACGCCACCGATGGTGGATCGCCTCCGCGAGGTATTGGCGGCCCACCCCGGCACCACCGAGGTCCATCTCCTCTTGGTGAATGGCACTCGGTCGCACCGGCTCAAGCTCGACGACGGGTATCGGGTTACCCCGTCACTGGCTCTGATGGGCGACCTCAAGGCGCTCGTCGGCCCGACCGCCGTCACTCACTAGAGTCGCCGTAGGTCAATCTTGACTCGGTCGACCCTTGGTGGACGCTGGCTGACCACCCGCGCGCGGCCTGATCCCGACGCAGTAAGACCACGACACCGATGGCGGCGGCGACGATCACCGCGGCACCGCAGAGCAGCGCGACTTGCATGCCGTCGACGAATGCCGACCGGGCGTGGGTGCTGACACTTCCGCCGACCCGCTCGGCGAGGGCCAGTGAGTCTCGGGCCCGATCGGCAACGGATGCGGGAAGACCGCTCAGATACGGCGCGAGGTGCTCGCGATACGTGGCGTTGAGGAGGCTGCCGAGCACCGCGATGCCTATCGCACCGCCGAATTCGCGGGCCAGATCATTCATAGCCGACGCGACGCCTTGCTCGGACGCAGGTAGCGCCTCCGTGATCGAGGTCGTCGCCGGCGTCATGGCCATGCCCGCGCCGGCGCCGAGCGGGATGAGACCAGCGGCGATCAACCAGTACGAGCTATCCGCGTCCAGCTGGGCCAGGACCGTGAAACCGGCAGCGGCGATGACCAGACCGGTGACGCAGACGCGCATCACCCCGAGCCGGCTGACGAGTTTCGCGGCCAGCCGCGCCGAAGGCATCATGCACAGCACCATCGGGAGCAGGCAGAGCGCAGCGATGAGCGAACTGTCTCCACGCACGAGCTGCAGGAACTGCAAGATCACAAAGATGAAGCCGAAGAACGCGAAGAACTGTGAGGTGAGCGAGAGCATTCCGGCCGCGAATCGCCGATTGTGGAACAGCCGGGGGTCGAGCAGCGGCTGGCGTCGGTGCAGCTCCCAGACTGCGAATACGGCGATGATCACCAGCCCCGCGACGATCCCGCCGAGCGTGCGCGCGGCCAGCCAGCCCGCTTCGGGCGCTTCGATCAACGAGTAGACCAGGACTGCGAGCCCGACTGCGGCGATGATCGCGCCGACCACGTCGAGCCGGGCGGCGTTCTTGTCGGCGGACTCGGGGACCACGCGCACGGTGCCGATCAGCGCCACGACTACCAGCACCACGTTGAGCGCGAACACCGACGGCCACGACCAGAACTCGAGCAACGTGCCCGACGTCAGCAGGCCGAGAATCGCACTGGCTCCGGCTACCCCGGCCCAGACGCTGATTGCCTGGGGCCGGCGTTCCTGCGGAAACGTCGCGGTGATGGTGGAAAGCGTGGCCGGCATTACCAGGGCGGCGCCGACTCCGAGGAGGCCCCGCAGCGCGATGAGCGCGGTGGCGTCCGAGACCAGCATGGCGGCCAGAGAGGCAGCGCCGAACACGCCGAGGCCGGCAATCAGGGCACGGCGCCGGCCGTAGCGATCGCCGAGCGCACCTGCCGGCAGCAACAGCGCCGCGAAGACGAGGGCGTAGGCGTCGACGATCCACGACAGCTGGGTCTGGGTGGCGTGCGTGTCGCGCGCGATCTCCGGTAGCGCCACGTTCAAGGAGGCGACGGCGGATACGACGGTCGCCAGGGACAGGCAGACGACGAACAGAACCCGGCCGTGTCGGCGTGGGCTGTCGGCAGCGCCCGGCACCGGAGTGGGCATCGGTGCGCTCCCGACGGCCCCGCTGGTCGCGCGGCTGGTGTTGGTGGGCATCTCCGACCTCCGGTCCCGGGATATTTCATTACTGATGAATTCACATGATGGCATGAGCCGAGATATATTTCAACAGTGATGAATAAGTCGTCGACCGAGGTCGGACGTGGACGCCGCCCCGGCCAGCCGAATACCCGCGAGCAGATCCTCGCCGCCGCGCGGCACCGGTTTCTCACCTATGGCTACCAGGCGACGTCGATGCGCTCGATCGCTGCCGACGCCGGGGTGGACACCGCCCTGGTGAGCTACTACTTCGGTTCCAAACAGGGTGTGTTCGGTGCCGCAATGGCCTTGACGGCTAATCCGGCCCAGGTACTCGCGGCGGCCTTGCCGGGCGACCTTGCCGGTCTCCCCGAGCGAGTGTTGCGGGCGCTGCTTCGCACCTGGGACGAGGAAGAGACCGGCGCGCCGTTGCGGGCGATGCTCGGAGGTATCGGCGAAAATCCGGCCCTTGCCCGCGTACTGAGCGAGGTCGTCGAGCGGGAGATCATCGGCGCCGTGGCAAGCCGGCTAAGCGGGCGACATCGCGAGGAGCGGGCAGCTGCGTTTGGCGCCGCGCTCGCCGGCCTCATCTTCGGCCGCTACGTGCTTCGGATCGGGTCGCTGGTGAACATGTCGGCCGACGACCTGGTCGCCAGGATGTCCCCGATGTTGGCGGCGGCACTGCAACCCGATGCCGACCGGGCGAGCCTCCGCTCATAACCCGGCCGCTCGGCGCGGTCTCAGCCAGCTCTCGACTAATCCACGTACGGTCGAGATATGTTCCCCGAGCTCCAGCCGGATGATCCGGGCTCGCCGGCGCCCGAGGTCGGTGAGTTCCGGCAGGGAACCGCCGACAGCCGTCGCGCCCTGTCCGGATACCTCGTCGGACGAGCGATTGGCGAGCAGACCGCTGCCGGGCTGATGATCCTCGGGTTCGCCATGCTTGCGCTGGCGGTGGGCGCCTACTTCATCGCTCCGACCTGGCTCGCGGTCCTGGTCGGCCTGATCGGGTTCGGGCTGTTGCTCGTGCGGGCGGTCGTCGCCGGCCTGATGCGCCGGCTCGCGGGAGTGGGCCGGTTCGGCCCGCACGAAGATCGGATGCGGTCTCTCGTCGCGGAGACTCGAGGCGACGTTCGCCGCGAGCTACGGCGGCTCGGCTTGCCGAGCCATACCGCGACGATGCCGCTTCTGGCCGCCCGATTGCTTGGGCGTCGCCGCGGTGAGGTCATCGCTCGGCTGCGTGGGTTCGACATCGACCGCGTCGTGCCTCCCGCGCGAGTCGATGACATGCATCTGGTCATCCAGGCGTTGTCAGAGCGCTAGTTGAGCTAGTGGTCGGCGCTGCGCCGGGACGACCCGGGCCCGGGGGACAAAGATGGCAACGTGACCAGTGTGCGGGCCGTCCGGGGCCGGCTCCACAAGCTGGGTCGCGGCGTCGGCCGCAGCGTGGTCGGGCGGGTTCTCACGAGCGGTGACGCCTTTCGGGCGCGGCGTAACGGGAATGGCTCCGAGGAGGGCGGACTCGCCCGAGGCGCGGTTTTGGTGGGCACGGTCTGGCCGGGCGGGACAGTCGAACCGTTCGCAGGCGCGGTGGTCGTCGACAGCAAGGGAACGGTGGACTACATCGGTCCGACCGCGCCCGGTCGCCTTCCCGCCGACCTGCAGGTCATCGGTGGCGATGGCTTCTGGATCGGCCCCGGTGTGGTCGACGCGCATGTCCACCTCGCGTTCGGCTCGGTCGACGACTGCCTGTGGCGCGGGCTCGTCGGCGTGCGCGACCTTGGTGCACCGACGGAGTCCGCACGCAGCTGGCGCACGGGGCACCGCCGGCCACCCCGCGGGCGTCCGTTCGTCGCCGTCGCTGGTCCGGTACTCACCGCGCCGCGCGGGTACCCGTCACGCACCGGGCAGTGGGGAAGCGGCGGGTTCGCCACTTTCGTCGAATCGCCCGCGCAAGCCAAGCAGGTCGTACACCGGGTGGTCGCCCACGGCGCCGATGTTGTCAAGCTCGCACTCGAGCCGGGTGGCGTGGGCTGGCCGGTGCCCGAGCCGGCCATCGTCCGGGCCGTCGTCGAGGCCGCGCACGCCACGGGCCTGTCCGTAGTCGCTCACGCCCTGCGCGTCGACATGGTGCGCCGCGCGATCGACGGCGGTGTCGACGAGCTCGCCCACACCCCGACCGAGCGGCTCCCCGATGACCTCGTCGAGCACATCGCCCAGGCTCGCGTCGCGGTCGTCTCCACGCTGCAGACGTTCTTCTCGGCCGGTAGCGGTCGGGCAGCGGCCGCGAACGCCGCTGCCTTGCACCGGGCGGGGGTTGTGCTCCGCTACGGGACCGATCTAGGCAGCGACGGCACTGTGATGGGCGTCGACCCGCGTGAGCTGGATCGCCTGGCCGACGCTGGGTTAGGACGTCTCGGCGCCCTGCGTGCCGCCACTGAGGTGGCGGCCCAGAGCCCCGGCATGCGCGGACGCAGCGGGCACTTGCGAGTTGGCGAGCCGGCTGCCCTCGTCGTCCTTCCCGGCGATCCGGTCGCCGAACCGGGATTCTGGCGGTCACCCGTCGCCGTCCTGGCCGATGGCCGACTCATCCAGAACTGACACACTGGTATCCAGGCATCCCCGTGGAGGGAGCGATCGTGACGCAGGAAGTCGGACCAGTCGAGTTGGACGTGGCGCCGACCGTTAAACGCTCTCGGCGGGAGCCCTGGGTTGACCGGACAGATGTGTACGCCGGGGCCTGGATCGTTGCCGCCCTGGTGGTAGCTGCCATCCCACTGGGGCTCATCTGGCAGGCCGTGAGCCCGCGTAGCGCCGGACTGGTCATCCAATCCGGCGCCATCGTCCCCGGTGAGACCGAAGCGTTCATCGGCACGGACGGCTGGTTCGCGCTGCTCACCGGGATCGTCGGGCTTATCGCTGCGGTCGTCGTGTGGACCCGAAGGTCGTGGCGGGGACCGGCGGCAGTAGTCGCGCTGGCGTTGGGCGGCGTTGTCGGTGCCATGGTCACATCCCTGGTCGGACATCTCGCCGGCGGCGGGCAGTCGACCGGAAAGGCTGGCGCCTTGATCACTCTGCCGGTGTCGTTGCATGCGACCGGACTGCTGTGCCTCGAGGCCGCGGCCGCGGTGCTGGTTTATGGCCTCCTGGTTGCCTTTACCACGCGAGACGACCTTGGCCGGACCGAATCCGCTGTGCCTTCAGGACCAACCGACCAACCCGGAGGCGTCGCCGGTTGGGACGCCAATTCGCGTCCGATCAACTTGCCGTCGGACTGATCCAGAGCGCGCGCGGGTCGATCGGCGCGGTTCGGGTCCGCTGAAGCAGAGTGATCTCCCGCCGCATCAGCACCAGCTCGGCGTGCAAGCGGTGAGCGGCGGTCGGCGCGGCCAGCAGATTCTGACGGTCCTGGCGGGTGAGCTGGACGAGCCCGGCCAGCTGGTAGCTGACCGGCACGGGATCAGCCGTGAGCGCGACGTCGATCTTTTCCCCTGACAGCGTGCGGAGGACCTCGACATATCGTTCGAACATTGCGCGAGCAGCGGCGACCAGCTCGGGCGTGACCGGGCCGACCGTTTCCGGCAGCCACTCCACTTCGGCGCGCAGGTACGGCCGGCCCGATCGGAGGACCTCCCGCACGCGGAAACGACGGGAACCGATCGCGAGCAGATCCGAGGTCCCGTCCGGGTACGGCCGCCGGTTGACTATCTCGGCCATCGTGCCCACCCCGGCGAATGCGACGTCATCGGAGGTCTCGGTGCCCCGATTAATCGACAGCACCCCAAACGCCGGCGGCGTGCTCGCCAGCAAGTCGGCGATCATCGCTTGATAACGGGGCTCGAAGATATGCAACGGCAGGGCCGCGCCTGGCATCAGCACGTGGCCGAGCGGAAACAAAGCAATGCGCTCGGTCACAGATCGAACGTAGTCACCCGTCTCCGGTGCTGGCATTGGCGAGCCGGCCGGACCGTAAGCTGGCAGCGTGCTGCGCCGCATCGACCTGACCGTCGAGGCCGCCGATCCTCGCCAGGTCCTGCCTCGGGCACGGGTGGACATCGGCGCCGCAGTTGGCGCTGTCGCACCGATCGTCAGCGGTGTCCAGGTACGGGGCTACCCCGCGGTGCGGGAAGCGACGCTGCGCTTCGATGGCGTCGACGTGCCCGCGCCGCGCGTGCCGGCCGCCGCCCTCGCTGAAGCGCTGGCCGCGTTGGATCCCACCGTTCGGGCGGCCCTCACTGAGTCGATCCGCCGCGTGCGGCTCGTCCACGAAGCCCAGCGTCGCCAATCGGTCGACGTCACCGTCGTACCCGGTGGCACGGTCACCGAGCGCTGGATCCCGATTCAGCGGGTCGGCCTGTACGTGCCCGGTGGGCTCGCCCCGCTGGCGTCCAGCGTCGTCATGAACGTGGTTCCCGCCCAGGTCGCGGGCGTCGAGTCCCTCGTCGTCAGCTCTCCGCCGCAGCGAGACCGGGAAGGGCAACCCGACGCGACAATCCTGGCTGCCTGTGCGCTGCTCGGCGTGGCCGAGGTGTATGCGGTCGGCGGCGCTCAGGCGGTTGCCCTGCTCGCTTATGGCGACTCGTCCGCGGGCATTGCGCCGGTTGAGCTCATCACCGGCCCGGGCAACGTATACGTCGCTGCCGCGAAACGGCTCGTCCGCGGCGTGGTGGCGGTGGACACCGAGGCCGGGCCGACAGAGATCGCCGTGCTGGCCGATCGGACCGCCGACCCGGTTCACGTCGCTGCGGACCTCATCAGCCAGGCTGAGCACGATGTCTTAGCCGCATCGGTGCTCGTCACCGACTCAATCGCTCTGGCTGACGCGGTCGAGGTCGAGCTGGCTCGTCAGGTCGAGCTCACGAAACACGTCGAGCGGATTCGGGCCGCCTTGAGCGGCGAGCAGTCGGCGACGGTTCTCGTCCGCGACATCGAGCAGGGCCTGCACGTCGTCAACGGTTATGCGGCCGAGCACCTCGAAGTCATTACGGCGGACGCCCGGCGAGTGGCCGAGCGGGTTCGCAGTGCCGGCTGCGTATTCGTCGGGCCGCACGCGCCGGTGTCGCTTGGTGACTACTGCGCCGGATCGAACCACGTCCTCCCGACGGGCGGGGCGGCCACGTACACGTCCGGCCTGTCGGTGCAGACGTTCCTCAGGGGTGTGCACCTCGTCGAATACGACTCCGAGGCGCTGACCGAGGTCGCGCCGCACGTGCTGGCGCTTGCGGACGCCGAAGATCTCCCCGCCCATGGCACGGCCATCTCCGTCCGGCTGCCACGGTGAGCGCGGCGCCGGACGTCGGCATCGCTCACGCGACCGCTGACGTTCCCCTCTCCGAGCTCCCGCTGCGCGCCGAACTACGCGGGGCGCAGCCCTACGGCGCGCCGCAGCCGGACGTGCGCGTGCGGCTGAACACGAACGAGAACCCGTATCCGCCCTCGGCGATCGTCGCGCGCGAGATCGGGGAGGCCGCCGCGCGGGCCGCCCACTCGCTGAACCGCTACCCGGACCGCGAGGCCCGCGGGCTGCGTGAGGACCTCGCCCGCTATCTCGGCTACGGACTGCGTGGGTCGG
>Ga0081540_1003065_pt1 | contig 13385 bp, 15 predicted proteins | sample TabmetS2T1R1_FD_71024 | JGI IMG/M metagenome (GOLD analysis project Ga0081540, IMG submission 71024) | Tabebuia heterophylla rhizosphere microbial communities from the University of Puerto Rico - S2T1R1 | ecosystem: Host-associated > Plants > Roots > Rhizosphere ... | reverse complement strand
GGGTGGCTCGGAGGATTCGTCTCCGAATGGTCGCCGCAACAGAGAGCCCACTGGGCGTCGGAGCAAGCGCTAAGGTGGTCCGGCCTGCCGATCGTCAATATCCGCGCGACCATGTTCGTCGAGAATCCAATCCTTTCCTGGTTTCCGCTAAAACAGTTGCTTGGTGCGAGCGAACTCCATCTGCCTTTTGGCAGGCAAAAGATCGCGCCAATCGCCGCTTATGATGTTGCGGAGGTCTGCAAGAAAGTCCTGATCGATCCTTCGGCGCATATATCGATGTCGTATGAGCTCACCGGCCCGGAGTTGAAAGACATGCATGGGTTTGCAGAGGATTACGGCGTTGCGCTGGGACGACGTATCTCGTATGTACCGCAGGACCTGGATGCCTGGATCGAGACGTACATCAATAGTACCATCGCGCATCGCAGTCCACATGTTGCAGAGCACCTGGGAACCATCACCCGCTTGGTCGCAGGAGGACGTTATGATGTTGTCAACGATGAGCTTGAAAGCTTACTTGGACGTGCTCCCAAAACTTTCCGCTGGGCCCTCGAACGCAGTCCGCGCGTTCGCAAAGCACTGGAAGCCGCATGATCATGCTGCAATTCATCGGCAGCAAGTCAGCTCTGCACCTTCAAGCGTGAGCGCCCAGGCCTACGGCGAGAACGAGCTCACGGCCGAGACAAGCGGAGCGTGACAAGCATTGTCCTGGGGCTCGGCAGATCGATCGGCCGCGTGCATCGCCAAACCGGCTGGCTGCGATGGGCGGCGGCGGGCAAGCCGCCTAGGCTAGCTCAATCCCTCAGTTCTTCAGGGAAACGGCTTTGGCACCGGATTTTGCCCGCTGAACCGGCCGACGGGCTATGGCGTCGGCTGCTTGTTGAAGGTGCCGGAACGCCTCGTCGTGCTGGAGACCGCGATTCAACCTACCGCCGAGATGCCGGACGCCCCATCGGCCAAGAGCCAGAACGATAACGCCGAGCTCACGGCCACGGTCGGTAAGCGTATAGGCCGCTCGCGGGGGATGGTCGCTGTAGAATTCGCGAAGTACAAGGCCGTGTGCCTCAAGTGTTTTTAGACGATCGGAGAGGACATTGGGCGCCATGCCGGGCAGACCGGCTTGAAGGTCCTGAAATCGCATGGTGCCCGGGAGAAGGTCACGGATAATCAGCAACGTCCAGCGCGCGCCTACAATGTCGAGCGTTCGCGCTACAGGACAAGACGCATCAAGACTGTTCTTTGCCATTCCGGACTCAACCTAGCTTGCCGCAACACCGACTCACTGCCTTGCAGATATATAGTCAATGTAATTTGAATTGGAACTCCCTTCCCCGGATCTTCAAGTACCAAATTTCTGATGGCCGGACTGCGCCACGGTTCATTCTGATTTGGTACTTTGGCCGAACACCGGCGGGAAGGACAGCAGTCACACGGTCATCTGATTGGGCTGACGTTTGAGACTATCGTGCAGGTGCCGACAGAGGCACCCAATAGGAAATTGCTCCCTCGCCGCCATCAATTGCTCGTGCGATCACAGTCGGTGTCCGCTTCCGCTTGTGTGCTTGCACATGCCGGTTAGGGTCTCAGCAGGCCTCTCTACCTGACGGCCGCGCATTGGCTTGCCTGGGCCGGTACCAAGACGATTGATGATGATGCTATAGCCGAATAGATCGATGCTGCAGTCCTGATAAGGATTTGTGATTTTACAAGTCAAGCAGTTGCGGTGGCCTTTAGAGTTTCGTTCCTCAGTTCTCGGCGCAGAATTTTCCCGACGTTACTCTTCGGCAGCTCAGACCTAAATTCGACGTGCTTCGGCACCTTGTATGGTGTCAATTGTGTCCGAGCAAACGCAACAACGTCCTGGATGCCAAGATTCGGGTCGAGGCGAACTACGAATACCTTGACCGCTTCGACCGATTTCGGATCGGGGACGCCGATCGCGGCGCATTCCAGGACTCCTGGATGGCTGGCAACCACCTCCTCGATTTCGTTTGGATAGACGTTGAAGCCGGACACAATGATCATATCCTTCTTACGGTCCACGACCTTGGTGAAACCGTCCGGCGACATCACGCCTATGTCACCGGTCCGGAAGAAACCATCGTTTGTCATCACCCGGGCGGTTTCGTCAGGCCTGTTCCAGTAACCGGCCATCACCTGCGGCCCCTTGCCGCAAATCTCGCCAACTTCGCCGATCGGCACTTCCTTGCCATCATCATCGCGAATCGAAATGTAAGTTGAGGGGACAGGCAATCCAATCGTCCCGGAGAACTTTGCAAGATTTGGCGGTGTCACCGTCAAGGTCGGAGCAGTCTCGGACAGGCCGTAGCCTTCGGAAAGGACACATCCGGTCGCCGCGAGCCATTTATCTGCAACGGTTTTTTGAGTTGCCATCCCGCCGCCGATTGCAATCTTCAATTCCGAAAAATCCACCTTCTTGAAGTCGGGATGGTGAAGAAGACCATTGAATAACGTGTTGACGGCCGGGAAACTATGGACCTTGTGCTTTCGAAGCTCCTTGATGAATCCTGGAATATCCCGCGGATTTACGATCAGAAGGTTGGCGCCGCCCACTCGCATGGAAAACAGGAAACAGGCCGTGAGTGCGAAGATGTGATAGAGAGGCAGCGCGCAGACGGTCAGGAAGGGCTCGACCAATGGCGGCTTGCGCATAGCCGGATTGGTCCACGCAACAATTTGAAGTACGTTTGCCACCATATTGCGGTGGAGCAACGTTGCACCCTTAGAGACGCCCGTGGTGCCGCCGGTGTATTGCAGGAACGCAACATCGTTTGGACCAATATTCGGCTTATCCAGTTTCATCTTACGACCGGCCGACAGCGCATCCCTGAACGAAATGGCGTCTGGCAGCGAATACGAAGGGACCATCTTCTTGACTTTGCGCACAATAAAATTGACGAGAACGCCCTTGAGACCGAGTAGATCTCCCATTGTGGCGACGATTATGTGCTTAATGCTCGTCCGCGGCAGTACCTTTTGCAGGGTCGTCGCAAAATTTTCTAAAATTACGATGGCCTCTGCACCGGAATCGTTGAGCTGATGCTCGAGTTCTCGCGGAGTGTAAAGAGGATTGACGTTCACGACCGTATAGCCTGCACGCAAGGCAGCCGCTACCGCGACGGGATTTTGCAGAATGTTTGGCATCATGATCGCAATCCGGGCGCCCTTCGCGAGACCCTTGCTTTGCAGGTAAGCGCCGATACCGGCCGACATCTTGTCAAGCTGATCGTAGGTGATCGCCTTGTCCATGCAGATCGCGGCTTTGCGATCCGCAAATGTTGCAAAGCTTTCCTCGAACAATTCCACGAGCGAAGCATACTGGTCGACATCGACGTCGGCGGGGACTCCCTCCGGATACTGCTGTAGCCAAATGCGCTTCACGATATTTCCCCCCGCAAAAAGGACACTTGTCGGTCCCGTTCGACTTGCTCCCCTGGCCAACGACGGCCGAATGCCAATTGGCCGGACAGAACTCATGGCGAGCAGCACAACAGGGCTCGCAGATTGAGCCCCCACACCTAGTGACGAAGCATCAGTCCTGACCTCTTGGACTGCTCCCGGCCCGCCGCGGCCTGCTTGAAGTCATCGCGCTCTTCCGGCACCTCTCTGTTGCGGTCGCGAGCAATTCGCGGCCAAGACTGCTCGACGCCGGCATCGCTCTGGCCAGGACCAACGCGCCGAGCATACGGCAAACCACATCGATCGCCTCATCGCGCGCGCTTGGCGTCTTGGGCAACAGATTTTCAACCGACGAGATCATTCGCTCCACACCATCGGCGAACACGCTCTTGATGCTATCCGACTGTCGCGCGACCTCGCCTGCCAGTGCAGCCGCCGGACATGTCGAGCCGGGCGCGTTCCGGGCTTCCTCCGACAGATACGAGCTAACGAACTCGCCCAAGGTCGGCATTCGTTCCCGCACGTTATCCATCTGTCGGAATGCGTGGTCGAGGGCCTCGCCCGCTAACGCTCCTTTCGATTCAAAATGATTGTAGAAGCCGCCATGCGTGAAACCTGCGGCCTTCATCAGGTCGTTCACCGAGATGCCATCGAAACCACCTTCGCGAAACAGCTTCGAGGCCTTCGCGATAACCCTCTGCCGATTTTTCTCGGCCTGGTTCTCTGTAATCCGCACGATCAAGTCTCCGAACCGCCCATCTAATAATGATATACATCATCATTGATATTGACAACGCCGTGTAATAATGATGATGATCATTATAGAATGCACTGAACAAGCGGCGGATTCAGGAGGGAAAATGCCATTTTGGAAGATATATCATCCGGTTGGCGCCTTCACCGCTGAAGACAAACGCGCCTTGTCACAGCGCATTACCGAGCTTTATCGCGCGCTACCAAAGTTCTACGTCATCGTCGTTTTTCAAGAGGTTGCGCCCGAGTCTTTCTATATGGGTGGTGAGCCGGCGCACAATTTCGTTCGCATCTGGGTAGATCATATCGCGCGATCATTCCCGCCCGATGCCAAGAAGCTAAAAGCCAAATGGATGGGCTGGACGGAAAAAGCCCTGGCGCCCTACATCAAGGACCGCGGCAGGGATTGGGAAATCCATATCGACGAAACGCCATTTGATCTCTGGCAGATCCAAGGCATGCCTCCGCCCCCCCCGAACTCCGAGCATGAGAAGCGTTGGCTCGAAGAAAACAAGCCGGTCCCGTACCCCATTCAGGAACCGGCTTAGATCCGTGCCGATCATTGGAGGTCTAGGTTAAGATGGGCAATCACCACCGTTTTGCAGTCGTCACCGGTGCATCGTCGGGGATCGGCGCTGTCTATGCCGAACGAATGGCGGAACGCGGCTACGACCTGATTCTCGTCGCCCGTCGTCGAGATCGACTGGAGGACATTGCCAAGAGAATTGAGGTCAAGACGAGCCGTGCGGTCGAGATTGTCACTGCTGACCTCGCTGACGCGAAGGACCTGTTGCGCATTGAGGCGCTGCTGACAAAGCGGGAGGACATCGACGTCCTGATCAACAATGCCGGTCTCGGAGCTCTTGGACCGACCTCAAAAGTGCCTGCGGACGCGCTTGAGAATCTGATAAAGATCAACGTCTTGGCGTTGACGCGACTGACTCATGCCGTCCTGCCCGGGTTCCTGCGACGCGATTCCGGAACAATCATCAACATCGCCTCCATAATCGGGGTGATGCCGACGCCTTCCGGCGCAGGTTATTCTGGCTCCAAGGCATATGTTCTGAATTTCACGCGGTCGCTCCAGATGGAGCTTGCCAAGACAAACGTTGTTGTTCAGGCGGTGCTTCCCGGTCCGGTTCGCACCGAGTTTTTTGAAGCAACCGGTCTTAGCGAGGCCCCGTTTCCAAACGAACTGTTCATGTCCGCGGAGGAATTGGTCGACACCGCTCTCCAGGCATGGGAGCAGGGCGACCTCATCTGCTTTCCCTCGTTAGAGGATGCCTCGTTCTGGACGGCCTTTGAAGACTCTCGCACTGCATTGAGCCGTGCGCTCATGAAGTCCGGTCGGCCAGCGACGAGGTATTCACGGGCTACGCGATAACAAACGCTGCTTTCGGCGTAACGCGATCCTAGTTCAAAAAGGGCAATCTCACATGCGTCGCGTCGTCGTTACGGGCTTGGGATTGGTAACGTCGCTCGGTTGCAGCACCGAGTTGGCATGGTCGCGGATACTCGCGGCCCGTTCTGGGTTGGCTGCCCTTCCCGAATGGGCGGCTGCCCTTCCCGCACGAGTGGCTGGAATCGTGCCGACAAAGGCCAATGATCCCGATGGAGGATTTGATCCGGATCTAGTCGTTGCTCCCAAGGATCAGCGAAGGATGGATCGCTTCATCCTGTTTGCACTGGTCGCCGCGGCCGAGGCCATTGCACAAGCGGCATGGAATCCTTCCGACGCACATTCGCTTGAGCGCACGGCGACCGTGATCGCATCGGGTATTGGAGGCTTTCCGGCCATTGTCGAGTCGGTTCGCACCACCGATCAGCGCGGGGTCAGGCGCCTCTCGCCCTTCACCGTGCCATCTTTTCTCGCAAATCTCGCGGCCGGTCATATCTCCATTCGCTACGGCTTCAAAGGTCCCATCGGTACGCCGGTCACAGCTTGCGCCGCCAGCGTACAGGCGATTGGCGATGCCGTACGTCTCATTCGGGCCGGAGAAGCGGACGTCGCGATTTGCGGTGGCTCGGAAGCCTGCATTGACCTCGTGAGCCTAGGCGGCTTCGCCGCCGCCCGGGCCCTTTCGACTGGCTTCAATGAAACGCCAGAGCGCGCGTCTCGCCCCTTCGACCGCGACCGTGACGGCTTCGTCATGGGTGAAGGTGCGGGTATCCTCGTTGTTGAAGAGTTGGAACACGCCCTCCGCCGGGGCGCCCAACCGATCGCCGAAATCGTCGGCTATGGCACAACTGCTGATGCCTACCACATCACCTCGGGACCTGAGGACGGCGACGGCGCGCGCCGCGCCATGGAAGGCGCCTTGCGGCAGGCCGGCCTCAAGCCCGGTGATATCCAGCATCTTAACGCCCATTCCACTTCGACGCCGGTTGGCGACGTTTCCGAACTGGAAGCGATCAAAGCCGTGTTCGGCCGCGATGGAAGAATTGCCGTGAGCGGCACCAAGTCGGCGACCGGTCATCTGCTCGGCGCAGCCGGTGGGGCGGAAGCGATCTTCACGATCCTCGCGTTACGCGATCAAATCGCACCACCCACTCTCAATCTCGAAAATGTCGACGCTGCCGCGGAAGGCGTTGACCTTGTCTGCCGTGAGGCTAGGCGCATAACGATGGAGCATGCGATCTCGAACGGCTTCGGCTTCGGGGGCGTCAACGCCAGCGTCATCTTTCGACGTTGGCAATGAGGGCCGCACATTAAACCATCGTCGACACGACAGTTGCCAATACTTTGCCAGCTTAAACTCGCATGCGAGTAACCTCGATCGCGATCGCGCATGGGCCCGAAGGAAAGAAGACAACGACAATGAAGCTCTACGATTTCGGACCAGCGGCGAGCGCTCAACGCGTCCGGGTCTTCCTGGCCGAGAAAGGTCTCGAACTACCTACCGAACAATTGAACGTCCGGGAAGGTGCGCAATTCACCCCCGCCCTCACCGAGATGAACCCGTTTCATTGCGTCCCCTTTTTGGAGTTGGACGACGGTACGATCATCGCCGAGTCCCTGTCGATTTGCCGCTACCTCGAGGAAATACACCCGCAACCGCCTCTTTTTGGGCGCACGAGCACCGAGCGGGCCGTGGTCGACATGTGGCTGCGGCGGTTCGAGCTGGACGGCCTTGTGCCGATGCTGCACGCCGTGCGTAATTCCTTGCCGGTTTTCGCCGGAAGAGTTGTGCCGGGCACACGCAATGGTCTGCCGCAATTACCCGCCCTGGTCACTCGAGGGCGCGAAATGATGGAAATCTTTCTCGGTCGCGTGGAGCCGCACATGGCCAAGAACGCATTCGCCGCCGGGCCCCAATTCAGCGTCGCAGACATCACCGGCTTTTTCGCCGTACGCTCGGCCAACACACTGAACATGGATATCGGCGCGCGCTATCCTGCCGTCGCTGCCTGGTTTGCCAAGGTGTCGGCGCGCCCGTCCTTTCAGCTCTAGGGAGGCTCAAATGAGCAATCCAGTCTGCCTCGTTACCGGAGTCGGCCCTGAGCACGGCACTGGCGCGGAGATCGCCAGGCGTTTCAGCCAGGGCGGCTACCGGGTCGCGATGATCGCCCGCAACGTGGAGAACCTCCGCAATCTGGCATCCAAGTACGAGGGCGCCCGCGCTTATCCTTGCGATGTCGGCGATCTTGAGGGCTTGGTCCAGACGCTCTCGCTCATCAGGGCCGAGATGGGCGCTCCTGAAATTGTTGTTCACAATGCTCTGCGTGCCACGCGCGGAAGCATCCTTACGATGGACCCCGAAGATTTGGAGAAGAATTTCCGCATCAACACCACCGCTCTGCTCCATCTCTCCCGCGAGACCATTCCGCAGATGCTGGAGGCCGGGAAAGGCGCGATCCTGGTGACGGGCAACACGTCCGCCTTTCGTGGAAAGGCCAACTGGGGCTTCTTCGCTTCGACCAAAGCGGCCCAGCGTATTTTGGCCGAATCAATGGCGCGAGAGTTCGGGCCGAAGGGAATCCATGTCGCCTATTTCATGATCGACGCGGCGATCGACACTCCCCGCACCCGTCCGATTTTGGCGGCCGACAAGCCCGACGATTTTTTCGCAAAGCCCAATGCCATAGCGGAGGAGATGTTTCGGGTGGCCCATCAGGACCGATCGACTTGGTCATTCCTTGTCGAACTACGCCCGTTCGGCGAGACTTGGTAGCGATAACCGAACTGCCGAGAGTGGCGGATCAGGTGATCAAACATGCTCGTGGCGAGGACGAACGAAATCTGGAATTCTAGCTCGAACGAAAGCTACATTATCGGACGAGCCCGTGCGTTCAGCGTCAACGTGGAGTTCCTGGTGGAACGGATAGAAGCGATCAAAGCCGTGTTCGGCCACGACGGAAAAATTGCAGTGAGCGCCACCAGCTGCGGAAGGCGCGACCTTGTCTCCCGTGAGACTAGGCGCATGACGATGGAACATGAGATTTCGAACGGCTTCAGCTTCGGGGGCGTCAACGCGAGCATCATCTTTCGACGCTGGCACTGATCAAGACGGTACCTGCGTTCAGGTAAATCGGATCAGATACTGTAAATCGCAAGAAACTCACGCGCGGCCTGCTCGGAGAAGAGCTTCACTTCGTCTTCTGCCGGTGGCCTGAGCACCCCCAAAAGAAGACCCACCTGAAGATCGGACCATAAAAGTCCCAAATAGGTCCGGACCATCTGCCTCGTCTCCGACGACTTCAGGAGGCCGCGACTGACGGCCCGGTCTATCACTGCCGCAAGCGCATCACGGCTCGCGCGTCGGCCGTTCCTATCGATAATGCGCGCGACCTCCGGGAGATCACCGCTTCTCGCGATCGCAAATCTGCATGCAGTCAGAACGTCGGGGCGCGTGAAGCCCTTGAGAAGCCTAAATCCCAGCTCCCCGAGAACGCCGAAAAGTTCTTGCGCTGTTCCGGGCTCGGGTAGTTCCGAGATGCTGCCGCTGATCGCGCTTGCGCGTTCGGCGATGCAGGCAAGGAGGATCTCATCCTTGCTCGAAAATAGTGTGTATAGCTCGCGTTTCGACACATGAGCCCTGGTCGCGATCTCAAGGGTGCTCGTGCCCGAAAAGCCGTTGTCCTTGAGCGACTGGAAGGCAGCCGACAGGATTCGATCGCGAATAGAGCTCTGCAAGCCGCGAGTATCGATCATGTCTCACACAGGATAAGGTACTAATAGGTACCGCCCAGCCGGCCCAATTGCAACTAGCTATAGTTCTGATTTAGAATTAACTTGTTGCTTCGCTTCTGACCCGAGGCAGCATACCGCGACCAATACTTTGCGAGATACCAACACACACCCGAGTAAGCTACATGACTCAGCCCAAGCGCGACGCCCAACCTTCCGTCCAGGATGTTGCACTCATTGTCGGTGGTGGTCCGGGCATCAGCTCGAGTTGCGCGAGGCTGTTCGCGAAGAACGGCATGCGTATTGCTGTGGCAGCGAGGAATCCCGAAAAAGCCGTTCTTGAGAAGCTCGAAAAGATGCATGGAGTGCGTCGATTCGCTTGCGATGCGAGCGAACCGGCGGCTGTGGATCAGTTGTTCAAGGATGTCGTGCAGGACGTTGGGACGCCGAGACTTGTCGTGCATAATATCGATGGCCGGGTTCCCGGCATTTTCCGCAAGAGCGTGATCGAAGCCGACCCGATCATGGCATTTGAAACACTTCGAAACGCGGCGTTCAGCGCGTTCCTGGTAGGGCAACAGGCTGCCAGGCTCATGCTTGGAAACCAGCCTGACGGCAGCGGGGCGAAGGGAACGATCATCTTCACGAACGCCAGCGCAGCGCTCAAAGGCTTCCCATCAAGCGGTGCCTTTGCGATGGCGTGTCACGCCAAGTCGGGTCTGGCGCAGAGTATGGCAAGAGAACTGATGCCACAGGGTATCCACGTAGCGAATGTCCCGATCGACGCCGCGATCGGCTGGACTCAGGAGGACGGGACCCGGTCGCACCGGCTGGCGGGAGCAACTGTCGACGACAACATGGCCGATCCCGACCATATCGCAGAAACATACTTGCAACTGCATCGGCAGCATCGGTCGACATGGGCGTTCGAAGTCGTGCTCCGGCCGTGGGTCGAGAAATGGTGACGGGCATCGCAGGTGCGCCACGTCGCGCCGAAGAGAACGCTAAAACCAATTGTAGATCGGTTTGCACAGTAAGGTGTCAAAATCATATCCGATCCAGCGGTAGAGAAACGAATGATCGAGATCCGAGCCGATCCGGCTCGAAATCGTCGAAGACAGAGCTGCGATCATCCGGACGCATTTTGCGGCAGATGCCGCAGCACGAACACCCCCTCGGACGCGATCTCAACTGACCGGCACCGAATTGACAACCAAGAATCGTCTTATTTGTCTGTACAACCGATACCTCCTTTTCATTTGGATGGTGCGTCTGTCATGGATCGTCCTAGCTTTCCCGGGCTGTTAAAGGGAGGACGGCCTCTTGGCGTCAATTTGGACCAACTTCAGCACGCGATCGCAGCAGCAGATTACGGTAGCTTCCGGCAGGCCGCTGAAGCGCTGTCGATCAAGCAATCCACCCTTAGTCGTTCAATTCAGCTCCTCGAATACAGTATTGGAGCCAATATATTCGAGCGATCAAGTGGTGGAGTGCGCGCGACGCCGGCCGGCCGCTACTTCTTGAGGGTAGCGCGCTCCATAGTCGAGCAGCTTGACGCGCTTACTGCCACCACAAGGGCCAGCGGCCGTGGCGAAGCCGGCCGACTCGCAATTGGCTTCTGTACGTCTCTCGCCGCGGGTAACCTGAGAGCATCGCTCCTGGATCTTATTCAGAAATTTCCTCGAATCGAACTCGCTACCGTCGAACGACGGCGTGAACATCTTATGGCGGCCCTTCGCAATGGTGTGCTGGACGTTCTGATCTTAACGGGAGGAGCGTCATCTCAAATCGCTAGCAGAAAGTTGCTTTGGAATGAGCGGGTGTTGGTCGTCTTGCCTGCGGAACATGCTTTGGCGGAGCGAAAAACCGTTTATTGGACTGATTTGCGGGACGAGACTGTTATCTTAAGCCACTACGATCCCGGGCGCGAGATTGAGGACCTGTTGGTTTCAAAACTTGTTTCGCCCGACGATCGGCCGAAGATTGCACGTCACGATATCAGTCGAGGCACTGTAAAGAGCCTAGTCGCAATGAAAGTCGGCATCAGCCTTGTTCTGGAATCGGACGTTGGCGCCACCCTTTCGGGTATCGTATATAGGGAGCTGCGTGATGGCAGTGGGCCGACCGTATTGAGCTATTCAGCCTATTGGCAATCCGAGAATGAAAATCCAGCTCTGGAAACCTTCCTGAAACTTCTCGCCGAGCGTTACCCCTCACCTTGCTTGGGAAATTGACGTGCGCGGCGCGCCTTTGCAAAAGCACGATCTGTTGCCATGAACCGAGCCAGCATCGGAGCGATCAACTTGGCAGGATCGCTGACGGTTTGTCCGGTTTGGCGAGCTAGAACCTCGGCGTAAGCTACCAGATCGCGATGTATACCGGCCGGCAGCTCGAACGAGAGTTTGACTGGCTTAGTATCCTCGAATGCTCCTAGCTTGAGCTTAGCCATGGTCATTATCCCCTATAAGTCTCAAGCACCAGGTCGCGATTGACGATCACTCTCACCGGAAACCCCGGGCGGATAGTCAACGTTGGCTGGACGTTGAGATTGCGTCGAACCAACTGTTGGCCGGTTTGATTGAAAGAATCGCCCGCGCCACGCCGCAGAGCCTGAAGGAGGCCACTGTTCGTACCATTAGCGTCCGTTCCCGAATTCACCTCCGTACCGACGGCGAGTAGCGTGGACAGCGCCGCTGCTCCGAGCAACTCTTTCCAATGGTTGTCGACCTCATCGTACAGGCCGGAATATCCCGCGGCATCTGCGCCCGGCTGTCGCTCCAGCACGATCGAGCGCCCATTCGGCATGATGAGCCGGATCCAGACCAGCAGCACGCGTGACTGTCCGAAAGCGACCTGACTATCGTAGGTCCCGATCAATCGTGCTCCCTGCGACCGATATCCACTTCCAACCTTCGGAGGCAATCGCCTCAGCCTCGGCCTTGAGTTTTTCGGTTGCGAGGCGGTCAAGCAACACGATGTCCTGAAGCCAGCCGCCGTCATCGTGCTCGAACAGATCCCGCAGAACGCCGCCGCCGGCCCGCTCGTAAACATCAAGTCCAACAAATTGCGCCCGGCGATCAGACGCGCGGACGGTGCTTTCGGTCAGCATGCGCCGGATTTGATAGGGCTCGTCATAGCCGGATCGACTGACGTTTTCCCAGACCTGCTCTTGGCGAGTCTGATCGCCTGTGACAGAGAACGCCATGAGCTGCTCGAGGGTCATGCCGTCTTCGGCATAGACCTCGTGCAGCTTTGGCGACACGGACGCAAGCCGCAATCGTTGCTTCACGACGGCCGGCGTCACGAAGTGGCGGGCCGCAATCTCCTCCTCGGGCAAGCCGGCGTCAAACAAGGTCTGAAAGGCTCGGAACTGATCGAGCGGATGGAGTCCAACCCGCTCGTCATTCTCAGCAAGCGAATCGTCCTCAGCGATACCGCCCTCACGCACGATGCAAGGAACAGCTTGCGTCTTTGCCATGCGCTTTTGCTTCACGAGCAGTTCCAGCGCGCGATAGCGCCTGCCGCCCGCCGGGACCTCAAACATGCCGGTTTCGTTGCCTTCTGCATCGACGACGGCCCGAACATTCAGGCTTTGTAGCAGCGTACGTTGCACGATGCTCTCGGCCAGTTGCTCGATCGACACGCCGGACTTGATGCGCCGGACGTTGGACTGGCTCAGCACCAGCTTGTTGAAGGGAATATCCCGGGAGGGACTGAGTTTGATCTTCTGAACGGCGCTTGCCATGTCCGATTCTCCGTGACGGGCGGCCGAAAGACTCTCTCTCGGCCTCCAACCCGTCACGAAAATCCCGGCTCTCCTCTTGCTCTTGGCGGCTCCGCAGGCAGCGTACCGCGCATTACTTACCAGCCCACGGAGAGAACTCCTCGTCCGAAGCGCAGCGTAGGCAAGAGAGAAGGCAGCCGACGACGGGGCAGTGATAACGACGCGGGCATGAAATGCCCGCGGGCACCGAGGCGACTGCAGTCGCGAGACCGGTTAAAAAGGCACCCGCGTTCGGGGCAGTGATAGCGGCGCCGGCATGCAATGCCGGCGGCCCCTAACGCGAGAGCCTCCGGCGAGCGA
>Ga0081540_1003064_pt1 | contig 13403 bp, 12 predicted proteins | sample TabmetS2T1R1_FD_71024 | JGI IMG/M metagenome (GOLD analysis project Ga0081540, IMG submission 71024) | Tabebuia heterophylla rhizosphere microbial communities from the University of Puerto Rico - S2T1R1 | ecosystem: Host-associated > Plants > Roots > Rhizosphere ... | reverse complement strand
TCCCTCTCGCCGGGCGACGGCGAGCAGCTCGTCGCCCGCAAGAAGGACCTCGAGGACCACCCGACTCCGTCGGGGAACTCGATGCTCGCCTCGGTCCTGCTCCGCCTGGGCCGAATCTACGGGGACGAGGACCTCGAGCGCCGCGCCGTCGGGGTCTTCCGGCTCGTCCACGGCGCGGTCACGAAGGCGCCGTCCGCCTTCGGGCACGCACTCACGGCGCTCGACCTCCATTTTTCGACTCCGCGGGAGCTTGCGATCATCGGCCCGGTCGATGCACCGGTCGCCCGCACCGCGCTCGAGCCGTTCCAGCCGAACACGGTCGTCGCCGTCGGCCCCTCCGAGGAGGTCCCACTCCTCGCCGGCAAAACGCTCGTCGACGGCAAGCCGGCCGTCTACGTGTGCGAGCGCTTCGCCTGCCAGGCGCCGATCACCTAGTCGTACGAAAGGTTCACAGCCCCTTTACAAAGACCTCACGCCGCGGGGGGAAACTCCTCGCGATGGCAGCCTCGACACGTTGGATCGTCCTGGCGGCCCTGGCAGCGGGGCTAAGCGCCCTGGCCGCTCTGGGCGGATCCGCCGAAGGGAAGTCGAGAGCCGACGCAGCCGTCCGCCCGAACGTCGTCGTCCTCGAGACCGACGACCAGACCGTCGAGTCGATGCGCGTCATGCCGAACGTGAAGACGTTGATCGCCGACCAGGGCGTCACCTTCGACAACAGCTTCGTCTCGTACTCGCTGTGCTGTCCGTCACGCTCGACGTTCCTCACCGGCCAGTACGCGCACAACCACGGCGTCTGGGGCAACGCGGCGCCGAACGGCGGCTACTACAAGCTCGACTCGACGAACACGCTGCCCGTCTGGCTTCAGCGGGCCGGCTACCAGACGATCCTCCTCGGCAAGTACCTGAACCAGTACGGCACGAGGAATCCGCGGGAGATCCCGCCGGGCTGGGGCCAGTGGTACGGCACTCCCGATCCGTCCACGTACCGCTACCTGAACTACACGATCAACGAGAACGGGAACCTCGTCCAGTTCGGCAACACCGCGGCCGACTACAAGACCGACGTCGAGTCCAGGCTGGCGGTCGACCTGATCTCGCGCCAGGCCACCGATCCGCGCCCGTTCTTCATGTGGTTCACATTCCTCGCGCCGCATGCGGGCGGGCCGCGCGACCCCGACGACCCGGCGAATCTCGGCACGCCGATGCCCGCACCGCGCCACAGGAACCACTTCGTGAACGAGCCGCTCCCGATGCCGCCGTCCTTCAACGAGGCCGACGTCTCCGACAAGCCTGCCGCGGTCCGGAACCGCGCGCTGATCGGCCCCGCCAGGATCAAGGCGATCCAGGAGAACTACCAGCAGCGGCTCGAGTCGCTGCTCGCGGTCGACGACGCGGTAGCCAAGGTCGTGAACGAGCTTGCCGCGATCGGGAAGCTCAACGACACGTACATCATCTTCACGTCCGACAACGGCTTCATGCACGGTGAGCACCGCATCCAGCAGGGCAAGGTCGTCCTCTACGAGCCGTCGATTCGCGTCCCGCTGCTGATGCGCGGGCCCGGGATTCCGGCCGGCCAGCACCGCTCACAGTTCGTCGCCAACATCGATCTCGCGCCGACGATCGTCCAGGCCGCGGGCGCGCAGGCCGGGCGGGTGATGGACGGGCGCTCGCTGATCCCGTTCGCGAAGGACAAGCTGCTCCAGTCCGGCCGCGACATCCTCGTCGAAACGCCGACGTACGCGGGGGTTCGCTCCCCGAACTGGCTCTACGCCGAGCACGTCACAGGTGAGAAGGAGCTGTACAACCTCGCGCGCGACCGGGACGAGCTGGGCAGTCTCCAGACGAACCCGGACTACGACCGGATGGAGGCGAACCTCGCGATGCGGCTCGCGCGCCTCCGGCAGTGCAAGGGCGCGGTGTGTCGCCGCGGCGTCCAGCTCTCCCTCGGCGCTCGGCTCCAGCGGCGCGGGACTTGCCGCGCCTCGAGGATCTTCGTCAGGGCCGGCGGCCCGGCGGTGCGGCGCATCGCGAACACGGCGTTCTACATCGACGGGCACCTGCTCAAGCGGGATCGCCGCGCGCCGTTCACGGTGTTCGTGCCGAAGCGGCTCGCGAAGCCGAACGGCTCGCTGCTCGAGGCGCTGACGACGCTGACCGACTCGCGGCGCCAGACGCTGACGCGCCACATCAACGGCTGCGCGTTCTAACAAAGGCCGGGCCTAACGAGGGACAGTCCCTCGTTCGGTTCGATACGAGGGACTGTCCCTTGCGATAGATCTGCCACGCATTGGTGCCGAGATAGGAGAATCGCGGCATGCAAGTCGCGACCTACCGCGCGCCGAACTTCGTCTTCGCCGAGCACGAGTTCGAGCTGCCGCTCGAGCACGCCCAGCCCGACGGCCCGACGATCACCGTTTTCGCGCGCGAGGTCGTCACCCCCGCGCGCGAGCACGACGACCAGCCCTGGCTCGTCTACCTCCAGGGCGGGCCAGGCTTCGAGTCGCCGCGGCTCCTGAAGCTGATCGACGAGACGTGGTGGGAGCGCGCGCTCCAGGACTACCGCCTGCTGCTCCTCGACCAGCGTGGAACCGGTCGCTCGACCCCGGTCGAGGCCGTTCCCGACGTGTCGCCGCAGGAGTTGGCCGAGTATCTGACCCACTTCCGTGCCGACTCGATCGTCCGCGACGCCGAAGCGATCCGCCAGGACCTCGGGATCGACAAGTGGAGCGTGCTCGGCCAGAGCTTCGGCGGCTTTTGCGTCGTCAACTACCTCTCCCAGGCACCGGAAGGCCTGGCGGAGGCGTTCGTCACCGGCGGCCTGCCGCCACTGGAGCGCGACCCGGACGACATCTACCGCGCGACCTACGAACGGACGCGCATGAAGAACGAGGCCTACTACGCGCGCTACCCCGACGATCGCGAACGCGTGAGCCGGATCGTCGAGCGCCTCGAGCAGGAGGACGTGCGGCTTCCCTCTGGCGATCGCCTGACCCCGCGGCGCTTCCGCCAGATCGGGCACGCGCTCGGTATGAGCTCAGGAGCCGAGACCGTCCACTACATCGTCGAGTTGCCCTTCGGCTCGCCCGCGTTCCTGCACGACGTGGAGCAGTCGCAGTCGTTCGCGCGGAACCCGCTGTACGCCGTGATCCACGAGGCGTGCTACGCGACCGGCACCGCGACACGCTGGTCGGCAGAACGCGTCTTCCCCGAAGAGCTCCGCGAGGACCCGACGTTCCTCACGGGCGAGCACATCTATCCGTGGATGCTCGAGGAGTACAGCGCGCTCGAGCCGCTGGCCGAGGCGGCGCAGATCCTCGCCGAGCACGAATGGCCGCCGCTCTACGGCGTCCACCGCCTGGAGCGGAACGAGGTTTCGGCCGCAGCGGCGATCTACGCCGAGGACATGTACGTGCCGCGGCAGTTCTCGGAGGAAACGGCGGCCACCATCCGGGGCCTTCGACCCTGGGTGACGAACGAGTACGAGCACGACGGGCTGCGCGCGAACGGGAAGCGCGTCCTCGGGCGTCTGCTCGACCTAGCCCAGGGCCGGGCCTAACGCGTTGGCTCTGCTCGAGCTCGAGCACGTCACGCGGCACTTCGGCGGGCTCGTAGCGCTGGACGACGTCTCGCTCTCGGTCGAGCACGGCGAGATCGCCGGCCTGATCGGCCCGAACGGCGCCGGCAAGACGACCGCCTTCAACGTGATCACGCGGCTCTACAAACCGGACTCCGGGACGGTCGCGTTCGACGGCGAGAGCCTGCTCGACACGCCTGCGCACGGCGTGATCCGCCGCGGGATCGCGCGCACCTTCCAGAACGTCGAGCTGTTCGAGACGATGACCGTGCGCGAGAACGTCCTCGTCGGAGCGCACTCGCGCCGCGCCGCACGGTCGGGGCTCCGCGAGACCCTCGAGTACCTCGAGCTGGAGCGGATCGCTGACCGGCCGGTCACCGGGCTCCCGTACTCGACGCGGAAGCGAGTCGAGTTCGCGCGCGCACTCGTCTCGGCGCCGCGCCTGCTCCTGCTCGACGAGCCCGCGGGCGGCCTGAGCCACGAGGAGGTCGAGCAGCTCGGCGAGCTCATCTCGCGCACACGCGACCGCTTCGAGCTGACGGTGCTCCTGGTCGAGCACCACATGGGCCTCGTGATGCGGGTCTCCGACTCTGTCACGGTGCTCGACTTCGGACGGAAGATCGCGTCAGGGACCCCCGCCGAGGTGCAGGGCGACCCGGCTGTGATCGAGGCCTACCTCGGGACGAGCGACTAGTGGCCCCGTTGCTCGAGCTGGAGGAGGTCCACGCCCGCTACGGGCCGCTGGAGGCGCTGCACGGCGTCACGCTGACCGTAGGGGAAGGCGAGGCCGTCGCGGTCCTCGGCGGGAACGGCGCGGGCAAGACGACGACGCTCCGCGCGATCTCGGGCCTCGTCGCGGCCTCGGGCGAGATCCGGTGCGGTGGAGAACGACTCGCGCGCGCGCCCGAGCGCGTCGCCCGCAGCGGCATCGCGCACGTCCCCGAGGGTCGCGGGATTTTCGAGGAGCTGACCGTCCACGAGAACCTCCGCCTCGGCGCCTACCTCGACCGGCGCGGCTTCTTCGAGAACTACGAGCGCGTCTGCGCGCACTTCCCCTGGCTCGACCGGCGCCGCGCGCAGCAGGCCGGGACGCTCTCGGGCGGCGAGCAGCAGATGCTCGCGATCGCCCGCGCGCTGATGTCGCGCCCGCGCCTCCTGCTCCTCGACGAGCCGTCCCTCGGCCTCGCGCCGATCGTCGTCCGCGAGATCTTCCGCATCCTCGGCGACCTGAACGAGAAGGAGGGCCTCGCCGTCCTCGTCGTCGAGCAGAACGCAAAGCTCGCGCTGCGCTCGTCGAGCCGCGCGTACGTGCTCGAGGTCGGACGGGTCGCGCTCGAGGGGCCGAGCTCCGAGTTGGCGGAGAACGAGTCGGTTCGCAAGGCGTACCTCGGCTATTGATGATCTTGGCGTCAGCCACATCTCGATGCCCTGGGGGAACCTCCCGGTTCCCCCAGACCCCCTCCACCGGTCCGCTTCGCGGACAGGACGCCGGTGTCTGAGTTTCTCCAGCAGGTGGTGGCAGGGCTAGCGTCCGGCTCGATCTACGCGCTGCTCGCGCTCGGGATCGTGATCATCTACCGCTCGACGGGCGTCGTGAACTTCGCGCAGGGCGAGATGGCGACGTTCACGACCTTCGTCGCGTGGACGCTCGTCGACCACGGCGTCGGCTACTGGGGCGCGTTCGGGCTGACGCTGGTGATCGCCTTCGTCGGCGGCATCGCGCTGGAGCGGATCGTCGTGCGTCCGGTCGAGGGCAGGCCGCCCATCAACGGCGTCATCCTCACGATCGGGCTCTTCATCCTGCTGGGGGGCCTCTCGAACTGGATCTGGAAGGCCGAGGTGCGCTCGTTCCCGCCGAGCCGGCCGTTCCCGACGAGCGCCTGGGACCTCGGCGGCGTCGCGGTCTCGGAGCAGGACGCGGGGATCCTCGCCGTGACGCTCGTCCTCATGACACTGCTCTGGCTCCTCTTCCGGTACACGAAGCTCGGGCTCGCGCTCAGGGCTTCCGCGCTGAACCCGGTCGCGAGCCGGCTCGTCGGGATCCGCGTCGGTTGGATGCTCGGGCTCGGGTGGGGGCTCGCCGCCGCGATCGGTGCCGTGGCAGGGCTCTTCACCGCGGCAGCCTCCCCGCCGCTCGATCCGAACATGATGCGGCCGGTCCTCATCTACGCGTTCGCGGCCGCGGTCATCGGCGGTCTCGAGAGCCCGGTCGGCGCGGTCGTCGGCGGACTCGTGATCGGCGTCGTCCTGAACCTGATCTCGACGTACGACACGCACCTGCATCTCGACCTCGACCGGGTTCGGCTCCCGATCGCGCTCGCACTGATCCTGATCGTCTTGCTCGCGCGGCCGACCGGGCTCTTCGGACGCCAGGTGTTGCGTCGTGTCTAGGCTCGCTGCCGCCCGCGCGCTGGCCGCGGTGCTCGGCTTCGCCGCCAGCGTCGCGTTCATCCTGATCGCCCCGCACTGGGACAAGGTCGGCGACATCAAGGGCGCGCAGATGGGCACGTACTTCATCGCCATCGTCGGCCTCAACATCGTCACCGGCTACACGGGCCAGATCTCGCTCGCGCAGGGCGCGTTCATGGCGATCGGCGGCTACACGACGGCGTTCCTCGTCACGCACGGCGTCCGCGACCTCTGGACGATCCCGGTCGCCGCGCTCGTCGCCGGCGTCTTCGGCTTCCTGCTCGGGATCCCGGCGCTTCGCCTCTCGGGGCTCTACCTCGCCCTCGTCACGTTCGGCCTCGCCGTGGCGATGCCCGACCTGATCGCCTGGGACAAGCTGGGCTCGCTCACGAAAGGCGGCCAGTCGATCCAGCTCTTCGGGAGCAAGCACCTGCTCGGCCAGGGGTTCAACGACGTGACCGTCCTCGGGCACACGATGTCGTTCAACCGCGCCGTCTACTACCTGACGTGGACGATCGCCCTCGTCCTGTTCGTGCTCGCCTGGCTCCTGTTGCGCGGCGCACCGGGACGGGCCTTCCGCGCGGTCCGGGACAGCGAGATCGCGGCCGCCTCCTCGGGCGTGAACATCGCGGGATACAAGACGGTCGCGTTCGCGATCGGGGCCGCCTATGCGGGGGTCGCCGGCTCGCTGCTCGTGATCGCCGTCGCCTTCGCCGACCCGCAGTCGTTCCCCGCGAAGCTGTCGCTGACGATTCTCGTCGGCGCGGTGATCGCCGGGCTCGGATCGATGTGGGGCGTGCTGCTCGGCGCCGCGTTCGTCGAGTTCCTACCTGTGGCCTCGGTACACATCTCGAAGGCGCAAGGCGTGCCCGACGCGATCTACGGCGCCGCGCTGATCCTGCTCGTGCTGCTGCTCCCCGCAGGCATCGCCGGACTGCTCAAGCGCGCCGCTTCTCCGCTAACAACTCGGCTATACACTCGGTCTTAAGCCGAGTGCCCCGATTCCTCCTCATCGCGACCGCGGCGAGCCTCGTGCTCGGAATCCCCATCGCCTTCGGCGGCACGACCTCCGACCCGGGGATCACGTCGACGTCGATCCACATCGGCGGCACCGCGCCCCTGACCGGGGTCGCGCAGGGCTTCCGCTCGGTCGCCGAGGGCGCGAACGCGTACTTCAAGTACGTGAACGCGCGCGGCGGCGTGAACAAGCGGAAGATCAACTACGAGTACGAGGACGACCAGTACATCCCGTCGGAGACCGTCCGCGCCACGCGCGACCTGGTCGAGAACAAGGACGTGTTCGCGATCTTCAACTCGCTGGGCACGGAGCAGAACGAGGCCGTCCGCCCGTACCTGAACCAGAAGCAGGTGCCGCAGCTCTTCGCTGCGACCGGCGCGACCGAGTTCGGGCGCGACTACAGGCAGTACCCGTGGACGATCGCGTACCAGCCGACGTACATCGCCGAAGGAGCCATGTACGGCACGTACATCCGTCGCACGAAGCCCAAGGCCAAGATCGCGATCCTGTACCAGAACGACAGCTACGGCGCCGACCTGATCGCCGGCCTCCAGCGCGGGCTCGGCGCGAAGAAGGGCAACATCGTCTCGAAGGTCGGCTACTCGGCCACCGACGACAACGTCCAGTCGCAGATCGCACAGCTCCGCGGCTCGAGGGCGGGCATCCTGATGCTGTTCGCGACGCCGAAGTTCGTGATCCAGGCGTACCAGTACGTGAACAGCCTCGGCTGGAAGCCGAAGATCTTCGTCAACGCGGTCTCGAGCGCGTCGAACGTGATGGTGCTCTCGTCGAGCCGCGGCCAGAACAAGCGCGTCGAGGGCTCGGTCTCGATCGTCTTCCTCAAGGACCCGAACGACCCGAAGTGGAAGAAGGACCCGGCCGTGCTGCTCTACCGCAAGATCATGAAGCGCTACAACCGGAGCGGGAACGTCAAGGACGTCTACAACCTGTACGGGATGTCGGCGGCGTTCACGTTCGTCGACGCGCTCAAGCATGCGGGCAAGAGCCCGACTCGGGCGTCGCTGATGCGCGCGGCCACGCACCTGAACGAGCGCAACAACCCGTTCGTGCTGCCCGGGATGACGGTCCGCACGACGTCGACCGACCACTTCCCGATGGACCAGGCGCGGCTGCAGCGCTGGCACAACGGCCGCTGGATCTCGTTCGGCGGCCTGCTCAAGGCGCGAAGCCAGTAGCGGGCCACTCCCGCCTCCGCGTGATCGCCGGAAGCGTCGGCTTCGTCTTCCTCGGCGGGCCGATGATCGTCGCGGGGATCGTCCCGTGGCTCATCACGCGCTGGGACGCGGATCCGCAGCCGGCGGCGCTGAAGGTCCTCGGCGTCGCGGTCATGGTCGCGGGCGGTGCGCTCGTGGTCGAGACGACGACGCGGTTCGCGCTCCAGGGGCGCGGGACGCCCGCGCCGTGGGCGGCGCCGCAGCGGTTCGTGGAGCGCGGCTCGTACCGCTACGTGCGCAGCCCCATGTACCTCGGCGTGCTGCTGCTCGTCGTCGGCCAGGGCCTGCTGTTGGGGCGCGAGATCCTGTTTCTCTGGGCACTCGGAGCGTGGCTGATCTTCGAGGCCTTCCTCGTCTTCGAGGAGGAGCCGGGACTGCGCCGGCGCTTCGGTGCCGACTACGACGACTATCGGCGGCGCGTGGGGCGGTGGATCCCTACTCGTCCCAGAAGTTCTCGATATTGACCGCGTCGCCGGGCCCGCCGGGCGCGCCGATCGCGATCATCTCCACGCCCTCCGGCCCGGCCCGAAAGCCGCGCGGCGTGTCGTGCGCGACGCGGATCGCGTCCCATGGCCCGAGCTCGTGGATCCCGTCCGGCACCTTGACCTCGACGCTGCCCTTGAGAACGAGGAAGATCTCCTCCTGCGTCTTGTGCGTGTGCCCCCACGGCACGGTCAGGTTCGGCGCCAGCCGCTGGTAGGTCAGCCCGACCAGCTCGGCCTCGAGAGCGACCCGCGCGAAGCGAGCTTCGAAGTCCGGTGCGAGGCCGAAGTTCGGCGCCTGGTCCTCGACCTCTTTCAGGTTCACGATCGTGTATCCGCTCATGGCGTCGATTCTTTCAGCTTGCTACAGTCGACGTGGAATGCAGCAGGAGCTCCTTCCCTAGCGCAGGAAGCCAACGCGGCGAGGGCCGCGTGGAGCTTCCCCTGGCCTCTCGGACTCGAGAGGCTTTTTTGTATCCGGAGGCAGACGTGGACGCGTACGACCCACAGACGATCGAGCGGAAGTGGCAGGAGGTCTGGGAGGAAGAACGGGCCTTCTACACGCCGAACCCCGAGCCCGGCGACGAGCGGGAGCGGAAGTTCTACATGCTCGAGATGCTCCCGTACCCCTCCGGGACCCTGCACATGGGGCACGTCCTCAACTACACGCTGGGCGACGTCCTCACGCACTACCGCCGGCGCAACGGTTGGAGCGTCCTGCGGCCGATGGGCTTCGACTCGTTCGGCCTGCCCGCCGAAAACGCCGCGATCCGCGAGGGCGGGCATCCGCGCGAGATCGTCGAGCGGAACATCGCGCACATCCGCACCGAGATGCGCCGCCTCGGCTGGGTGATCGACTGGGATCGCGAGACGTCTGCGCACGAGGTCGGGTACTACCGCTGGACGCAGTGGCTGTTCCTGAAGTTTTTCGAGGCCGGCCTGGCCTACCGCAAGGAGGCGCCGGTCAACTGGTGCCCGAAGGACCAGACGGTCGTCGCCAACGAGTACGTGATCGACGGGAAGTGCGAGCGCTGCGGGACGCCGGTCGTATCTCGGAACATGACGCAGTGGTTCTTCCGGATCACCGCGTACGCCGACCAGCTGCTCGACGACCTGGCGCTGATCGACTGGCCGGAGAAGACGAAGGCGATCCAGCGAAACTGGATCGGGCGCTCCGAGGGCGCGGAGGTGCTGTTCCGGGACGAGTACCTCGACGCCGACATTCCCGTCTTCACGACGCGGCCCGACACGCTGTTCGGCGCCACGTTCTTCGTGCTCGCGCCCGAGCACCCGATCGTCGAGCGCCTCGACAACGACGAGGTGCGCGCGTACGTCGAAACGGCCGGCGCGCGCTCGGTCGAGGAGCGGCAGACGAAGGAGAAGGACGGCGTCTTCACGGGCCACTACGTCGTGAACCCGGTCAACGACGAGAAGATCCCGGTCTGGGTCGCCGACTACGTCCTGATGGAGTACGGGACCGGCGCGATCATGGCCGTGCCCGCCCACGACGAGCGCGACCGCGAGTTCGCGGAGCTGACGGGGCTCCCGATCCAGCCCGTGATCGACGAGGAGACGGGCCTCCTGATCGATTCCGGCCAGTTCAGCGGCCGTCCTGCACGCGAGGCGATCGGCGAGATCGTCGAGTGGCTGCGCGAGAAGGGCCGCGGCGCGCCCGCGATCTCGTACCGCCTGCGCGACTGGTCGATGTCGCGCCAGCGCTACTGGGGCTGCCCGATCCCGATCATCTACTGCGAGGACGACGGCCCGGTCGCCGTGCCCGACGACCAGCTGCCCGTCCTCCTCCCCGAGATCGACGACTACCGGCCAAAGGGCATGGCGCCGCTCGCCTCCAACGAGGAGTGGATGAACGTCCCGTGCCCGAAGTGCGGCAAGCAGGCAAGGCGGGAGCCGGACACGATGGACACGTTCGTCGACTCGTCCTGGTACTTCCTGCGCTACTGCGACCCGCACAACGACGAGGCGCCGTGGGATCGCCGGATCGTCGACTACTGGATGCCGGTCGACCAGTACATCGGCGGCATCGACCACGCGACGGGCCACCTGCTGTACTCGCGCTTCTTCGTCAAGGCGCTGAACGACTTCGGCCTGCTGGGCATCCGCGAGCCGTTCCAGCGGCTGTTCCATCAGGGCTGGGTGCGCCAGGGCGGGACGAAGATGTCCAAGTCGAAGGGCAACGTCACGAGCCCCGACGAGCTGGCCAACCGCTACGGGGCCGACGCCGTGCGCGCGTACATCTTGTTCATGGGGCCTGCCGACCAGGACATGGAGTGGACCGAGGAGGGCGTCGAGGGCATCTCGCGCTTCCTGCGGCGGCTGTGGCGGGTCGTGAACGAGGTCGCCGAGCGCGGGCCCGCGGGAGACGAGGTCACCGACCTGACCCGCGCCGCGCACCGGACGATCGCCCGCGTAAGCGACGACATCGGCCGCCGCTTCCAGTTCAACACGCCGATCGCGGCCGTCATGGAGCTCGTCAACGAGCTGGGCCGCTCACCCGAGGATCCCGGCGCGCGGTTCGCCGCCGAGACGGCGGTCTCGCTGCTCCAGCCGTACGCGCCGCACATCACCGAGGAGCTCTGGTCGCGGCTGGGCCATGAGCGGTTGTGGGAGCAGCCGTGGCCCGAGGCGGATCCGGCGCTGGTCGAGCGCGAGACGTTCGAGCTCGTGATCCAGGTCAACGGGCGCGTGCGGGACCGGGTCGAGGTGGCGTCCGATCTCTCGGAGGGCGAGCTGATCGAGCAGGCGCGCGCGTCGGATCGGGTCCAGGAGTTCCTGGACGGCAAGGAGATCCGTAAGGAGATCGTGGTTCCCGGGAAGCTCGTGAACCTGGTGGTCGGCTAGCGGATCCCGGTGTCGATCAGGAAGTCGCGTCTGATCATTCGACCCTTTTGCGCCGCGGCCGTGCGGGGGCCGAACGCTTCAGCTTTCGCGTTCGTGCTGACCGTGTAGCGACCGGCGCGGAGGACGACTCGATACCAGCCGCGGTCGTTCGTCGTCGCCGTCGCAGCGAGCTTCCCCGCGCGCGAAAACCTGAGCTTGACGCCTTTTGCGGGGGCTGTGCAGGGCACGCCCACTCGGCAGACGGGCATCGTCGGGCCGCGCTTTACGTAGCCGCGGAAGCCGGTCGCGGTCCCGCCGCCGGCCGAGCCGCAGCCGATGGCGAGCGCGGCGAGCGCCCCGAGGGCGACGGCCTTCGTCATCCGGTCTCCTCGAGCAGCCGGTGGTTGGCGCGCCTGCGTCGCGTGCGCTCTCCGAGCAGCAAGAGCGCCGCTAGGAACACGAACGGTCCGGCGACGACGAGAGCGTAAAGCACTGCAATTGCTTCCTTACCCAGAATGTTGCCGGAGTTATCCAGGAAGCGGTCGAACCGCCCCGGTGCCACGTGCTGCGCAGCCGGCTTCGCGGTCGTCAGCTGGAGAGACACGCGGGCGTAAGACCCCTCGCGGATGAGCGCCTCGCGCTGGTGTTCGAGCCGCTCGACGGTTCGATCGTGTCCCGCCTTGCGCGCCTTGGCGATGCGCGTGTCGAGCCGGTCGAGCCCGGTCTGGAGGTCGGCGACCGAGATGTGCTGCGAGAGGATCGTCCCGAGCTGGGTGAAGCTGGCGATCGCCTTCTGCAGGTTCGCGACGGGCACGCGAAGCGCGAGCCGCGAGTTGCCCTCCTTCGAGCCGGTGGCGTAGTCGGCGCCCGCGACGAAGCCGCCGAGGCGACGAGTCGTGCGCACCGCGTCTTGGGTCGCGCCGGAGAGATCCTCGACGCGGAGGCGCATCGATACGTCCTGACGTTGGAGGCGCGACCTGGCCGTGAGGCTCGGAGCGAGCTTCTCCGCCTGCGCTCCGTAGGCCTTCGCCGAACGTTGGGTGAGAGCACCATGCGACTGAGCACGCGACGCCTCGCTGACTCCTTGTCTCTGGTTCCCCGAGCCCGCGAGCCCGCCGATCAGCGAAGCGCTGACCCCGATCGCCAATGCGATCGCCAAGGCCGCGACGAGCGCCGGGCGGAACGGAACCCTTCGGGGCCGCTCGGCGGCCGGCATCGTCCGGACGAGCTCACGGAGCCCCTCCGGCGCCCTCGGCGCGGCCTCTCGCAACTGAACCAGGTAGCTAGCCTCGGACATCGCTCACCATCCTCTCCTCGAGCTTCTGCAACGCCCGGCTGAGCCGCGTCGAAACCGCGGTCGGCCGGATCCCGAGCACCTTCGCCGTCGTGTCCCCGTCCAGCTCGAGCACGACGCGCAGGACGACGACCTCGCGCTCGGCGGCCGACAGGCTGCGGACGGCGCGGTCGAGCGCGGGGGAGAGCCCTTCTCCGAACATGGGCTCGTCGATCTCCGGCACGTCTGAGGCGTACACGCCCTCGCGCTTCCGGCGGCGGCGATCCGCGCGGAAGTGGTCGAGTGCGGCGCCTCGTGCGACCTGGCAGAGCCACGTGCGCGCGGCTCCGCGCCGGGGATCGAAGCGGCGCCAGCGGCGGAGTGCGCGCTCGAACGTCTCGGCGGCGAGGTCTTCGGCGAGGTGCGGGTTTCCGGTCATGTACAGCAGGTAGCGGTAGACGTCGTCGAGGTGCTCCTCGGCCACGTCGGCGAAGCTCCGTTGCTCACGGAGGGCTCGCTTGCCGGTGGGCCACGAGGTCGGCACCGCGCTCACATCTCCCTGTACGCCGCTGCT
>Ga0081540_1003063_pt1 | contig 13404 bp, 12 predicted proteins | sample TabmetS2T1R1_FD_71024 | JGI IMG/M metagenome (GOLD analysis project Ga0081540, IMG submission 71024) | Tabebuia heterophylla rhizosphere microbial communities from the University of Puerto Rico - S2T1R1 | ecosystem: Host-associated > Plants > Roots > Rhizosphere ... | reverse complement strand
CGTAGTAATACAGCGCGGTCTCGAGCGCCACGGCGACCGGCACGTCGACGAGAGCGTAGGCCTCGAAGCCCATGGTGTTGCCGCGTTTGATCTCACCCGACTCTTCGAGGTCCAAGGTTTCATTGATGGCGCGTCGTACATCGATGTACAGGCGCAGCGGGTCATTATTCACCTTGCGCGGCAACGGGCTGTCGCGTTGCTCGGCATGCCAGGCGAACATCTGGTCGAAGAACTTGCTTCGCTTCGAGCCGATGGCAGTGAGCCAGCCGCGATAAGAGGCCGGCGTCACCTCCTCGGGCGGATCGGGCAAGGTCTCGGAAGCATAGCTAGCCTTCTGCATTGCGTTCCTCATCATGGGCAATCCTCCGCCGCAATGCGACGGCTTTCGTGTTCGGCCGCCGCCAACGTTGCCAGTCCGGGATGTCCGGTGCAACAAACCGCCAGGAGAGTGCGGGTTCCCTTGCACGTGTGAGGAGGCTCGCAGATCTCTCCGTGCCTTGTCAGTTAAACAGCCCACCGCGATCCGATCTGTGACAAAGGTCACATCGCGGCATGCAAGATCGTGCATGCGCGGCGGCATTCGCGCCGGCTATGGCCGGCAAAGACACGCTGGCGCGCCTTCGCCTTTCAATCCGCACCGCCGAACCCTTAAGCTGGAAAAACCGGATTTCCGACACGAACCGCGGCCATCAAACCGTGATGGCGGCCGGCTATCGGTCGGCCGGCAACGAGGCGGTGAGAGAGCATGGTGGTAGCGGCACGTACTCCCTGGTGGGCCTGGGCATGGCCGGTTCTTGCCTGGGCGATCCTGGCGCTCTCACCGTTCATGGGCGACGGCGGCCTGTTCCTGGCGGTCGCCGGAATGATTCTGATCGCAACGGTGTTCGCGGCCGTCTATCACGCCGAGGTGGTGGCTCACCGCACCGGCGAGCCCTTCGGCACGCTGGTGCTGGCTATCGCCGTCACCGTCATCGAGGTGGCGCTGATCGTCTCGGTCATGCTTGCCGACCCGGGCGAACAGGCAGGCCTTGCTCGCGATACGGTCTTTGCCGCCGTCATGATCGTGTGCAACGGCATCGTCGGGCTCTGCCTGCTGTTGGGCGGCGCCCGCCACCACGAGCAGGGCTTTCATTTGCACGGCGCCAGCGCTGCGCTCGCGGTGCTGGCGGCGCTCACCATCCTCACCCTGATCCTGCCGAATGTGAGCGCTACCGCGCCGGGACCGCAGTTCAGCACCGCGCAACTGGTGTTCGCCGGGATCGTATCGCTGGTACTCTACGCCTCCTTCGTGTTCGTACAGACGGTGCGCCACCGCGACTATTTCCTGCCGCTGGAGCAGAACGATGAGGAGGCCCATGCGCCACCACCTTCCAACACCAGCGCGGCCATCAGCGCCGGGCTGTTGCTGGTCGCGCTGGTCGCCATCGTGGGGCTCGCCAAATTGGAGACGCCCATCGTGGAGGCCGGAGTGATCCGGCTCGGCTTGCCCAAGGCGGTGGTGGGCATCGTCATTGCCGCCCTGGTGCTGCTGCCGGAAGGTCTTGCAGCGGTGCGGTCGGCGCGCGCCAACCGCCTGCAGAACAGCCTGAACCTGGCGTTGGGCTCGGCTCTCGCGAGCATCGGGCTGACTATTCCGGCAGTCGCCGCACTCTCGATCGCGGCCGGTCAGCCGCTCGAGCTTGGGCTCGGCGAGAAGGATCAGGTCCTGCTCGCGCTGACGCTGGTGGTCGGCATCCTCACCCTGGGCACCGGACGCACCACGGTGCTCCAGGGCATCGTGCACCTGGTGGTCTTCGCGGTGTTCCTGTTCTTCGCCGCGGTGCCCTAGCCGCCCGGATTAGCCAGCCGCGTCAGCTGCCTCGACCGTTCTGGTCGAGGACATCGCGCACCCGCGCGGCGAGCATGCTCTGCGTGATGGGTTTCTGCAGCAGATCCACGCCCTCGTCGAGGCGGCCGTGATGCACCACGGCATTGCGCGAGTAGCCGGTCATGTAGAGGACCCGCAGCGCCGGCCGGATCACCTGGGCGTGCTTTCCCAGCTCGCGCCCGTTCATCCCCGGCATGACGACGTCGGTCAGCAGGAGGTCGATGCGCGTCGCCGCCTGTTCCAGGAGCGGCAACGCAGCCCTGGCGTTGGCGCACGACAGCACATGATAACCGAGGCCTCGCAGCACGTCCGACACGTAGCTGCGCAGATCGTCATCGTCTTCAACGACCAGGATCACCTCCCCCTGTTCGCTTTCGCCGGGCACGTCCGCCGGCGTCTCTTCCTCTTCATCGACCTGGCGGCTGTAGCGGGGCAGATAGATCTTTACCGTCGTGCCTTGGTCCACCTCGCTGTAGATTTTGACGTGACCGCCCGACTGCCTCACGAAGCCGTAGACTTGGCTCAGGCCGAGCCCGGTGCCGTGGCCGAGCTCCTTGGTGGTGAAGAACGGCTCGAAGGCGCGGCTCACCACGTCCGGCGGCATGCCGGAGCCGGTATCGCTGACGCAGATCAGCACGTACTGTCCGGGCAACAGCTCGGGATTGGTGCGGCAGTAACGTTCATCCGCGTAGACATTGGTTGCCTCGATGGTGACCTTTCCGCCGCCCGGCATGGCGTCGCGGGCATTGATGGCGAGATTGACCAAAGCGGCTTCGAGCTGGTTCGGATCGGCCTCGATCTGCCACACCCCGGCCGACCCCACCGCCTCAACTTGGATCGTTTCGCCCAGCGACCGCTGCATGAAGTCGGCGGCGCCGGCGAGAAACTTGTTGACGTCGAGCGGCTTGGGATCGAGCGGCTGGCGCCGCGAGAAGGCCAGCAGGCGGCTGGTGAGAGCGGCGGCGCGCTGCGCGCCCCGCATGGCATTGCCAACGGCGCGCTGAACATTCGGGCTCGGCTCGCGGGCGCTCTTCACCAGGCGCTGAACCGTCTCCAGGTTGCCGATGACGATCATCAGCAGGTTGTTGAAGTCGTGGGCGATGCCGCCGCTGAGCTGCCCCACCGCCTCCATCTTCTGCGAAACCGCGAGCTGTTGCTGTGTCTCCCTGATCAGCCGCTGCGCCTCCACACGCTCGGTGACGTCGCGGGTGACCTTGGCGAAGCCCAGCAGTTCGCCATTGTCGCTGCGGATCGGGTCGATGACGACCAGCGCGTGGAAGGTGGTGCCGTCCTGGCGCACGCGCAAGCCTTCCGCCTCGTAGCGTCCCTCGCGCGCCGCCGTCTCCAGCGCTCTTGCCGGAACGCCGGCCTGGCGATCCTCCTCGGTATAGAAGCGGCTGAAATGGCGGCCGATGATTTCGTCTGCGCTGTAGCCCTTGATGCGCTGGGCACCCGCATTCCAGGTCATGACCACGCCGTTGGGGTCGAGCTGGAAGATCGCGTAATCGACCACTGCCTCGACGAGGCGCTGGAATTTCCCTTCGCTGGCGACCAGCTGCTGGCGCGCCTCTTTTCGCTCGGTAACGTCGCGGGTGATCTTGGCGAAGCCGATCAGGTCGCCGTCATCGTTGATGGCATCGATCACGGCATGAGCCCAGAACCGGGTTCCGTCCTTGCGGACTCGCCATCCCTCGGTTTCGTATCGGCCGGTCGTTGCTGCCGTCTCCAGGCCGTGCCGGGGGAGACCGCGCGCGCGGTCCTCGGGAGTGAAGAAGGTCTCATAGGGGCGGCCGATGATCTCCGCAGCTTCATAGCCCTTGAGACGCTTAGCCCCGGAATTCCAGCTCGCCACCATCCCGTCAGGGCCGATCATGTAAACGGCATAGTCGACCACACCATCAATGAGCAGCTGCAATCGCTCGGCATCGTTCAATGCCTCGATTTTGTTTGATGCCACTCTTTCCCTCGAAGCAATGCGCAGCAGGATAACCCTGTGAAACGCTGGTCGCGCCCATAAGTTCCGAGCCACCTCCGCACGGCCGTCTCAGCGGCCTCTCCGTCGGCGGGCCCAGGCATCGGCCGGCGACGGGCACGTCGCGGGAGCGGGGCGATATGTCTGGGATAACCGACTATGGGTTCTCATTGTCCCGGCTGATACGCATGACCTAGCTGACAGGTGCGCATTTCCAGATCACGAGGCCGATGATCCTGATGGTCACGTCGGGCGAGTCGCGTTCGTGCCCGAGATCGGACGCGAGCGCGATCGGCTCCTGGTATCGCGGGTCCGTCGATTCCGGATAGAGCAGCCACGCATTGCCGCGGCGGCGTACCCGCTTGATGGTGCTCTCGCGCAGGTCGCCGCGAATACGCTCGACCACGACCAGGTCGCCGTCCTGGATGGAGGGGCGCGCCTGCGAGTAGGGAACGCAGACGGCGAAATATCCATCGGGAATTTCGCGATTGATCGAGTGTCCGTGCACGCGCACGGCAAATTGCCCAAGGCCCCGAAAGCGAGCGTCGGGCACATAGGGAAGCGGCGGATGCACATCCCATTCGGGTGGCTGATCCGGATGATACAAGCCGTAAGGCGCAGACTCATTCCATATGCCTGCCGCGACATCGCCGTAGACACGCACCGGGTCGGTCCCGCTGCCGGAGTCGAGGGGGAGACGCGGCTCGTCCTGAGTGCCGATGACGTATCCGACATCGCAGTCCAGGGCTTCTGCCAGCTTGACGGCGTTGTCGCTGCGCACGTTCGTCTTGCGGCCGTCGAGGATGTCGTAGATGAGCGTGCGGGAGAGCCGGCCGCGCCGCGTGGCTACGGCCGCGGTGATGCCGAGCTCCTGCAGGCGTCGCTCGACGCGGATCTTCAGGGACGGTCGCACGGATAAGGATTATCCGGCTCTGCACAGCCCGACGCATGTCTGTTTTTCCAGACAGCCTTATCCAGCAAGAAGCGGCCGTTGCCACGCCTGCGGACGGCCGATCCCCGCACCATTCGCGGCCGTCGGCAAAACGGACGGGTATCACGCCCCATGTTTTGCCATCCGAGCCCATGATAAGAAATTAATCCAAGCGAGGCCGCCGCCCGCGCTAAATCCGGGCCGGTGTTGGAGCTCGTGGCCGGCGAGGAATGGACCTGCAAGGCGCAGAACACCGTATCGAAAGCCGGACCAGGCTGATGCTGCGGCATACCTGGCTCGTGATGATCGCCGGCATTCTCGCCCTCGTCGGCATCGGCGCCGCCGCCTTCTACCTCGAGTCGCGGCCGACGACGCTGCGGGTGGCGGTCGGCCCCCCGAACAGCGAAGACGTGCGCGTCATCCAGACGCTCGCGCAATATTTTGCGCGCGAGCGCGCCTCGATCCGCCTGCGTCTCATCGTCAAGGACAATTCGGCGGAGAGCGGCCCCGCCCTCGACGCCGACCAAGCCGACGTCGCGGTGGTGCGGCGCGATCGCGGCATGCCCCAGGATGGCAGGGTGGTTGCAATCCTGCGCAAGAACGTCGTCGTGCTGGTGGCTCCTCCTCCGCCGCCGGCGCCGACGCCCCCGCCGGCTGCCAAGACGAAGGCCAAGCCGGAAAAGAAAGCGGCCGCCAAGGTCGCGAAAAGCGGCAAGAAAGCCAAAGGCAAGGCAGCCAAGAAGGACAGCGAGGCCAAGGACGAGGACGAGGAAAAAGAGGAGAAGGACGAAAAGGAAGCTGCCGGGCCCAAGAAGCTCGAGAAGATCGAGGAGCTGGCCGGCAAGCGCATCGCCGTGATCGGGCGCTCGGAGGCCAACCTCAACGTGCTGCAGATCATTTTGAAGCAATACGAGATTCCGCTGGACAAGGTGCAGATCATCCAGCTCGGCACGACCGACGTCGGCCCGGCCATTCGCGAGAGCAAGATCGACGCCGTCATGACGGTTGGTCCGCTCAGCAGCCGGATCACCGCCGACGCCGTGGCAGCAGCAGGCCGCGACCGGGAGCCACCAAGCTTCCTTGCCATCGATGCCGCGGAGGCAATCGTCCAGCGCTTTCCGGTTTTCGAGTCCACCGAGATCCCAGCCGGCGCCTTTGGCGGCGCGCCGCAACGCCCGCCGGAAGCCGTCGAGACGATCGGCGTTACCCATTACATTCTGGCGCGGCGAACCCTCGACGATGCCACGGTCGGCGAACTCACCCGCCTCATCCTGGGGGGGCGCCAGACTCTCGCCGGCGAGATGCCGGCCATCGGCAAGATCGAGGCGCCGGACACCGACAAGGACGCGGCCGTGGCCGTGCATCCCGGCGCTGCCGCCTATGTGGACGGCGAGCAGAAGACATTCTTCGAGCGCTACAACGACTGGATTTATTACGGCCTGATGCTCCTGTCGTTCTTTGGCTCCATTGCCGCATGGCTGATGAACTACTCGAAGGTGGGCGACCGGGTGGAGAAATCGCAGTCGCTGGATCGGCTGGTCGGATTAATGCGCGAGGCCCGCAACGTGCCTACCCTGGAGGAGCTCGACCGCATCCAGGCCGAGACCGATGACATCCTCCACAGCACGATCCAGGACGTGGTGAACAACAAGCTCGATCAGGCTGGGCTGCAGGCCTTTTGGCTTGCCCTGGAGCAGACCCGCGGCGCCATCGCTGTACGCCGAACGACGCTCACCACGACCGGGGAAAGCGCCTCCCTGGTTCCCTCGGCGGAGTAATCGTCCCGTACTGCCGGCTGCGCACGACGGTCAGTCGTCCAACGCCTCCGGCGCTGCCGTCAGCCGATCCAGACGAGCGCAACCGCCAGCAGTACCGCCAGTCCGGAAAAGACGAGCAGCGCGGCCGGCCCGTCGACGAACGCGTCCGGCAACGGTCGCAAGAGCAGCGGCGTGAACAGGATCATGGCGCCGCCGCCGATGATGGCCGCGTACCAGGGGATGTGCCGCCACGCTCCGACCAGGGCCGCCAGCAGACAGGCGCCGGCGATGGCCAACGATCCGAACAGGAGCGGCGCGCCAATGCGTGCCGACGGCTTGCCACGCTCGCGCGGAAAGTGACCGGCGGCTGTGAGGCCGAGCAGCGATACGACAAGCATCAAGCCCATGAAGAGCAGCAGCGGCACGGCGACGCCCATCTGTCGGTCCCTTTCCACCGCTGAAGCGGTCGCGTTCTTGACCGCTCGAATCCTGCCTCTAACATACCGGACATATATCAGAGCCGGCGCAGCCGGCCCGCCGGTTCTTGCCGGCCGCAAAGGGGAGCCCATGGCGGTGCAGGAGGCGACGAAAGCCAAGCCGGCGAACGCGGCCGACAGCAAGGCTGCCGCGGCCGACAGCAAGGCTGCCGGCAAGCGCGAGAAGCGGACCATCGGCGAAATTCGCGAGTCGAAGAAGACCGGCGAGAAGATGGTCTACATGTCGGTGCCCGATTACACGTCGGCGAAGTGGGCCGAGATGGCCGGGGTCGACGTGGCGGTGGTCGGCGACAGCCTCGCCATGATCGCGCACGGCCATCCCAACACCATACCGGCCACCATGGACATGATGGTGCTGCACGCGCAGGCCATTCGCCGCGGCGCCCCGAACACGTTCGTTCTCGGCTGCATGCCGTACCAGAGCTACAACACGGTCGAGCGCGCGCTGCTCAACGCCACGCGCTTCATGCAGGAGGCCGCGAGCGACGCCGTCAAGCCGCAAGGCGGCAAGTCGCAGGCCCATATTCTCAAGGCGCTGGTCGATGCCGGCATTCCCACGGCCTCGCATATCGGTCTCACCCCGCACACCATCGCGATGTTCGGCGGCTTCAAGATCCAGGGGCGCACCGCCGATGCCGCCATGAAGATTCTCGAAGATGCGCTCGCCATCGAGGATGCCGGCTGCTTCATGCTCGAATTCGAAGCGGTGCCGGCCAGGATCGCGAAGCTGATCTCGGAGCAGCTCACGATTCCGACCATTGGTATCGGCGCCGGGGTCGGCACCGACGGCCAGATCCTGCTTTGTCACGATCTCCTTGGCGTCTTCACCGATTTCAAGCCGAAGTTCACCAAGCGGTACGCCAAGCTCACGGAAGTCGCGGTCGCCGGCATTCAGCAATACGTCAAGGAGGTGAAGGAGGGCGTGTTCCCGGACGACGATCACTCCTACACGGTGAACGACACCGAGTACGAGAAATTCGCCGCCATGGTCAGCAAACGCCGGCAGATGTGACGTGGCCCGCTCGGCCCAGCTTCAACGTTCGGCCGCAACCGATGCGCAGCGGGACCGCGACAATGGGCGCGACACCCTCACGGATCAGGCCTACCGCCAGATCGAGGAGTTGATCGTCACGCTGCAGCTCAAGCCCGGCGAGGTCCTGTCGGAACAGATGCTGTCCGGGCGCCTCGAGATCGGCCGCACGCCAATCCGCGAAGCGTTGCAGCGCCTGGCGCTGGAGGGCCTCGTCACCATCCTGCCGCGCAAGGGCATTCTCGTCACCGACATCAACCCGCGCAGTCAGCTCCTGGTGCTCGAGGTGCGGCGCGAGCTCGAGCGGCTGCTCAGCCGCGCCAGCGCCGAGCGCGCCACCGCGGCGCAGCGCGCGCAGTTCGTCGAGATCGCCGCCGGCATGGACAAGGCGGCACGCAGCAACAACGCCATCAGCTTCATGCGCCTCGACCGCGAGCTCAACGCCCTCCTGGTGGAGGCCAGCCACAACGACTACGCGGCGCGTGCGATGAAGCTCTTGCAGGGCCTGTCGCGCCGCTTCTGGTACATGCATTACCGCACGGCCGCCGATCTACCGTTGTGCGCCCGGCTGCATGCAGCTCAGGCGCGCGCGATCGCCCAAGGCAACGCCCGGCTCGCGGGGCGCGCTGCCGACGACCTCATCGACTATACCGAGAGCTTCACCCGCGCCACGGTCGCGGTGTGAGAGGAAAACGAGCAATCCGTGCATTGCGCGGGCGGAACCGGATCGTATTATACCTCTGATATGTCAGGGTGCGGCGCGAGGGGTCCAATCCCGGGATGAAGACCTACGAGGGGAAGCGAACCATCGATGGCCTGGTGGTGACGGTCGACGGTCAGCCGCTCGACGAGCACTATGACGTGAAACAATTCACCCGGTACGGATTCGAATGGACCTATGAAGGCGCGAGCCCACAGCAGCTGGCGCTCGCCATCCTCGTCGATCACCTTGGCGACGAGGCCCAGGCCATCCGCTTATCCGAAGCCTTCATGAAAAAGATCATCGCCAACCTCGACAACGACTGGACGCTGAGCAGTGACGACATCGACGCCGCGCTGGCGGAGGTTGGACAGGATTGAAACCAGCGTCGAACGACGTGCTCGCCTCGCGTGACGACGCCGACAAGATAAACGGCAACGACGATCTCAAACGGAGGAACCCATGCGAAACGCCATCGGTATTGGGCTTGCGGGCTTCGCGGCCCTGATGCTTGCGCCTGCGGTCGCAACTGCGGCCGAACATAATTGGAAAATGCAGACCGAGTGGGGCGGCGGCCCGCTGATGGATCTCGGCTCCAAGGCGTTCGCTGAAAAGATCAAGTTCCTGACCGATGGCCGCATCGAGGTGCAGGTGCTGCCGGCCGGCACCCTCGCGAAGGGCCTCGAGGCGCGCACGGCCGTCGCCAACGGCGTCGCCGAAGCCTGTCACACCTGGATGGGTTACGATTGGGGAAAAGACAAGACGACGGTCCTCTTTGGCGGCTTTTCCGGCTCGATGGACTCCGAGCGGATGCTGCACTGGCTCTACGAGGGCGGTGGCGCCGAGTTGCAGCGGCAGTTCAACGACGAAAAGTTCAACCTGATCTCGATGCCGATGTTCGCCCGCACAGCCGAAGCCTTCCTGCATTCGCGCAAACCGGTGCGCACGATGGAAGACCTCAAGGGGCTAAAGCTGCGCACCGCGGGCGCTTGGCTGGAGATCTCCAAATCGCTAGGTGCCGCATCAGTGACCACGCCAGGGCCGGAGACCTATCCGATGCTCGAGCGTGGCGCCATCGACGCCACCGAATGGGGGACGCTGTACGAGAATATCTCGATGGGTTTCCACAAGATCGCGAAGTACGTGATCATTCCCGGCGTGCATCAACCGTCGGCGCCGTTCGAGCTGTGCCTCAACAAGAATGCATGGAACAAGCTGTCCGACCGCGACAAGCAACTGGTCGAGTTCGCGGCGAAGCAGGTGACCATGGAAAGCTGGATGCGCATCGGCGCCGAGGACGCCAAGGCACTCAAATTCTTCCGCGAGCAAGGCAACGAAATCATCGAGCTCTCGCCGGAGGTGCAAAAGGCCACCAAGGAGATGTCGGTCAAATGGGCGGAGGAGCAGGGCAAGACCAATCCGTGGTTCAAGAAAGTGTGGGATAGCCAACAGGCGTTCGAAAAACTGTGGGAGAACGCATCGAGCTATCGCAACGTGAAATACTGATCGGCAACAGCGGCCGGAGCGTTTCGCTCCGGTCGCACGTTCGGCGTCCTGACATTGGGGAACATGGTGCGCGGGCTGCTTCGCCTGATCGAGGGAATATCGCGCGTGAGTGGCGAGGCGACCGCCTGGCTGGTCGTGCCTCTGATCGCGGCAACCGTGTACGACGTCGTTGCACGCTACGCCTTCAACGCGCCGACTCAGTGGGCCTACGAGGTCGGCTACATGATGATGGGCACGCACGCGCTCCTCGGGATGGCCTATACGCTGCGTGAACGCGGTCATATCCGCATCGAGGCGTTCACCGAAAACCTGTCGGAGACCTTCAAGGCAGCGGTCGACCTGGTGGGCTATCTGATCGTGCTGCCATGCCTTTGCTGGGTCACCTGGTCCCTTTGGAACTACTGGTTTGCGGCATTCCGCTCCGGCGAGCTCTCCGGTCAATCGGCCTGGAACCCGGTGATCTGGCCGTTTCGCCTGATCTTCTTCGTTGCCTTCGTGCTGCTGTGCCTTCAGATCGTGGCCGAGCTGATCAAGGCGATCCAGTATCTCACCGGCCGTCGCGCGTCTTACAGCGGCGCGGAGGCGCCGTAGATGCTCGGCTCCGCGTCCCTGCTGATGTTTCCGGCGCTGCTGTTTGCGCTGTTCATCGGGTTTCCGGTCGCGTTCGCCATGATCGCGGTGGCGTTCGTGTTCGGCTATTGGGCATTCGGCCCGTCCATCATCTTCCAGTTCATCCAGAAGATCGACGCGATGGCGTCGAACTTCGTGCTCGCGGCCGTCCCTCTGTTCATCTTCATGGGCGCGATGCTCGAGCGCGCCGGCATTGCCGCGCGCCTGTTCGAGGCGATCCACCTGTGGACGCGCCGCCTGCCCGGCGGGCTCGCCATCGGCACCGTACTGATGTGCGTCGTGTTCGCGGCGTCCTCCGGCGTTATCGGCGCGACCGAGACGGTCGTCGGTCTGCTCACCATTCCGGTGATGCTGAAATACAAGTACGACAAGCCGCTCATCTCGGGCGTGATCTGCGCCGGCGGTTCGCTGGGCACGATCATTCCGCCGTCTATCGTGGTGGTGCTGCTTGGGCCGGTCGCGAACGTTTCCATTGGCGACCTCCTGTTCGGGATGCTGTTCCCCGGCCTGCTGATGGCGTTTCTCTACATCATCTACATTTTCTCGTTGTGCACGATCTGGCCGGAGAAGGGTCCCCGCATTCCGCCCTCTCCCGACGATCCGCCGTTTGCCGAGAAGGTGCGGATCTCCCTGATCGCGCTATGGCCACCGATGCTGCTGATTGCGGCCGTGCTCGGCTCAATTTTTTTCGGCATTGCCGCCCCGACCGAGGCGGCGGCCCTCGGCGCCCTGGGAGCGCTGGTCCTGTCGGTGATCTATGGCGACTTTTCGCTGCCGGTGCTGCACGAGGCCGTGGTCAAGACGCTCAAGGTCACCGTGATGATCCTGACCATCCTCATGGCAGGCAACATGTTCGCCGGGGTTTTCATCGCCGGGGGCGGCGTTCAAACCACCGAGCGGCTGATTGCTGTCGCCAATCTCGGGCCCTGGCTGACCCTGGGGCTGTTCCTGTTCATTTGCTTTCTGGCTGGATTCATCCTCGACTGGATATCGATTCTCTTGATCTTCATTCCCGTGTTCATGCCCATCGTCAACAAGATGGGGTTCGACCCGGTCTGGTTCTGCGTATTGTTCCTGATCATCATCCAGACGAGCTATCTCTCGCCTCCGATGGCACCGGCGATCTTTTACCTCCGCGGGATCGCACCGCCTGAAATCACGATCCACCACATGTTCCGTGGCGTGGTGCCCTTCATCGTTCTGCAGCTTTTTACCCTGGCGATCACCGCTGCATTTCCGCCGCTGGTGCTGTGGCTGCCCTCGGTCCTGCTGGGGTTCAAATGACCGTCTGCTGGAATTGAACCATGCATGCGATTCTGATAGACCTGTGATATATCACGTCGAGCCAGGGAGCGCCCGATGACCCCCGACCAAGTCCTGTCAGTCAGGCCGAAGGTGCTGACGCAGAAGCAGCGGGAATCATACTTCGAGAACGGCTTCATACTGCTGGAGAAATTTTTGCCCGACGGCTGGATCGAGCGTCTGCGGACGACGACCGAGCAGATGGTGGACAAGAGCCGGTCGGTAACCAAGTCGGACGCCGTCTGGGACATCGACAAGGGACACACGCACGACAACCCGCGGCTGCGGCGGCTGTCGAGCATGAACGACCATCATCCCGTCTTCTGGGATTACGCCTCGAGCGTGAATTCGCCGCTTCCCGATGCCATTGCGGACCTGGTCGGTCCGGACGTCAAATTTCACCACTCGAAGCTGAATTTCAAATGGTCAAAGGGCGGCGACGAGGTGAAATGGCACCAGGACATCTCGTTCTGGCCGCACACCAATTACAGCCCGTGCACCGCCGGCACGTACATCTACGAGTGCAACGCTGAGCAGGGACCGCTTGGCGTGCTGCCGGGCAGCCATAATGACCGGATCTGGGACCAGTACAACGACAAGGACCAGTGGGTCGGGGCGCTGAAGCCGGAGGATGCGGCCGCGATCGATATGAGCAAGGTCGTTTATCTCGAGGGCCCGGCCGGATCGATCACCATCCACAACTGTCGTACGATCCACTATTCCAAGGCCAACTGGTCCGAGACGCCGCGCCCGCTGCTGCTCAATGTCTATTCGTCGGCCGACGCAATGCCGTACACCTACAACCCGCTGCAGTCGCGCTATTACGGTGCGATCGTCCGTGGGAAGCCGGCGCGCTGGGCGCGGCTGGATCCGCGCCCGTGCCTGCTGCCACCCGACTGGTCCGGCGGGTATACGTCGATTTTCGCCCTGCAGCAGGAAGAAGACTGGAAAACGGAACGGCCGAAGGTCGCGGCCGGCGGGATGATGTAACCGGAGCGGAGATGCAGGAGGAAAAGCAATGATCGGCCAGCGACAAATCGATTTCCGCCAGGAGTACCGGTCGCGCATCATCGGCTGGTACGACGGCTATTTTCACATCCTCATCATCTACGCCATGGGGGCCGCGGCCTTTTACGTCTACGTCCAGCATATCAACAACCCGAGCTGGCTCGAGCTCACCACCATCCCGCTGACGTTCCTCTTCACCAACAT
>Ga0081540_1003062_pt1 | contig 13405 bp, 12 predicted proteins | sample TabmetS2T1R1_FD_71024 | JGI IMG/M metagenome (GOLD analysis project Ga0081540, IMG submission 71024) | Tabebuia heterophylla rhizosphere microbial communities from the University of Puerto Rico - S2T1R1 | ecosystem: Host-associated > Plants > Roots > Rhizosphere ... | reverse complement strand
TTCAAGGATATGCCGGTGTTGGTAAGACGACCGTGTTGGCAATGTTGCGGTCGGCACTTGAATCGCACGGCTACGAAGTGCAGGGCTTCGCTCCTACCTCACGGGCGGCACGGCAATTAGATGATGCAGGAGTCCAAGCCGAGACTTTGCAAAGTTTTCTCGCTCGTTCTCCGTCATCTGAAGCTTCGCCGGATCGTAAGCACTTTTACTTCATGGATGAATCGAGCTTGGCCAGTACCAACCAGATGCGCGAGTTCCTTGCTCGCTTGGGGGCAAGTGACCGTGTGCTCCTGATCGGCGATACACGTCAGCACCAAGGAGTCGAAGCTGGTCGCCCTTTCGAGCAACTACAACAGGCCGGGATGCAAACCGCGAAACTGGATGAAATTGTTCGTCAGAAGGATCCTGCACTTAAGTCGGCCGTCGAACTACTAGCCAAGGGAGAGTCGGCAGCCGCTTTCAAGCTATTGCAGCAACAAAATCGAATCAATGTGGTTCCAGAACGTACAGAACGTATTTGGGCGATCGCGCGCACCTATGCAGATTCACCCTCGAACACTCTGATTATCTCGCCTGATAATGCAACTCGCCGTGAATTGAATGTTGCTGTCCGAGAAGAATTGAGAGTGGGTGGTGTCCTTTCACTCGAAGGTCACAGCTTTCGTGTTCTAGTCCCACGCCAGGACATGACTGGAGCCGAGCGAGCCTGGGCAAGCCACTATGAAATCGGCGACGTAGTTCGATACGTCCGCGGCAGCAAGGCTGCAGGAATCGACCCAGGTTCATATGGAACTGTTGTTGCCATCAACTCGTCGGAAAACCTAATTACGGTTCAAAAACAATCTGGCGAATCGCTGAGCTACGATCCACGCCGGCTATTTGGGGTCAGCGTTTACCGTGAGCTCGAACGTGAGTTCGCTGCGGGCGATCGTATCCAATTCACTGCTCCCGACAAGGAATTAGGTGTTTCTAATCGCGATCTCGCCGTGATCGAATCCATTTCGCGTGAAGGCCGATTTGGCGCCCGTCTCACCGATAACCGTCGAATTGAGTTCGATGCCTGTACGCATCGCCATCTCGATCATGGTTATGCCATCACTAGTCATAGCGCGCAGGGACTCACGGCGGAGCGCGTCCTCATCCATGCAGATACTAACGTCCATCCTGGATTGGTGAATTTGCGGTTTGGCTATGTCTCCGTCTCCCGAGCAAGCCATCAAGCCACCGTCTTTACGAATGACACTGCAAAATTGGTACAGAATATTGGTGCTGAAGTTGCCAAGACCTCGGCTGTTGAGGTCAACCACGCCCCGAAAATGATCCATGAAGTTGGAATAGCTCTTTCATAGCAGTTTCCTATTTGAACGCTACCGACTCAAGGGGTCGTCCGGATCTCGGCTATTTCGCTAATGAATGCCCTGAAGACTGTGTCGCAATCGGGAGTTTCATTCCCAACTCACAGTATTTCGGGGTGTCAGTGGCTATTGTTTAAGCGCGACGATGGATTTTATTGGGATAGAAAATCAAGCCGAAGAGGCTCTGAGTTCATCGGAATCTTCGATGAGTGAGTTGGCGATAATGCGCCAACTGATGCCTGGGTCAGTCATGGAGGTGGCTTCGGAAACTTGCTGTACAGATGAGAGTCTGGATCTATGAAGAATATGGCGATTCGTAGAAAGGGATCCTGTAAACGACCGAGTCATACTTTGGATTCGTGCGGTTTCCGATAATCTCGCCGTGAAGATTCTCAGCGATACGCCTGCTGGCGATGTTTTGTACCGCTACTGGATAGGTAAAGCTTCCTTTGCCCAGAGACGCGTGTCCCCACTCAATAAGTGAGGCCACGACCTCTTGGCCAAAACCCTGCCCGTGAGCGCTTTCTTGAGCCAAAGGCCAAGCTCGGGCGAAACAGAGTCCGCATCTTCCAACGAAGCCATGCCAAGGCATTCGCCACTATCGAGCCCCGAATGAGGAAATAGAACTTATTCGGTTCTGGAGCCTCGATTCTCTTCTCGCATCGCGTCACGTACTCCCTCCATGATGGCGGCTCCCAGGGCATGAATTTGGTGATGCCGGGCGTGATGCACCCAAAGACCTCCTGAGCATCCATCATCTGGAACTGGCTGAGCTGCAATCGTGGGGACAGGATGACAATCATTGTGTCAGCCTATCAACGACGGCATGAGAATCGATAACTGACGACTCTAGGGCCTTAGCACTCTCCGAGCTAGGTTACGGCTCGGAGCGGCTCGATTTGATACTTGGCGATTTGGCGTCAATCGCGCATTTCCAACGGTCAAACTTTCGTATTGGGACGGGCGGCTGTACTGTCGGGCCAGACGGTTCAGCATCCGAAGGGGCCACACATTGCGCCTAAGTCATCAGGGCGCATACGAACGTAGCGGCGGAGCCCGTGGAAAATTACGAAACCCATGAAGAGCTTGCGGAACCGCAATCAACGCACCTCGTGATATTCGATGACATGATGACTGTTGGCACCCACTTTTGCAGAAGTTGCTAGCCTGCCGCTACCTTCACTTTTGCTACTGAATCATTTGCGATTATGCGTCGCAGGGCAAATGATCCTAACAGGCCCGACGACACTCCACCCACTACTCCGATATAAGTCCAAAGCGTGGCGTCTCCAGCGAGTCCGCCACCGAATGCCGCCGTAAGCTTGCCAGCGATGGGGAGACCTGATCCCACCGTAACAATTCCGGCGCCCGCGGTAGTCGCGGCCAGGGCAAGCACCGCTTGCTTTGTTCGGTTTCGAAGCGCCAGACCCAAACTCAAGCCGAAGGCAAGAAACGCTGCCAGAATGTCGAAAGGGATTCCGGCCAGAGACCACACGCCGAGAAAAGCCAGGATCGCTAAAGTGCTCGCCCGAAAGACTGGCGCTACACCTGACTCAAACAACGCAGGCGCGGACTTGCGCTGACAGACAAAGATGATCGCTCCTACCAAGCCGAAGGAAACGATGTGGGAAATCCGCTGAACGGGGGTCATAGTGTCGCCATGCAGACCGGTAAATCCGTGAGCCAGAAAAGAATGGGTGCCCAAACCGATTGTCATACCGGCAACATTAGCGACAAACCACCGTCCGAAGATGTTCATGATCAGTAACACCCCAGGTGAATCATGCTATCTGTGAGTCGGTCCGGAGACAATCCGGAAAGTTTCGACGTCAATTGCCGACTGCAGGGCTTACGACTCATCTACATTCACTCGATTCACTCGATGAGGGATTCGGCGATAATGCGTAAAACGCAGACCATCGTGGGCGACATGCGCGTCTTTCGGTATCTATCTTGGAAGAGGGCTCGGTCTCAAGTGTTTACTCTTGAGTTATTTCCGGGTGGCCGACAAACCAGACACTACTTCCAAGCGCGTTTTCCGAGGACAGATCTGCAGGGTTTCCGTAAATGAGTTTCGGGAAAGCAGTGCTTCTAAGACTGGTGCAGCGTGATCGCTTTGAAGGACTCGTTTTCTGGCCATGCATCTCCGCCGAGCGGGTATCCTTCGAGAGAATCGATTCTTCCACCCTTGATCCAGAGAATGAATCCGCACAGCCTGCCCTCCGATCACGATTCCCGAAGGAGAGAAGTGGTTTGTGCGAATCATGGGTTCGAAAGACCGGTTTGTGTTTGGAGAGTACCGGCCCCACATGAAGACAATCGACTATCTTGGCCAACTCGACGAACTTTTCGGGGCTCCGGCCACAACACGCAATTGGAACACGATACTTTCAGTGCTCCGGATTTTGAGAATCTGATCGGCAACCGGAGGAATCAGCTCGACCCATAGCTCCTTAAGCAGGATAGCTCCCGGATCACCGGCCACCGAAACTATAGGCGAAACCGAATAATGCCGAATGCAGATTAATTAAAGGTGTGATCCGTGTTCGTTAGAAAGTTCGGGTCGCCCATTTCGAGCGATCCGAGGAAATTACAAGGTTGGTGAATTTACTTGACCGGTTTCACGACCTGGTTGATTAACGTCATGCCATTCGGAGTGCCGAGGCACCGCGGCGCGTTCAAAACGCGGAGAGTGCAGGATGCTTTAGGCTCATGCAAAGAGGCGCTCGATAGGTCTTTGAAGGCTGGATACTAAACTCCAGCGACCAGTTTGGGAACGGTGACTCGCACTGGGGAACTCCGCTTTGCAAGAGATCTGCCGGACACGCTCGTTGCCGGCCAGATATGCTGGCCATAAGTGCGTCGACCTGTCTCACGGTTTGATTCAAAGTAAGGCTAGACCGAAGAGACTTCCAATGGTTGCAACGGCGACTCCAAGACGCAGTGCGGTTTTCACGCTCAGCAGTTGTCCAGTGGCGGATAGGGAGTACACGCTGACCAAGCCTAACGTACACAGTAGCGCAGCGATGTACGGCATGGGCACACCGGCGTGGAATAGAACCCAGGACAAGGCCACATCAAATGCCATTGGCACGGGCAACAGGGTTCCAAAGATCGCCACTCCGATCACTCCAAGCGCGGAGACGGGAAGCCCAGTTGCGTATGCGGGAATCATCTCGGAGGCCGCTGCGCCGAGTACGGCGGCCAGCACCATCCACGGGGCCGTGAGCAGGGTGATCCGCAGCAAGTTGCGAAAGTACCGAGGGACCAATCCCGCCAGCCTGGCAGGCAGAGGAGGCTGCTCTTCAATCTTCAAGCGCCTGATGCTCGGTGTGTGTTCAGAGACCAGAAACGGCAACATGCACAGCAAAATCGCAGGGGCCACAACCCGCATCACTGCAAGCGTGGTTGGAAAAAGCGCAAACGTCATCGCCAGCACCACGGGGTTAAAGGAAGGTGAGCTGATCATCGCACTGATAGTAAGTCTCGGGCTTGCGCCGCCCAGCAATAGGCTCTGAGCGATGGGAGTGGCGCAATTCGTGCATACCCCTAGCGGAGCGCCTGCAGCTGCGCCGCAAAACACATTTGCCGCCGCGCTCTCAAAGCGCTTGGGCCTCTGGATCAGCTGCAGGAGAGTCATCATCGCGGCGCCGAAAGGCAACGCGAAGTACATGCCGAAGCGATTGGTCCAAAGCCAGTTGACCGATGTTCTGGCGATTCGCTCAGTAGCTGTCATTGTGGGATCGGTCTTAAGCAGCGCATCGAACGAAATGGTTCCGGATACGCTGAGCCTGCTGCCAGCATGCAGCTTCTTCAGCAGGGCGGGATAGCGTTGAAAACTCCAGAAGGAAACGGCAATCAACGCTGCCAGGATCAAGACTGTGACAATCTCGACGGTGCGCCGTGCGCGGCTCCTGGGCATGGTTTCAGCGAGATTCATGGTCCTCGAAGAATACGGTAAGGCAACCAAGGAGTACATCCACCATTTGGTGGAGTAGCGGGCAGATTAACCGGCAACTAGGAAGCTACCATTTGGTTACGGAAGAGTCGGCGACCAACCACCCACAACGCACACACGCCGGACAGGTAGGAACTCGCTCAGGTTCAGAAGATCATCTGATGCCTATGTTCACGGCTAGGTTTATGTCTGGAAGGTCATTGAAATCTCGCAGTCGCGATCTTTCTGCTGGCTGTTAAGACGGTCTGGGAACACCGAAGACAAAAAACCCGAAAGCCCTGCAGCGAAAATCTGCTCCTCGACCATTCCGCGCGGCATCCGCTGTTCTGAGGCGACGAAGGGTAGGGTGCCTTTGTAACTCAGCTTGATCATCAAGTCGAGGTCGTCATAGGTGACGCTTGCGGTGATGGTACTAGTAGCGTGGCCTCCGTCCTCGATCAGGCGCAGCAGCTCGTTCGTACTCGTCTCGGCGCGCGCAGCATCGGCTGCGTTCAGCTCCCATTTCTTGACTCGCGCGCGAAACTTCTCGTCAAAACGTGAAATGGTGGTTTTGCCATCGTCGGGCTCCAGCACCATGACCTCAATGCGGCGCTCTCCGATGAGGAAAACAAGATTGAGCAGCACGCAGGTCACCACTGCGATCGACAGAATCGAATCTGTGAAGGCGTTGGACCACGAGGGCAGCAGTGCGAAAAACTCGGGATACACACGTCGGCTCAGGGCAAACAGCAGCGAGATGCCGACCATGAATGTGTTGCGCATTGTCATAGGTCGCGACATCACGATCTGAATTCCTCCCACTAGCATCGAGGCGCCGTTGAAAACCAGTGCGGCGCCGATAATGGGCACCGGCAGCGCCAGTAGTACGGCGCCGACCTTCGGCATGCATGCAAGCAGCACGAACCATCCCGCAATCGCATAGGCGATATATCGGCTCGTTGCGCCCGTGACTTTTTGGATTCCGACAAGGCTTGGCGAAGCACTTAGGCCCGGCGTCGCCACGCAACCACCGAGAAAACAGGCGATGCCATCAGCGAGGACCCCGGAGCGGATACTGTCCAGGTCCGGCCGGCGCCAGGATGCGTCGTTGATCCTCTGACAGGTTGTTATCACGCCGATGGCACGCAGGCCCGAGGCCAATGCCGCTATCGCGAACGGCACCATCAGCGACGGTTCAAACCGGTAGGAGAGAAACCGGGGATCAGGCAGCGAGAACCAGGGCCGCGAGCCGATGACAGCTGCGTCCCTGCCCGTCACCATACCCACCGCGACCGCGATCGCCATCCCAAACGCGAGACCTATCAGGCTGCAGAGCAGCCGGGGAAGGCCCTTGCCCCACACGCCGAGCCCTACCATCATCGCAAGCGTCAAGCAGGCGGCCCCAATGTGGGTGGGAAGCTTCGGATCGTGAAGGTCAGAAACTCCCAGAAATCCGCGCACGCCGATGAGGCCCAACTCCACGCCCACGGCAATCACGATGAAACCGGAAACAACGGGAGGAAACACCCTGCGCATCCGCGGCAGCGCCCACGCGAAGATTGCCTCAACAACGCCGGCGAACGCAATCATTCCGCAAACCAGCGCGAGTCCACCATGGTGTGCCGCGTTCAGAGCTGATGCGAAGTAAATCGCCGAAACCACCGGCGTGGCCAGGTATCCTGACCCCACCGGACCCAGGCGATGCGCTTGTAGCAGCGTAGCCAGCGCGATGATGATCATGCTCAGCCCCACCGCGTGTGATGCCACGGCTGCGGGTGCTCCTGACGCTTGCGCGATCAAGGCAACAAACACCAGGTAGGGGCAGAGCACGGCCACATGCTGCGCCCCAAGAAGAATCAGATGCCCCAGTGGAGGACGCTCATCCAACCCGTAAATCAAATCCGGAGGCCGCACAGGCTGGGCGCGCCGGGCTGGCGCGCCGACAACTTTCGGCAACGGATCAACTGGCGGCCCACTCATGATATTCGTCTGCCATTGACGCTACGCTAAGCCAATGGCCTAAATGGCACAACAATTGTGTGCGATTCTTTAAACTGCTCAGATGGTGGACGAGCGACCGCCATTATCGTAGTCGGCTGAACTCCTCTCACAAGCTACTCGCGTTAGCGATAATATCCGGTCGAGCTTGCAGAGTCGAGTCTGTTGCCAACAGTCGCGGAGGTCGTGTTAGCGTTCAGTGGCCTTGCAAGATCTTCAATTCGCAAAATCGCCAGTGCACTCATCGACCTTTGAGGTTGCAACGCCATTTTTCAGTTTGATTTGTAAATCGGCGATAAAATCCATTATCGCGCTAGAAAACGAGGCGGATGTGAAGCGGGCGTAATTACAGGGATATAGCTATTACCTTGGACCCCACCCCCGCCCTCCTGCCCGTAGCTGTGTAGCAAAACTGTGAAGCTCCCCTAATTTGCGCGGCTCGGCGGACACGAACGATTCTGGCCGGTGTCCATTTAGATACCGCGGAGCAAAAAACCGAGAGAGCATCGCGCCTCCCAGCAATCTCGTATCACATTGCAAACAAACGTAGAGCTAAAACATTCGGCGGTCATCAAGCGCGATGCGTTATTTGGAACGGAGCGTGCACTCTCCATGTGCAGCGGCGACCGCTCAGATAGACAGTTTCTGAGAGAGTTGGCGAATACAGAGCGAGGCTCCCTGGAAGTCCCGAGAGCAGTAAGAGGGCCCATGAGAAAAGGGGAGATGTCATGAAACGGATCACCACGATGCTACTTTTCACTCTTGCAGTCTTTGCTGCCGTTGGCAATGTATCGGCGCAGGACCATGCCGTCACAGCAAACGTTCCATTCAACTTCACAGTGGCGACAAAACTGCTCCCTTCTGGGAGTTACACCATTACCTCAGATATCGCGAGTCCTAATGTAGTCCTTATTCGAGACGGCGAACAACACATCGCAATCCTGAGCATGGTTCACGCTGATGGCAAAGATTTAAAAAAGAACGTATTGGTTTTCAATAAATATGGCGACCAATATTTTCTGCATGAAATTCTTTCCTCTTCTTCCGGCATGAACTTAGAGCTTCCAGCTTCGAAGCTGGAGAAGAAAGTTCAACACCAGGAAGCCCGCCTCCAGAGTGACGGTGATCAGATTCTCGTTGCACTCAAGTAATGAGTGACAAACGAAAGCCCGGAGGCCATGTGTCTCCGGGCTCCCGTTTGTATTGCAATCATGGATGAAGGGCTCAGAATTCCTTGGTCTGCCGAAGTAGTACGCGTGGAATCTTTCAACCTGAAGAACAACGCGTGTGAAATGCAGCGTCATGCAAGCGCGGCATCTGGAAATCCTTCGGCAGGATCCCACAATTTTCCGCTGCATGTCCGTCGATGTGGATCATCGAGGCTCAAGCGGATACTTGGCCCATCTGTGTTCAAGAAACACACCAGTGATCTCAGGTGATGCTTCGGGAGAATTGAGCAAACGAGCTACAGGAAAGAATTGTGCGATATTAAATGCTGGGTTCCATTTCCCGTTATTGGACAAGGCGTCCCTCCCTGCTGTCTGTACAGAGCCGTCCGTTGCCGACCAAAATAGATCTACATGGTACGCAGTGCGCGTTAAGTTCGAAGGCTGCGTCCCCGCTGGTGCCGAACCAGACCCCGCCACCGGAAACTCAGGACCCACATGGCTTCATTCACAAAGAGGTCCCAAAAAGTAGGGGTGAATGAACCTGACGCCCAGTCGGAATATATCAACGTGCTGCGCAATCCGCGAGACTGTCCATTGAACGGTAGTTTACGTAGCAAGTCGCACATGATCGGCTCAAACGAGTAAGTTCAGTGGAAGTGAACTCCGTCCAGCCATCCCTGGTCGAAAACTGATGAGCTTCCGTCTCACTTTCTCGAAGCGCCGAATGACAAAGGACGTTGATATGGAGTGACCCTGTCAAGAGGCACCGATTCGTGGGTTTGTCTCTGCTGTTCTACCTTCGAGGACAGGTTCAGCAGCAGCCGAGGCAGGTAATGGCGACGATTGATCAAGCTGATATTCGCGGGTCGAAACCGCATAATCATGATCCGTCGGGAGCTGCCTCTGACTATCAGCGCGAGTCAGGTCGAGCCTGTCGCAAACGTCCGGCGAGGATTCTCCTTCGTGCTTGCTCCGCTGCAGCTGACCCTGTCTTCGAATTGGATAACATTGTTCATGGCCTGAATCGTTCTTGTTTTTCCCTATTTGGAAAGCTCTTGCTTTTGTCTGTTCGGTTCTTGTCATGCTGCCATTTGTTGCGTGCAGGCTGCTTCAGCCTTAATCCCGATGGCCCAGATAAAACCCAATAGTTCGCGTCCTATCGCGGTGATGATCTTCCTCTGCTCTTTGCCTACCATGGCCATCTTCATGTAGCGCTTGTGCAGGCGGTTTTGCGCTTTCCACGCAATCTCCTGGATTTCTGCCGACACACCTTCCTGGCGCTTGCGTAATGCAGCACCGATCGATGGCCGATGCCGATAGCTCCAGGCCGATTCGATCGCAATGCGTCTCAAGTGCGCATTACCTGCCTTGGTAATGCTTCCTTTTCGTTTGCGCTTGCCACTGGAATCTTCGCTGGGAATCGCTCCGCAGTAGCCCATCAGCTTCCGTGCGTTTTCGAACCGGGAGGAGATGTTACCCAACTCGGCGGCAATCGTTATTGCCGAGATATGGGCCACCCCACGCAAGGCCTGTAAGCCCCGGATCAGCGCCTGCATCGGCTGCGGAGCCACTTTCATCACCTCGACAATGACTTGTTCCAAGCGCTTAACCCGTTCGTCCATGTGCTGAACTTCGTGCAGACAATCCTCGAAGGTAGCTTCCTGAGCCGGCTGCCTGTAGTGGATCTGCTGAAGCCAGGTCACGTAACGCACCGTCCACGCCTTTACCCCTAGCAAGGGACGCCGGCCGGTGCGCAGCAGGAACTTGGTTAGTCGATGCCGCGCTCGCAGCTGATCCTGCTTAGCCGCCTCCCGCGCTCGCACAAGATCCCGTAACGCCTCTGAGTCTTCGTTCGGAACCCACACCGCGGTCAGATCTCCGGAGCGGTGGCTGCGCGCTAGCTTCAACGCGTCCCGCCGATCCGTCTTCACCCGGTCTCCGGGCTTCTTCGGTACCAGCGTCGGCGCCACTACTGCACAGTCGACTCCGAACTGCGCCAGCTGCCAGTAGAGGACAAATCCCGTCGGACCGGCTTCATAGCAGGCACGCAAATGTTCCACTGGGCCAAGCTTACGGATGAACTTGCGGATCGACTCTTCGCGGTTGGCAATCGTACCCAGGCTGCGCACTTCACCATCTGGCTCGGCTATCGCTACGGCAATCGTCTCGGCATGGACATCCATGCCCAAAAATCGTAACTTCTCTCCCATGACCGGCTCCTTCCGCTTGTGGCTCTGGACTGATGTTCCTCTAACAAACTCAGCCTAACCCACGACCTGCGCATCGGGCCGGTCACTCCATAATGACTATCATTCACTACGGTAATCCAGGCATTTGCGGTACTATTGGTCCACCCACATTCGCTGCACAAATCCTCCTCCTGATGTGGTCGCCACTCATCACAGCCGCCTGGCTAATGGAGGGTACACCCGCGTGCAGCATGACGAAATCGTAGAGGAAATCACTAGGCTGAGTGAGACAACGGCTCAACTTAAGCACCAGTTTGAGAAACCTAAGAGCAGACTGGATCGCTTCAAGGAATATGCGGGCGTTATTTCACTGTTGCTATCTCTGGTGACAGGGTTTTTCGCCGTGTACACCTCGTTCTGGGCGGAGCCAGAAAAGTCGAGGGCCGATGCGCAGGCCAAACTCCATGACACCCTCGCGCAGATCGTAACGCTCGACCAGGAATACATGCGGGAGATCCAGCAAAACGATCCAAATGCCAATAATGGCGCTCTCGAGTCGAAGCGGAACATTCTTCTGCAGCAGGCAGAAGACCTCGCCAACAAGCGCGGCGTCGCCTCTGCTGAGGATCACTTCAACCTCGGCAATGAATATGAGTTTGGCCGAAGGCTAGCGCTGGCGCTCAGCCATTTCAAGGCTGCGCGACAGCTGTCTGGAAAAGATTCGCTGATGAAAGCCAGCGCCGATACGCGAATTGGCAAACTGAACTTTTACGGAATCAGTAATACGACCAAGGAGGAAGGGCGACAGCATTTTGAAGAGGCCGAGCAGATATTGGGAAAGCCAACCACCATGCAAGCCGGTATTGCTCTCATCCAATCTCTGGGCATACTCAGTTGGGTTGAATGTTCCTTCGGAGATCCCGCATTAGGCGTCCAGGCACGCGCTAAGGCCCAAGATGAGTTGGCAATTCTGGCAAGCGATCCCGCAGTTTCACCTCAATTAATCGACACATACAAGGTGAGTCTTGCCAATGGTTTCATCAATACGCACTGCACGGAGCCATCTCCCGCCACAGCGCCTGTGTCAGAAAAGCCGCCTCCAGCGTCGGTTGCGCTTATCCCGACATCCAACAAGATCGATCTCAGCAATCAGACGATGCGCTTGTTGGTAGCGCGCGATTACGCCGCCGTTGAAGCGAATATGACCGCGAATGCAAAGGCGCAGGTTCCTGAGCCCCAATTGCAGTCCATATGGGAGCGGGTTTCGGCAATCACCGGTCCATACAAGCGGACGCTCAACACCAAAACGAATATCGCGAACAATACAACGTTCTATATCGTTCATGCCCAATGCGAGAAGGCACTGGTCAACCTTGCTCTGGCTTTCGATGAGACCAACCGGATATCGTTTATTTTGCTGACACCGCAACTGGCGATGGATAGCGGCGCAGGCGCGCCTACGCTGCCGGAGCCTGTAACAGCTGCCAAGCCGAAACCGCTCATCGCGTCTCCCCCTCCTTTAGCTCCGCCAGCGCAGAAGCAGCCCTTGGAGAGCATTGCAGGCAGCAGCTCGGATACTGCGAGTGCGTCCGGTACTCCGGCGCGCCTCCATGTTTCTGAACTTCCCCAGAGCCACGTTATTTACCCTGTTGTCTCTAGCCCGAATTTGGTCGGAAATGTGTATTTAAGAGCAGTGATTGGAGCCGACGGCACTGTTAAGGGAGTGACTGTACTAAGTGGAAAACCCAAGCTAGCAGAAGCGGGCATCCAAGCCGTCCGACAATGGCGCTATAGCCCATATGAAGTTCTTGGCCACCATGTGGAAGTAGAGACGAACATCAAGATAAGCTTCTTTGGTGAGAACACAGTCTCGATCAGTTCTCCGAGCGCCGCGGAGCGGATTGCTGCTGCTCAAAGAAAGAGATGGGCAAAGCAAGGGAAGGCGACCACGCGGTAGGAATTGCCGAACGTGCAGCGGACTGTTCTCTCACATCGGCTTTGAGATTGGACGCGGCGGATCTGGCTGGAGTTGACGTGAAAGGCCATGATCAATGATCCTTCGTCAAAACACCAATTCCACGGGACGCTCCAGTTACTATTGCCGTTTTCTTCGCGAGTTCTGCCATTGGACTTTCCCCTTTAAAGTTCTCTGTTTTATGCATCCTTGGTATCGTTTGCGCTAGACAGTTCTGCAGATCTCAGGTCCATGAGCGGAATTCTGAGCTTTTGATTCGTTATGAGGAGCCAACAAATACATTCCTGCAGGCGCTCCAACTGGTCCTTGAATTGGGCCGGGAGGCTCTCCAGTAATTGGTCAGCTACATCGCTGGACGAGCCTTGTCTTTCCTGGAGCAGCGTACCAACGACGAACCGACTTCCGAGTGCATTCGTCGTTCAGGCGGGCACTTCATGTTCATCTCCCGCATAAGTGGCGATCATCTTGTTGTGCTGAGCGGAGAGTCCTTGACGTTGCTATTGCAGACCACCCAGATCAGGCGCGAACCGATTGTAGAAACTCGTCGATTGAGATTGCCTCGTGTCCGAATGTTGGATAGGAGATCTCAAGTGCCGCACGATGGGCCTTCTCTGTGAACTCCGCCACCGCGTCGACGAGGAATGTGACGTGGTATCCGGCCTCCAGTGCGTGCCGACCGGTTCCCTCAATACAGGTTTGAGAAGTGAGGCCGGCTAAAATGACCCTTTCGATGCCGTGTGCACGCAATTGCTCATGCAGGTCGGTGCCATGGAAGGAATCGA
>Ga0081540_1003061_pt1 | contig 13407 bp, 10 predicted proteins | sample TabmetS2T1R1_FD_71024 | JGI IMG/M metagenome (GOLD analysis project Ga0081540, IMG submission 71024) | Tabebuia heterophylla rhizosphere microbial communities from the University of Puerto Rico - S2T1R1 | ecosystem: Host-associated > Plants > Roots > Rhizosphere ... | reverse complement strand
GCGGCGAAGAAAGCGAGCCAATCCCGCAGCCCTAGCGATAAGGCCGTGGTGGACGACGAAGGCCGGAGGCGTTATCGCCAGATCGGCTTGGCGAGAAAGATCAGAAATGCGCCCCAGACGACGAAAAGGCCACCAGCAGAAGCACCTTACCGATCAGTTGCCGCGCGCGCATCGCCAGTATCCTTTGCGGTAAACCGGCGGGGCCGGCATGTCAGTCGGCCGCGCCGGCAGCTGTTCATGCTACTCTGCCCCCGGGCCAGAACAACCCGAAAGGGAACGACTTCAACGTGTTGACGTTCCTAATGCCGGTACCCGATGGCTACCCGTTAGTTTGGTGTTGCGTAAAGGGCGAAAAATATGCGAGCCGTCGCGAGCGAGCCTCTGGCACGGCAGGCCTTGGCCTTTGTTCTCGCGGGCGAGCGGGGCAGCCGGCTTCTCGAACTGACGGACCGGCGAGCCCAGCACGCCGTATATTTCGGCGGCAAGTCGTGCATCATCGACTTTGCCCTTTCGAACGCGATGAATTCGGGTATTCGGCGCATTGCAATCGCCACTCAATACAAGGCGCACAGTCTCATTCGTAATTTGCAGATGGGCTGGAATGTTTTCCGTCCCGAACGCAACGAGAGTTTCGACATCCTGCCGGCGAGCCAGCGCGTATCCGAAGCGATGTGGTACGTAGCGACTGCGGACGCCGTCTTTCAGAACCTTGACATCATCGAAAGTCACGCGTGCCGCAGGAGGTTGATACCGCCAGCGTTACCTGAAATACCTCCCGCACCAACGAAACTGATCCTAGAGCCGCTTTCCGATCTAAAAGGCAATTAACCCCAGCCTCAATGATCTGAGGAGTAATCTCAACCTCCAGGGCGGGTTAAACCGTCAGTTTCGGCGAAAATTCCGGGTGACGGAACTGGGTGTAGCGGACCACTTACTTGAACCCCCAGCATGGATATTGCCTTTCAATAAGGCTGCCCGCGCGAGGCGAGGCGCCTTGGTCCGGTCCGTGAACACTTACTATTGCCACTTGCATAGCGAGAGTAATGCGCGGCCTGAACTAGTTGCCAAGGTTCACCCCTTCGATGAACATTCCGACCACTCGGATAACAGTTGCATCGAACTACTTGATCGTTCGCCGAATGCCCATTTTCGGCCGGATAAGTCCGGGGATGCGACCAGCAAGTCATTGATTGTTCTCAGCCCGTGGCTGACCCGGCATGAGGCGAGACGATCTCACGCGAGCGCGACGGAAGGTTTGTTATTGGCGGCAAACCAGGTCCAGGCAGGCCGAAAGGTGCGAGGTCGCGTCTGAGCGAGCGGTTCTTGGACGATCTCGCGGAGACATGGCAGATCCATGGCCCCGCCGTGCTGGAGCGTCTGGCCAAGGAAAAGCCCGCCGCGCTGCTCCAGGCGATGGTGATGCTGACGCCGAAGGATGTGAACTTGCACACCACCATCGGTGTCAGCGCCGACGCCTTCGCACAGAACTTTCACAATGCGCTCTCGCTGCTCCACGGCGAGCGGCTGCCGCAAGCAAAGACCATCGAGCATGTTCGTCAGCGCTGAGATCGCGGAGTTATGGCGCGACGTTGAGACGCTCTCGCCCGACGAGATCAGTGAGGCTCTCGCGCTGAGGACGATAGGCACTCGGCTTCATGATGCACCAGCTTCGAGCCGTGGGCGTCGATGAAAATCAGATCGCCGACGATATCGAGGTAGTGTTCACGGCGGCCGAGCTTGATCAGCACGAGCTGCGCGCCATTAGGATATGTTGAAGTCACTGAGTACAGCCCGGTCTTCCTCAAGCAGTTGACCGGACTGGCGCGCAAGTCGAAAGCTGCGACTAACAAAGCCGATGTTGGCCGGAAGCTAGAAGTTGCAGAAGGCACGACCACGCCAGCCTTGCCCAAGGTTGGCGAGGCCGAGCTGGCGCTCCAATTGCTCAGACCTCGCAAACGCTAAGGTCTGCTCGAAAGTCAGGATCAGTATTCGAACCTGTAGAGAACGCTGAGTCATATCAACACCTTGCGGGACACGGTCTGCTGAAGGGATAATCCGCAGGTTGAGCACCTCGTCGACGAAGGGGGAAGGGGTATCTCTGTGCCGAGGTGAGGGGTTCACGCAGATGTCGCCGCGTGATGAGCAGATCACGATGTCGACCTGACCCGTCCCGCATCTCGATGTCGAATGCGCGATGTCGATGCGAGCGAGAGCTTTTGCGGCCGACCAGATCGAAGGCCCTGCCTCTCGATTGCCCCCTTTCCCCGGGTAGGGCGCCGTGCTTTTAAGCATCAGGCTTAAGGGCGGCCGCGCCTTTTGTGGCGGAATACGCGCGTGGATAGCCAACCATCAAGCGCAATCGCATCAAGCAGATGCTCTCGTTCGAGCAGCGCCTCATGAACGCCGCTCGCGAGGCCAGGGTCGCCGCCGATGCACTGCCGCCGGGCAAGCAGCGCGATCCCCTTGTTCAAGGCTCTCACAACGAAACAGCAGCGAACATCGACAAGTGGGTATCGTCGCCCGGACTGCATGCGCCAGAGGCCATTTCAGCGCTCACGCAAAAAGGCCCGCGTGCGAAGGTGGGAAGACCTCGAGCTGCGCGCTCTTCAATCGGATCGTTACGTGTAATTGCTCACAAAGGTGCTCGACGATGCGATTGACCTGATCGTCTGTCATGTACATGCCTTTTTGCTGAGCGCGGGCCCTCGTCGGTCCCGCACTCACACCGCTGGCGCAGACCTGATACTCGCTCGCCTCGGCGAGTTTTTCGGCTGCCTTTGCCGGACACCGCCTGCTGCTGTTCCTGCGTTTCAAGCTCTTGCGTTTTGGTCGCGTTCTTATCTGGTCGGAAGAAGAATTTGGCAGCCCACCGCTGTTTGAACCTTCTTTGAAGGTCGAGGGGAAATACTGGCCATATCAAAGCCTCCGAGCTTGTCCCGCGGCTCCATAGCGGCATCAAGCTCGGGGCTCTTCAAAGGTCCACCGCCGTTGACTTTCCTTAACCACCAAGGCTTGGATTGCTGCGGGCAAGAGAGAGATTCGCATATGCACGATCTTGAACAAACGATTCGCGAACGCGCTTATCACTTGTGGGTTGCGGATGGCCGTAGGGACGGCAATGCCGAAGTACACTGGCTCGCAGCCCAGCACGAGGTATTGGCTTCCAGCCTACAAAGCCCCGGCAGTGTCTCAGCAGCACCGAGCGTGCCGAAAAGGGGCGCGAAGAAGACGACCGCTAAGAAGTCGCGAGTTGCATAGTGAACGTCGGATATTCGCTTTCTTCGCCACTTCCGGTGAAGCCGCCGCGCTTGCGACGTTAGTGGTGTTCGCTGTCTTCGTGGCTGCGTAGGCACCTGTTTGGCGCATTCGCAACGTCACAAAAGTTCGCATTGCGGAACACGCCTTTCGAATCCACAAAATCGGATGCTGGGTCGCGCTCGCGGCGCCCGGGGCTGGTGACGATTTTCATCTCGAAGCAATTTTCCGGGATGGCCGCTGACATACCAGCGGCCTTTTTTGCTCATCTCTTTCTCTTCCATTGTTGGACCTTCGCCCGCTTCCTTACCGCCGCCACCAAAAGCCCAGGCCAGCGCGATTACCACAACGCTGCGTTCACTTGTACACCGACCAGGCGCCTTCGGTGACGCGTTGCGGGCCTGCTAAATTTAGGTCGCCACGACCGCAACAGGGAGCACCTTCAAAAGTTCGGAGATTGGAATTCGGTCGCCTCGAAAGGTCGTCTTCACGTTGGTAAGATCTATCTCAGCATCAATGGCCTGGGCCCGTGGCCAAGATCGGCCGCCATCGGTAAAGCGACCGAACCATCTTCCAACCGCAACGACAGCTGTGTTCCGCCCATGTCGCCGCGCAAAGGCGATGACATGATTGCGATCTCGACCCTTAACTTGCAGCGGCAGGTAATCTCCCTTCGTAAACAAATCGAAATATTGTTGGCGCTGTCTGAGGAGTTCGCGAGTCCAAGCAAACTTCATCCGGCCATCCGGCCAATGACGAATTAGTTCCGACCAATCCGCGTTCTCAAGCTCGTTCAGAGCAGAAGCACGCACGGGAAAGTCGACCGATCGCCGGTTGTCGGGATCGACCATCGAAAAATCCCATAGTTCGGTGCCTTGGTAGAAATCAGGAACACCGGGAAGGGTGGCCTTGAGCGTAATCTGGCTGAGTGAGTTCAAAGCTCCCAGCAACGAAATGCGGCGCGCAATCGCTTCGAAAGACTCCAGGAACTCGGCCGAGGCAGAACGATCCAGAATGCGGGCGATGAATTTTGCGGTTCCCTCCTCGTAACGTGCGTGCGGATTGAGCCAGCTGGTTTCCTCCTTGCCTTCACGGGCGGCCTTTAAGGCATAGCCCTGCAAACGCTCGGGAAACGCGGGATCGTCTGGCTGCCACGCGCCCACGAGGGCTTGATAGAGCATGTACTCGAACGTGGCCGAGGGTGCACGGAAGGCACCGTCAGCGACCACATGCTGGGCGTTCAGCACTTTCCATCGCGCGACTGCAGCAGTCCATTCGCCGGCGATTTCAGAAAGCGCCATGATCCTCGTGCGAGCATCCTCGCCGCGTTTGGTGTCGTGGGTCGCAGTCGCCGTCATGCCGTGCGGCCATTCCTTAGCGCGCTTCTGCATCTTGCCGTGGAATGCCGCGAGGGAGAGGGGGCCGGCAGCAGGATTGCCGCCGACCTCGTTAAGAGCGAGTTGTCGATGGTAGCGATAAAATGCGGTGTCCTCGAGGGACTTTGCCATCAACGGCCCGGTGAATTGCTGGACCTTCAGTGCGAAGCGGCGCACGCGTGGCGCACTGTGCGCTGTCCCGCGCTCTGGCTTGATGAGGTCCATCGTCAGCACGTCGCGCAGAAAATCGAAGAGACCTTCATCGGCCGCGAACCATTCCCGGCGCGCCTTCTCGACGGTCTCGACAATGAGCGCATGATCCTGCGCCGTAGCACCGACCTCTGTTAGGTAAGTACGGTAAGCCGGGAAGTGCAACACATAGAGCCCGAGCGCCTGACGAAGACTGTCGGCGGAAAAATCCCGCGTCGAGTAATGGCCGCTCGCGATCCGCGCCAGGAGGCGCGACAGCACGGTGAATTCGCTGGCGAGCAGGGTTTCCAGCACACGCTGCTTTGCTTCCTTCAGGACTGGCTCGAGCCGCGGCGATCGATTGCTGAGCTGGTGCCAGACTTCATCGAGCCCATCGAGACCGTCGCCCATGATCAGCACCTGCGTGATGGCATTCAGCCATTCATAACCAGTGGTGCCGTGGACTCCGGAAAAAGTGCGCAGCTCTTCATTCTCGCCAAGGATCTTTTCGATTACGAGGTAAAATGGCGCGGATTTGTTGCTTCGCACGGCCCGCACCAGACGGCGCAAGCGCTGGCAATATTGGGCTGGATCGCGGAGGCCGTCGATGTGATCGAGCCGCAGGCCGTCGAGCCGATCTTTGGCGATCAGCCGGGCCACAAGCCGGTGTGTGGCCGCAAACGTCTTTGCGTCCTCGATCCGCAGGCCCGCCAGTGAATTGATGTCAAAAAAACGTCGATAGTTGATATCGCTGGAGGCCAATCGCCAGTGCGCTATTCTGTAGTGCTGCCGCTCCAACAGATGATGAAGAGCGAGGTTTTGGCCGGGGCATCCGGGCCCGGCGCGATACGCTTTGAGCCCGCGCTCAATAACTTCGGCCGCCCCTTCGATCGAGCGCAGCTCAGCCTTGAAGATTGGGGCTTCCTCGCGGTTCGGATGATGCAAGCGGGAATGACGGGAGGCCAAACCAAGCAGGCGTTCTCCGGCGGGGTCAGACTCCGCCTGTGCTTCCTTGACCAGGGCGCGCAGAATCTCGCTGTAGCGTTCGGGTGAGATCGGTAACCGATGCTCGAAATACCAAGCGGAAAAGCAGCCGCTTGCTTGATCGTAGCGGAGCACGATTTCGCCGCGTTCGAGTGCCCACCCATAGGACGATCCGAGAATCGGCAGAAGAATCCCGCCACGGGCGCGATGAGGCAGCTGCTCCCAGTCTACGTCGAAGGCCGCAGCATGCGGCGAGGCGGGACCCCACTCCAGCATGTCCAGCCACCAAGGATTGTCGGCATAGTGGACGCCAACGTGGTTTGGCACGAAGTCGAGGATCAGGCCGAGGTCGTGCGCTCTGAGCGTATCGCTCAGGCGGACGAAGCCGGCCTCGCCGCCGAGATCGGGATTGAACTGGTTATGATCGACGACGTCATAACCGTGCATGCTGCCCGCGCGCGCCTTCATAAATGGCGACGCGTAGACATGGCTGATACCAAGCGACTTGAGATAGGGCACGACCTTGGCCGCCGCATCAAAGTCGAACTGCTTGGACAGCTGCAGGCGATAGGTCGCGATAGGGATAGGCGGCGGCATGAACTATTCCATGCGCCAGCTCACCGTCCAGGGCGGCAGGCTTGCTGTCAACTCGGGGCCCCATATCACGGTTCCGCCGGAATCGACCGGCCGGGCGGGCTGATCGGAGAGATTTGCCTCCAACTTCAGTCTGGTGTTGTCTCCCATGAGCCAGTGTGCACTTAACAACCCTGCGGCGACCTGCGACACGCCGAACTTCGCACCAACGAGCCGTGGGACGATCTTTCGCCGCCGGACAGAAATCAGCTCGCGTACAAGCTCGAGGCGTTGTTTCCCGGGAGCCATGGTGGACGCTTCCCAATCGAGAACGGCCTTCTGGAGGGTTTTCTCGTCGATGGGATCGGGAATTTCGTCGCCAAAACGATTATAGGCCTCGGCGAATTCTTTTCTGCGGCCGGCGCGCACGGCCTCGGCGAGGTCGCCCTTAAAGTCGCAGAAGAAGGGAAAAGGCCGGGTAGAGCCCCATTCTTCGCCCATGAAGAGCATGGGTACGTTCGGAGAGAGCAGGGTGATGGCAAGCGCGGCTTCCAGTGCTCTTGGCTCTGCATTCGCTGTGAGGCGGTCGCCGAGCGCGCGGTTGCCGATCTGGTCATGGTTTTGCAAGAAGTTGATAAAGGCGAACGGCGGCAGCTTGTGGCTCGGCTCGCCGCGTGGTTTACCACCGCGGTGTTCGGAGAGCTCACCCTGATAGATGAAGCCGGAGCTGAGCGCGCGTGCTATGCCCTGAAGCGGCGAAGTCTTGTAGTCGCGATAATAGCCCTGCGTCTCACCGGTCAGCAGCACGTGCCAGGCGTGATGATAGTCATCGTTCCACTGCGCGCGGTATTTGCCGCGGGGTATCGCTTCGGCAGGGTCGAGCAGTTCGGCTAGGTTGTCGTCATTCTCCAGCACAAGATGGACATGGCGTCTTGTCCGTTCACCTAGCTCTCCTGCCGCAGCGCTGAGTTCGCGCAAGAAGGTGAGATTGCCGGGCTCGACGATCGCGTGTACGGCATCGAGCCGAAGTCCGTCGAAACGGTAGTCGCGAAGCCATGTGATTGCGCTCTCAACTGCAAAAGCGCGCACCTCCGGTTGGCGGAAATCGATCGCGTTCCCCCAAGGCGTCTGCGCTTCCATGAAGAACTCTGGCGCGTATCGGCCAAGGTAATTTCCCTCCGGTCCGAAGTGATTGTAGACGACGTCGAGCAGCACCATCAGGTCGCGCTGATGTGCGGCGTCCACCAGCGCTTTGAGATGCTCAGGCCTGCCATACGAACTGTCGGGCGCGTACCAGAGCACGCCGTCATAGCCCCAGTTGCGGCCTCCCGCGAAATCCGCCACCGGCATCAGTTCGATTGCCGTGACGCCCGTCTGTACGAGATGATCGAGCTTGTTGATGGCGGCGCGAAAGGTGCCTGTATGCGTAAACGTGCCGACATGTGCTTCGAGGATCACTGCTTCGCGCCAAGGTCGCCCGCTCCAGTTCAAGACACGCCAAGGATAGGCGGCATGTTCGATCACCTCGCTCGGTCCAAAGACATCCTGCGGCTGAAACGAGGACGCAGGGTCGGGGACATCGACCTCGTCATCGATGCGAAATCGGTAACGGGTGCCTGCAGCGGCGTATGGGACTTCGGCGACATACCAACCGCCTCCCTCGTGCACCATAGGCATGGCGCGCTCGATTACGAGGTCTACGGTCTTGGCGGCTGGCGCCCACAACCTGAACTTTACGCCATTGTCGGTGATGAGGGGACCAAATTGGCGTTCCAGCATGCGATGTTTCTGGCGGTCGTCTTGGAGGTTTCGCCAAGACCCAAACCGAACCGGCGGCCATAGTTCCATCGAGGCTCTTTGCAACTGACTGAAATGCTTTGGAACGAAAGTTTATTCAGGGGGCCGATTGCGCCTGCGCGTCTTCCCGAAAGGGCCGTCTTGGTCCGCGGCGTTTGCTCGGAACCAACGTTGCTCTCGTCAATTAGGTCAGCGTGAGGCCTTACGCCGGCTGGTTGTGAATGATCATGAGGTCTCTGGACCATCCGCTCGCGTTGACCGCAGCAAGTTTGCGCCACGTACAGGTTCGCGAGGGGAAACCATTTCCTTTGGGAGCCACTTGGGACGGGCTCGGCGTCAACTTCGCGCTCTTCTCGGCCAACGCATCCAAAGTCGAACTTTGCATCTTCGACAATGATGGGCTCACAGAGATCGAACGGGTCGAACTACCTGAATATACTGATGAGGTCTGGCATGGCTATTTGCCGGAGGCCCGCCCGGGCACGGTCTATGGCTACCGGGTCCACGGTCCTTACGAACCTGATGCGGGCCACCGCTTCAATCCAAACAAGCTCGTCATTGATCCCTATGCGAGGCAATTGGTTGGCCAGTTGCGGTGGGGACCGGAGCTATTTGGTTACGAACTAGGTCATTCGGACAAGGATAAATCATTTGATAGCCGCGACAGCGCCAGGCTCGTTCAAAAGTGCCGAGTGATTGACCCCGCCTTCACCTGGGGCCGGACTTCAAAGCCCGAAGTTCCCTGGGAGAATACCATCATCTATGAAATGCATGTCAAAGGCTTTACGCGCAGTCATCCGTTGGTGCCCGAGGTTGATCGGGGCACCTTCGCCGGTCTCAGCAATCCCCACGTTCCCGCCTATTTGCGCTCGCTCGGGATAACAAGCGCTGAATTTCTGCCTGTTCATGCCTTCGTTGACGACAGCAATTTGGTGGAAAAAGGCCTGCGAAATTATTGGGGATATAATTCGATCGGCTTCTTTGCCCCCGAGCCGCGTTATCTCCGCACGCCTTTTGCGAATGAAGTCAAGGAAGCCGTCAATCAATTTCATGCCCACGGCATCGAAGTGATCCTCGACGTTGTCTATAACCACACCGCCGAAGGTAACGAGTTGGGTCCGACACTTTCCTTCAAGGGAATTGATAACGCCAGCTATTACAGGTTGTTGCCAAATCAGAAGCGCTACTACGTCAATGACACTGGCACCGGTAACACCGTCAACCTGTCGCATCAGCGCGTTCTCCAGATGGTGGCCGATTCCCTGCGGTACTGGGCAACGGAAATGCGGGTTGACGGCTTTCGTTTCGATCTCGCGACCATTCTGGCCCGCGAGCCGTACGGATTCGACGAAGGAGGCGGTTTTCTCGATGCCTGCAGACAAGATCCTATCTTGTCTGGGGTAAAATTGATCGCGGAGCCGTGGGACGTCGGCCCCGGCGGTTACCAGGTCGGCCAGTTTCCTCCGGGGTGGGCCGAATGGAATGACAAATTCAGGGACACTGTCCGAAGATTTTGGAAGGGCGACGAGGGCGCCGCGCGGGAGTTTGCCAGCAGGATCACCGGCTCAGGAGACCTCTTCAACCGGCGAGGTCGGCGACCTTGGGCTACCGTCAATTTCGTCACAGCGCACGATGGCTTCACTCTTAACGATCTGGTCTCCTACAACGAGAAACACAATCAAGCCAATGGCGAGGAAAACCGGGACGGCCATGCGGCCAACCATTCCTGGAATCATGGCGTCGAGGGTCCTACGGATGACCTTGAGGTCATCAAGTTGCGCGAACAGCAGAAGCGAAATTTGCTTGCCACCGCGCTTCTGTCGCATGGCACTCCCATGGTCCTCGCCGGGGACGAGTTCGGGCATTCCCAGGGCGGCAACAATAATTCGTACGCGCAGGATAACGAAATTACCTGGTTGGACTGGATTGGCATCTCAGCGGAGGGGCGCTCTTTGCGCGAGTTCGCACGCAAGTTGATTGCCACTCGTCGAGCCTTTTCGATCCTGCACCGTAGCCGTTTCGTTGTCGGAAAACTAAATCCGGAACTGGACGTGAAGGATGTCACCTGGCTGGCGCCGGACGGGGCGGAAATGAGTGATGGACAGTGGGAGAGCCCGCACACGCGTTGCTTTGGCATGCTCTTGGACGGTAGGGCGCAAGAGACCGGGATAAAGCGACAAGGATCTGACGCTACCTTGCTCCTGGTCTACAACGCGCATTACGACGTCGTTGAATTCACGTTACCTGAAGTGCCTCAGGGCCGCAGCTGGGCTGGCCTGATTGATACCTGTCGACTCGATGCGCCACTGGCTGTATTCCCGTTTGGACACAGGTACCCCGTTGCGGGTCGCTCGATGGTGGCCCTTGGCCTCGCCACGGAGGAGACGCTAACGCGTCGTCTTCGGCAAGGATTGGCAGCCATAATGGATGTCTCAGAATTTCCGCTGCCGGCCTAGTGCTCGCCAAGGCGCTCGCGACACCTGTGCAATTCCGCACGATGGCTCTGACTCTGTTTCAGCGGAAAAGCTCAATATTCATAGTCGGACCAGCTTCTTAGGCGCACTAGGTGCCGCCCAATGCTGACTAGATCGGGGAACCAAAGTCCCGTATCCGCTTTATTGGTCACATAGGCGGGATCGCGTTAGTTCGTACAATGTGGCGGAGCCGTGAACAAGAAAGCCGAGATTGCCAGCGCAATAAGGTGTTCAGCGACTGACGCCTTCCACATCGAAAGTGTTTACCCTTGCGTCGATAGCGCAAGGTTCGCGGTCAAGCGCATCGTCGGCGAACCGATAGAGGTATGGGCCGATGTGTATCGTGATGGTCATGATGTAACGGCTGCTGCGCTCATCTGGCGCCGCGAAAGCGAGCGCGAATGGCGCCGCTCTCAAATGACCCATCATGGCAACGATCGCTGGTTCGCTTCGTTCGTGCCGGAGGAAATCGGCCGCTATTTCTATGCTATTGAAGCGTGGACAGACGAATTTGCAACTTGGCGCCACGGCTTCGAGCTCAAGCAGAAAGCGGGCGTCGATGTCACCGTTGATGCCATTGAGGGCGCCAGTCTGCTAAAAAAGGCGATGGCGCCGGACCCAGAGGCGGCGACCCTGATTGCGAGGCAGTGCGAGCTCTTCTCTCAAAATGGTGATGTCGCGGCCCTGCTCGTGGACGAGTTGAAGGACGCAATGGCCACGAGCCAGGCGCGGCCGGATCTGACGCGATCGCAACTGTTTCCACTCGTTATCGACCGGCCGAAGGCGCGCTACGGCACCTGGTATGAAATGATACCCCGCAGCCAGGGTACGATCCCTGGCCGCCACGGTACGTTCAAGGATTGCATCGCTCGACTGCCCGATGTCAGGGCGATGGGATTTGACGTGGTCTATTTCACGCCCATCCACCCGATCGGCCGGATCAATCGCAAGGGCCGAAACAATTCCGTAACCGCGGCCAAAGGCGATCCCGGCAGCCCCTATGCGATCGGCGCCGCTGAGGGCGGCCATGACGCCGTGCATCCGGAATTGGGCAGCTTGCAGGATTTCCGCGATTTCGTTGCGGCTTGCAGGTCACTTGGAATGGAAGTCGCGCTTGACTTCGCTGTGCAATGCTCTCCCGACCACCCTTGGCTCAAACAGCACCCAAAATGGTTCAAGCGGCGCCCCGATGGCTCGATGCGTTACGCGGAGAATCCGCCAAAGAAATACGAGGACATCGTCAATCCCGACTTCTCGTCGAAAGACGCCGGTGGCCTGCGGAACGCACTACGCGATGTGATACTGTTCTGGGTTGATCAAGGCGTGAAGATTTTCCGGGTCGACAATCCTCACACCAAACCGTTTCGGTTCTGGGAATGGCTGATCCAGGAGGTTCAGGGTCGGCATCCAGACGTAATCTTCCTGGCCGAAGCCTTTACGCGGCCGAAGCTGATGAAGGGTCTTGCAAAACTCGGCTTTACGCAATCCTACACCTATTTCACTTGGCGCACGCACAAGTGGGAGATCGAGGAATATCTGAACGAACTAACCGCTTACCCGGAGCGTGATTTTTATCGGCCGAACTTCTTCGTAAATACACCCGACATCCTGCCCTACCACCTGCAGAGCGGTGAACCCTGGATGTTCAAATCGCGGGTTGCGCTCGCCGGCACCCTGTCATCGACTTACGGCATCTATAACGGGTTTGAACTGCTCGAGCACGAGCCCATTCCTGGGCGGGAGGAATATCTTGACTCCGAAAAATACGAGATCAAGCTGAGAGACTGGAATAAGCCCGGCAACATCAAGCCCTACATCGCCGAGCTCAACCGCATCCGCCGCGAGAACGCGGCGCTGCAGCAGACGTACAATCTCCGTTTCGTTGGTATCGACGATCCGAATGTCACGGCATTTGTGAAGCAATCGGTCGATCAGAGCAACACGGTGGCCGTGGCAATCGCTCTGTCGCGCGACACCCACGAATTTTGGCTGCCGTTCGGAGACACGCTGGTCACCGTCAATGGCGAGCGCCGCCAGGCCGCGGCAGTGGAAAATCTAGTCACCGGCGAGCGATCAGCGCTCGATTGGGGCGGCATCAGGCTGCGAATTGAACCAGACCGCGACCCGGCGTTGTTCTTTCGCTGCCTCGCCTGAGGCGTGTCATGAACGTGGCGTCCGCCATCCTTACCGAAGGCCTGCCGGCCACCGATCTCGACCACGACGAGCTCTGGTACAAGGATGCCATCATCTATCAGCTTCACGTCAAGGCCTTCGCCGACAGCAACAATGATGGCATCGGCGACTTTGCGGGACTAACGGCGAAACTCGACTACCTGCATGATCTTGGCATCACCACGCTGTGGCTGCTGCCGTTCTATCCCTCGCCAGGCCGAGACGACGGCTATGACATCGCCGATTACGGCACGGTCAATCCCAATTTCGGGACGATGAAGGATGTCCGCCGCTTCATCCAGGAAGCGAAAAAGCGCGGCATGCGCGTCATCATCGAGCTCGTTGTCAATCACACCTCCGACCAGCATGCCTGGTTCAAGCGCGCGCGCCGCAGCGATCCGAAATCCAGCGCGCGCAACTGGTATGTTTGGAGCGATACCGACCAGAAATATCTGGGTACGCGAATCATCTTCACGGACGCCGAGAAATCGAACTGGACCTGGGACCCGGAAGCCGGCCAGTTCTATTGGCATCGCTTCTTCTCGCACCAGCCGGATCTCAATTTCGACAACCCGCGGGTGTTCAGC
>Ga0081540_1003060_pt1 | contig 13408 bp, 13 predicted proteins | sample TabmetS2T1R1_FD_71024 | JGI IMG/M metagenome (GOLD analysis project Ga0081540, IMG submission 71024) | Tabebuia heterophylla rhizosphere microbial communities from the University of Puerto Rico - S2T1R1 | ecosystem: Host-associated > Plants > Roots > Rhizosphere ... | reverse complement strand
CGTGGCCCCAGCGGCAATGCTTCATCCCAGCGGTAAGCCGCCCCCGTGATCACGCAAGGTCACCACGGTGATCCTGAACGTCGCGCCGGATCGCCGAGTATGTACGGTCAATCGGTGGCTGCGGCCAGCGAGGTCGGGCAGCACGGAATTCTCAGTTCTGGATTTGTCCTAACCAGCAGCTTTCAACGCCTCGATTTGTGCAGAGCCCGAGTTGGTGGCGCTGCTCGCCGCCTCGGGACCGGTCGATGCTGGCGGGGCGGCGCGACCACACGCTGATCCTGCTTGCCGCCCAGACGGGGCTGTGTCTCCGAGTGCACCGGTGTCACCGTCGGCGATGTCCAGTTCCGCACCTGAGCGCACGTCCCCCGCAATGGCAGGGGACGTAAGACCGGTCACCCGGCTCACCATGACCACGATCCTGGTGGTGCGCGTTTGGCTCGCCGAGCGCGGCGCCAGCCAAGGCCATGTCCTTCCTGCTAGCCCCAATGTGCGGCACCGTAGATGCTGGAACTCTGTTCACATGGCTTTCGGTGTCCTGATTGTCGACGACAACCCGTTGTTTCTGGAGGCTGCCCGCGATCTGCTCGAACGGGAGGGCCTGCGCGTCGTTGGCATCGCCGCTACCCCGGCTGAGGCGCTGCGGCGAGAAGAGGAGCTCCGGCCGGAGGTTGTCCTGGTGGACATGATGCTCGGGGGCGAGAACGGGTTCGAGCTCGCCCGGAGCCTGGCCGACCGTCACCGGGATGGCGAGCTGGCAGTGATCCTGATCTCGACCTACTCGGCGGCCGATTTCGCGGGTGCTATCGCCGAAAGCCCGGCGGCGGGGTTCCTACCGAAGCGAGAGCTGTCGGCGGATGCGATTCGCCGGATCGTCGATGGCCGCGGGCCCAGAAGCACCCCACCCGGCGCTGCCGCGCGCTGAGACTCACCTCCGGCCGGGCCGGCGCGGCTATGGGGTGCCGCCCGGCAGCGTGGGCACGGCCATCGGATCGGCCGGAAGCTGGGCGTGCAGTGCTGTTCCGTGGCCGGGCGGGCTCAGGACGGAGATCGTTCCGCCAAGGGCCTCGACCCGGTCTTTGAGGCCGATGATGCCTGAGCCGCGGCTCGGGTCGGCGCCGCCTATACCATCGTCGCTGATCGAGAGGCTGAGGGCGCCGTCACAGCCGTCTACGCGCATGTCGATGACCGAGGCCTGGGCGTGCTTTGCGGTGTTGGTGATCGCCTCCGACGCGATGTAATAAACGGCCGCCTCGACGTGCTCACCAAGCCGCGGGCCGAGTTTCAGGTCGAGTTCGACCGGCACCGCGGACCGCCGGGCGAGTGCCTCGAGGGCAGGGCCGAGCCCGGCCTCGGACAAGACGGCCGGGTGGATACCGTGCGAGACTTCCCGCAGTTCGTCCAGGGTGGTACCGAGACCATCTGCCAGCAGCGACAGCTCGCCCTGGATCTCATCCCCGGGCTGGGGTGTCATCATCGCGATGGTCCGGGTCTTCAGCGCGAGCGAGACCAGACGCTGCTGGATACCGTCGTGCAGGTCACGCTCGATCCGCCGCCGTGTCTCGTCCGCGGCGGCGACGATCCGGGCCCGCGAGGCGGACAGCTCGGCGCGGCTCTGGGTGTTCGCGATGGCGGTTCCCACCAGCTCGGTGAACTCGGCCAGACGGCCCTCTGCGCGATCGGGGATGGGCCCGTCCGTGGACGCGATCGTCACCAGCCCCCAGACGGCTCCGTCGACGATGATCGGGGCGGCGGCGACGCTATGCAGCCCGACCTCGCGTGCCTTAGCGGCAAAGGCGCCTCGCCGGTGTGAATAGTCCACCACCCGTCCCGCGCGTCCCGTCTGCCGCACCCGTGCGGCCAGCCCCGAGGCATGGAACGGCCACCGTGTGCCCGGCTGGAACGGGTGCGGCCGGTCGCTCCAGGCGGCGATCACCGTCATCGTCTCGTCGGCCTCGTAACGCTGGACCGCGGCAACGGGCAGGTGCATCACCTCAGCAACCTCGCGGGCAACGGCGGCGAAGACCCCTTCCGTGTCTGCACCCTGAGCGACGAGGGTGGCGACGCGCCGCAGCGCCGCCTGTTCCTGCGCCAGCCGCTCGATCTCGGTCCGTGCGTCACTATTCGCGATCGCTGTGGCCATGAGCTCGGTGAACGCGCCGATACGCATCTCGGTGTCGGCGGGCAATGGTTCCGATCGTGCGGCGCCGGCGGCCATGACACCCCAGAGCCGTCCGTCGACCAGGACCGGAACCCCGACCGCCGCGCGAACCCCTATAGCGCGGACCTTCTCGGCCACCGGGCCTGAGGCGTCGCCGTAGTCGTCGATGCGGGCCGACTGTTGGGTGCGGAACACGCGGCCGATGATGTTGTCCCCTTCCAACGGTACCCGCGTGCCGACCGGCATCGGCGGCCCCCGCAGGTTCCAGGACCCGACCACCGTCGCCGTCTGATCGCGCTCATAGACGACCAGATGGGCACTATCGAGGTGCAGGAGCCTCGTGGTCTCCTCGGTCACTGCGGCGAAGACTTCCGTCGGCGAGGGCTGGCGGGCGACCAGCGTCGCTACCCGCCGCAGCGCCGCCTGCTCGTCGGCCAGTACGCCCCGTGCCTGTTCTGACCCGGCCGCGCGGCGGCCGGCCTGAGTCGCCACCGCGCCGACAATGACCGCCACCCCCAGGAACAGGCCGAGCACCAGCACGGTCGCCGCGTCGAGGTTGCGCAGCGGCGGCAGAAAATACCAGTCGAACGCCTCGATAGTGACGACCCCGACCGGCAGCGCATACAAGATCCCGGCGAAGCGGGCAACGGCGAGCACGGCCAGGAGCAGGAGCAGGCCCAGCAGCACACCAGGCACGTGAGACCGCGCGGCGGTGCTCACCACAGCCGCGACAACGAAGACGGCGACGCCCACGACAACGGCCAGGACGATCTCCACCCAGAACCGTCCGCGCCGCCAGCGCAACCACGAGGTCACCTGAACTACCTGTTTGGCCGGCTTGGTGCGGTCCGGCCGGGCCTGCTGAGCCCCGCCATGAATTGAGCCTGTCACCTGGGCCCCTGGCCCGCAATGGCGCGGGCAGGGCCGGTGACGGCCCGAAGAGACGTCTGCCTGGGCCACTGCCTGTACATGGCGGCCTGCGCGGCGCAGCGCCCGCCGTCCCCATATCCTCCCCGGCTACGGCTAGTCGATAATGCAAAGCATGATGAGCAGCGGCGGGACCGGCCGGCCCGGCCCCGGCGGGACGGGGCGACCCCCGTCATGACGGGGCCGCGGGTGGTGCTGGCCGAGGACGATGTGCTGCTCCGCGAGGGCCTGGCCAGGCTGCTCGGAAGTTCCGGCTATGAGGTGGTAGGGCAGGCGGGCGACGGCACGCGGCTGCTGGCGCTGGCCCGCGAGGCCAGGCCCGACCTGGTAGTGGCCGACATCCGGATGCCACCCACCCATACGACCGAAGGGCTGGAGGCGGCCCGGGTGATCCGTCAGGAACTGCCCGAAACCGCCATCCTGGTGCTGTCCGCCTACGCCGAGGTCCAGCACGCGATGGAGCTGCTGGCTGGCGGAGGTGGCATCGGCTACCTGCTCAAGAGCCGCGTCGCCGATGTGGAGGAGTTCCTCGACGCGCTGCAGCGAATCGCCAGGGGCGGCTCGGTCGTAGACCCCGCGCTAGTTCAGGAGCTGGTGACCGCCCGCCGGCGCGAGGACCCGCTGGCCGCGCTTTCCGCACGCGAACGCGAGGTGCTCGCGTTGATGGCCGAAGGGCGTTCCAACGCCGGCATCGCGCGGCGGCTCTTTGTCACTGGGGGCACCGTCGAGAAACACGTCAGCAGCATCTTCACCAAGCTCAACGTGCGCGAGGCCGACGATGACCACCGCCGCGTCCTCGCCGTGATCACATTCCTCAGGGCTGCTCAGCACAGTCGGCGGGCGTGACGCTGGGACCGCGCAGCGCGGGCGTGTTCTGATCGCCTCGGCTGGCGAGTGACAGCAGCGGCCCACCACACTGGGCGCAATTCCCGTTCATTCAACACAGCCGCTGTGCCGAAAATCACGCTGCCTTTCCCCCCGGATAGCCGCCGCACAGGATATCGGCTTTCCTGCCCCTTTTCTCGCGTCGGCACCCATTATTCTTCCGAACGCCTCGTCCGTGCTGCATGTTGCGAAACACCGCGCCAGGTCTGCGTTCGCAGTCACGGCAGGCGGACATATCCGCTGCCGGCTTCCGGTGACCCGGAGGGGTTGGGCGCCGGTCCCGGCGACCGCCCGGCTTCGGGGTAGCAGGCATCCCACGGTTGGGGCTGGCTGGGGGGCGGGCTTGGGGGCTTGCGCTGATGCGACGAGACGGCTGGCGCGGCATCGTCGGTTTCACGCGGGCCTGTCAGCGTCGTCCGGCGCGGGCACCCGGCGACATCCAGGCAGCAAAGGAGCAAGCAATGATCAGGTCACACACTCGGCTGGAAGCACTGAACCGTCCCCGCATGCTGCTGGTACTGCTGGCCGTCATCGCAGCCGGGGTGCTGGCGGCGTGCAGTTCGTCAGGCACATCCTCCAGCGGCGGCGGCAGTCCCGCCGCGGCGAGCGCGGGCGGCCTGAAGACCGGCACGATCGGCGGCGCGACGGTGCTGACCAACGGCACGGGCTTCACGCTCTACCAGTTCGCCCCCGACACGCCCACCAAGTCCAACTGCAACGGCACATGCGCGCAGAACTGGCCGCCGGCGCAGGGGCCGGCGACGGCATCCGGGGTCAAGGGCACGTTCGGCACGATCAAGCGGTCCAACGGCGCAACGCAGGCCACCTTCGACGGGCACCCGCTGTACACCTTCGTCGGCGACACCGCTCCCGGGCAGGCCAAGGGCAACGGCCTGCACGCGTTCGGCGGCCTGTGGCACGAAGTCACCACATCCGGCAGCGCGCCAGCCGGCAGCTCCTCATCGGGCTCCGGCGGCGGAGGTAACGGGTACTGAGCTGGACCGCACCAGGCCGACACGGAGGACTGACAGATGACACAGCGGCAGAGCATGACCAGGCTGGGAACAGTAAGCGGCGCGGGGCGGGCCGCGCGGGAACACGCCGAACGGCCAGCGCCCGGCTGGCCCAAAGTCATCCTGCGCGTGGCGGGTTCGGGTCTGCTGATCGCCACCGGGGCAATCCACCTGGACCTGTACCTGACCGGCTACCGGACGATCCCGACGATCGGATGGCTGTTCCTGCTGCAGGTGATCGCGGCGTTCGGCCTCGGGCTGGCGGTGCTGGCCATTCCCGGCCGGCTCGTCACCCCGAGTCGGCTGGCCGCTGCGGCGGGTGCCGGCTTCGCCCTCGCTGTCCTCGGCGGCTACCTCCTGTCGGTCTGGGTCGGGCTGTTCGGGTTCAAGGAGGTCCGCACGGGCGCCGGCATCGCCGCCGGCCTGGTGGAGGTGGCCGCTTTCGTGATTCTGGCCACGCTCGCGCTGGCTCCCGCCCCGGCGACGGCCGCAGCGGACGGACCGGCAACGGCCCCGGCCCGATTCCCCACCCAGATCCCGCCGCCGGCCGCCAAGGCGGCCGGAATGACCGCCGCGGCCCTGGCGGTTGCGGCGCTGGTGCTGTTTGGGCTGGTGGTTGCCGGGGCCGGCGCTGCGGCACCTGCGGCCACGGGCACGGGCACGGGCCTGAAGACTACGACGATCGCCGGGACCACGGTACTGACCAACGCGAAGGGCTTCACGCTCTACTCGTTCGCCCCCGACACCCCGGCCACGTCCAAGTGCTACGGAAGCTGTGCTGCGTACTGGCCACCGGTGACCGGCATCGCCGCGGCCAGCCCCGGTGTGCCGGGCGAGATCGCCACGATCAAGCGAACCGACGGCCCTGCCCAGCTCACCTACAACGGGCACCCGCTGTACACCTACATCGGCGACTCAGTCCCCGGCCAGGCCAGGGGCAACAACCTCAACCTGTACGGCGGGCTCTGGCGTGAGGTGCGTGTTTCCCGGTGAGGGGCGGCCGCGCCCAGGCCACCATGATGCGGCTGTAGAACAACCAACGGCCTCGGTCCAGACCATCCAGCGCCCGAGCTGGACCGGCTCACCCGCGCCACAGCCAGACGCGCGGCGCCAAAGCGGACGGACTGCCCGGATAGGAGCTCATCATCGGGAAGCTTCTGCCACACCGGGATCGCGGTCGCCGACCTGGAGATGGAGCAAAGGAGCTCGATGAGGTCTGCGGGCTACGCTAGCGCCCGGCCAAAGTGCGAACGCCCATGGCCGACCCGGAGCCGAGCGACCCACGCTGATCGCAGCTTGCCAGAACGGCTCCCTTCGCTCGCCATGCCGGCCGCGAGAGTCGCCATTCAGATCGCCCATTGGGCACGCACAGGACTGCACTGGCCATGGACGCCCGCCGCACCCAAATCAATCGTTATGCAGAGCGTCACCCGGCGAAACGCCTCTTACTCAGGCGGCTATGGCGCGATTTCGGTTGTTGACCGGTGGGTGCGGCGGTGCCAGCTAGTCAGCATGGCTGCTGTCATCCCCCGGCCGGCTCGCTGGAGGGTCTTCCCTCGGTCCCATAGGTGCGTCACCTTCTGGACTGACTTGGCTCAATTAGTACGCACCAGGATCGCAGGGGGGGCAGCCCGGCCTGGGCTGCACGCCCGCTCACAGAGCTGGTAGAACGGGATGCGTGGCCGAGGCGGCAGTTGCGTCCATTGAGGGCTTCCAGGCTGGCTACGTCACCATTGCGGGCCTGCCTACCTGGCACGAGATGGGAGGCGAGGGACCGGCGGTTGTCCTGCTGCACGGGGGGTTCTCCGGAGCGTTCGCCTGGGTGGCACAGGCGCCGGCGCTTGCTTCGGCCGGTTTTCGCGTGCACGTGCCTGAGCGGCGCGGGCACGCGCACACCCGCGACGTTGACGGGCCGCTGACCTACGAGGTCATGGCCGCCGACACCGTCGCCTACCTGGAAGCCGAGGTGAGAGGGCAAGCTCATCTCGTCGGCTGGAGTGACGGGGCGGTGGTGGCGCTGCTCGCGGCGCTGCAGCGGCCGGATCTCGTCGGGCGCATGGTGCTTATCGGCCAGTACTACAACTCGTCCGGGCGGATCCCGGGCAGCGACCTTGACCGGTTGCTGCGAACTGAGGAAGCCAAGGAATTTCTCCGGCAGCTTTATGACCCGGTATCACCGGACGGACCCGGGCATTTCGACGTTGTCTACGCCAAGACGATGACGATGATCGACTCCGAACCGGAGATCGACCTGGCGGCTCTGGCCACCGTCTCAGCCCCGGCACTCGTGCTGCAGGGGGACCGGGACGAAGTCACGCTCGAGCACGGTGCCGCAGTTGCCGCGGCCCTAGGGAATGGCAGGCTCGCGGTGCTCCCAGGCACGCACGGCCTGCCAATCGAACTGCCCGAACTCGTCAACATGCTCCTCATCTCGTTCCTCGCGGGAGCCGTACCGGCTCCCGCATTGATGCAACTGAACGGATAGCCAACCTCCCAGTGGACTGGCGACCCAGGTTTACTGCGTAAATTTGCCCGCAAGGCCCCAGGTGCTCGCGGCTGTGATCGCATGCAGAACATCCGGTTCTGCGCCCGGATACCCCCGCTTGCCTTCGTGTCACGAACGGCTGAGACGTCCGGGACTTATCACGCAAAGGGGCGAGCCGGCCGCTGCAGGCCGACGCGGTTACTTTCAGACGGCGTGATCACGAGCGGGACGGCCGGCTCATCGGGGCAGCCCCCGGTGGATCCTTTCCCCGCTGGCGGCCGTTTTCTCAGGCTGGCGAGGCCGGCGGGGTGCGCCGGACCGGCGGGCCCATGTCGGCTGCGGCGATGCCCGACATGGCTTGTGTGAAGGCGGGGAGGTCGAGGTCTGCCAGGTGGTCCATGACGTGCTCGCGCACGCCGGCCAGGTGGGCCGGGTAGGCCTGCTCCAGCCGGGCGAATCCTGCTGGGGTCAGGACGGCCAGCTGGCCGCGGCCGTCGGTGTCGGCTTTGACCCGCTCGACCAGTCCGTGGCGGGCAAGCCGCTCGACGACGCGGGTCAGCCCGCTGACTGAGATGGAGACGACGTTGGCCAGCTCGCTCATCCGCATGGACCGGCCGGGCTGCTCGGACAGGTTCATCAGCACGGAGTACTCGGTGAGGCTCAGGCCCTGGGCCTGGAGCAGCTCGCCGTCCAGCACTCGCGGGATGACCAGCACCGCGCGGGCGAGGGCGCGCCATGCCAGCTCTTCGTCCGGGGTCAGCGGCGCGGGCGGGCGCGGGGCCGGTTCGTTCGCCATGACCGCCAATGTAGTTGCTTGACACAGCAAACTCAAGGTGACATGTTTGTTTGTGCAAGCAGATACAGCTTTCGCAGGAGGACCAATGAAGATCGTCACCATCGGCCGTGGAAACGTTGGCGGAGGCCTGGCCGCGCTGTGGCGCAAGGCCGGGCATGAGGTAACCGCGCTGGGGCGCGATGGCGGCGACGCCAGCGATGCTGATGTGGTGCTGGTGGCGGTCCCGGGCCCTGCCGTCTCAGCGGCGCTGGGCACCGTCACCGGCCTGGCGGGCAAGATCGCCATCGACGCCACCAACGCCTACCCGTCCCGCAACGAGGCCTTCCCATCGCTGGCCGCCGAGGTCCAGTCGGCCACCGGCGGGCCGGTCGCCAAGAGTTTCAACATCAACTACGCCAGCCTGTACGACCAGGTCTCAGCCCAGCGGGCACGGCCCAGCAGCCTCTACGCCGCCGACGGCGCGGCGGACGCGACCACCGGACAGCTCATCACCGACGCCGGCTACGACCCGGTCCGGGTTGGCGGGCTGGACAAGGCCCGTGCCCTGGAGGACCTTACCTGGCTGTTGTTCGCCGCCGCCCAGGACGGTGCCCCCATTTTTTACCGCTTCGCGGCGCCCGGCGAGCTGTGAACAAGACCAACACCAACAACAAGGAGCAGAAAATGATCAGGACTTTTGCCCGGCTGCGGGCGCACGGGCATCATCCGTGGCTGCTGCTGGCCGCGGCCACGGCGACGGTGGTGGCGGCGTGCGGCACCTACGGGGGCCCCAGCGCGGGACCGTACGGGCCGGCCCCATCCAGCGCTCCGCGTGCTCGCGCGATGACCGCGGGCGGGCCGGCGCTGACGGCACGGCACACCGCGCTGGGCACCATCCTCACCACCGGCCGAGGCTTCACCGTATATGCGTTTGAGGCCGACAAGGGCACCAGGTCCGCCTGCTTCGGGACGTGCGCGGCGGCCTGGCCCCCGGTGACCACCACCAGCACCCATATCACGGTCGCCGGCGGGGCGGGCAGGTCGCTGGTGGGGCAGACCACCCGGCCGGGCGGCCAGCGCCAGCTCACCTACGCCGGGCACCCGCTGTACACCTTCGCCGGAGACACCAGCCCCGGCGCCACCAACGGCCAAGGCTCGGACGCGTTCGGCGCCCGCTTCGACGTGCTCTTGCCCGCTGGCAAAGAGGTCTCCGGCGGCTAACACCACCCAACCGCCCAGCAGCGGCGGGGCGCCGGCGCAGGCCCGACAGAGGAGTTCCCCATGCCGGTACCAACCCTACGGAGGAGCGGACACCATGAGCCACACCCATGTGACAGCCGCCACCCGGTTCGTAGAGGCGAATGGCATCCGCTTCGCATACCGGCGTTTCAGGGAAGAGACCGGAGTGCTGCTCCCATTCATGCAGCACTTTCGCGGTGGCCCGGACCATTGGGATCCCGCCATCACTGACGGATTCCGACGAGACCGACCAGTGATCCTCTTTGAGGATGCGGGGGTGGCGAGTTCGAGTGGCGAAACGCCCGGCACCGTCGGTCCACGTGTGTTCAAGCTGCCATCCCGCGTAACGACGGCACCGTGCGCTCGCCGCGCCCCGCCCGCAACCCAAGAAGGAGCCACACATGTCTCTGGCGTCAGAGAAGTTCCACGACACCCAAGACCCGCGATACAGCACAAGCGGAGCCGCCCATGTTCCCGCTGGCGAAGGCCCGACGACGTGGTTCGCTGGTGACACCTACACGATCAAGGCATCTCGCGAGTCCACGAACGGCTCGCTCGGACTGGTTGAGGCCACGGTGCCTCCGGGCGGCGGACCGATCGCCCATATCCACACCAGAACCGACGAAGCCTTCTATATTCTCTCCGGCCAGCTCGAGATCCTCGACGGGGCACGCACCTTCATCGCCGGCACGGGCGATTTCGTCTTCATCCCGCGCGGCACCCGGCACCGCTTCAAGAACACGGGCGTCCACGGCGCAAGGATGCTGTTCATGTTCACGCCTGGCGGCGACGAAGGCGTGTTCAGGTACGGCGACGAACCACAGCCTGGTCATCCACCGCCCGTCTGGACGGCCGAGCGATTCAAAACACCGGAGATCTTGAGGTTCAACGAAGAATTCGGTATTGAGATCGTCCCGGAGGCAGACCCAAGTGAGGTTCAGGCGACGCCTCGTCAACTCGAGTAGTGGCGGAAGCAATGCTCATCGCAGCTAACACAACGCGTGCTGATCGCCGGAACCCAAGCCGGGGACTCCGCTGCGCGGCGCACGGTTTGACACGCGTCGGCTACACCATCGAAACGGTGTCAATGTGTGGTCCCAGGACATGCTTGACCGTTCGTTCTCACGGGATCCTTGACCTCAGCTGGCCTGAGTGCCCTTGCCGCGGACGTAAAGCCGGGTGATGGGGTGTGATGTCGCGGCGGGGCTTGGTGGCCAGTTCTTCCCGCCGTGCAGGATCCGATAGCAGGTGTCCTCGATGATGACGGTGACGAGATTGCCGGCGTGCCGGGGGCCGAGCATGATCGGCTGCTTGTTGACCATGATCCGGCCGCTGGCGTGGGACTTGGCGCCGGGCGGCGATCGACCCGGCAGGCAGGGACGGCGGGGGCAGGGCGGTGGCTGCGGCCCGGGCTGCGTTGAGCCGGGCAGCGCGTTCGGCGGTGATCGGGCAGGGCCAGGTGCCGGCCAGGGCGCCGTCGGCGATGGCGTGCATCAGGTGCCCGTCCAGTCGCATGGTGACTGTCGTCCCGGCCAGGCGCGATCCAGTGTAGCCAGCACGCTCTCATCGGCACGCAGGTCGATGCGCGCGATCACACCGTCGCTCAACTCGCCGATGATCGTCGTGATCAGCGGTCCTCGGGCAGCCACGTCCCGCATCCACCGCAGCTCATCGTTGCTCGGATGAGGGAAGTCCGCCAGGCCGGGCTGAAGCGGCTGCTGGAGGGCGACGAGGCAGCAGGTCGCGGTAGCGGCGAGTGGGATCCGGCCGACCAGGGTCGTGCATTCGGCGTTCTTACCTAGCCAACTGTTGTCAGGTTGGCGCCGGGACGCTCGATGAACAGGCTGAACGTCGTGGGGTTAGCGTCGGCAGGGACGGCGACAAGCATCGTCTCCTCGGCGGGCGGGTCTTCTCGAACCGCAGTGGCCACCGGCTGCACGATGCCGACGGCCCGGGTGTAGCCCGGGACCACCTCGCTGGGCCGTGTCCAGCTGATCCGCTCCTGGCGGCCTCCTTCACGTGCCACTGGCCCGAGGCGTGCAGGCTGAAATGGAATTTCTTGCCGTACCCCTCCCACTCAAGGAAGAGCTCAGGCTGTTTCAGCCCCGCGCGGAGAGGCCAGTACGCCCGCTTGCCGTCGGACGTGATCGCAAAGCGGATGACGGGACTGCGATTCTCCATGGAAGTCGACGGTACGGCCGGGGTCGACCACCGGGTTCCGGCACGGGTGCCCTCAATCGCTCACACGATCGGCGCGTCACCGCACTGCTGCCCGGTCCGAGCCACCGCCCGCGCACAGTCGGCCGCGTCGCTGCGACAGGTCTTTCCACGCGCATGTGATGGGTGCAGTCCTGTGGGTGCAGTCGCCGCGCCCTGGGTTCGCGTTGCCGCGTCGGGGGGCCTCACACGCTCTCGAGGACTGCGCCACCGTTCACCGGCGTCCGTCAGCGTCCGTGGCCTGCGGGAACACGCTCTGGGCGACCACCGCTGAACGGTGCCGGACGGGGTGCACCGGTGAGACAAAACTGAGACAAGCGCCTCCGCTGTTGCCGACCGGGCAGAGCATTCGCCGGGTAATGCACGCTGAGCGCCGAAGCGCTTACAAGTTCGGCGGCGGGCATGCGGATCTCTTTGTCGGCGGGGTGCACGGTGACGCGCAGATCAGTCACAGGATTGCGATCAGTGCAGGCGCCCGGTTATGTCATCGGCCTGTCGCGGCCGCTGTCGGGGAGCGCCTGCCGGAGTTGGCGGCGGGAGGTGATATCGAGCTTGGTGAAGACCTTGGCCAGGTGGTACTCGACGGTGCGTGGGCTGAGGAACAGCTGAGCGGCGATCTCCGGGTTCGACATGCCCGTCCGGGCCAGCCGCGCGATCTGAGCCTCTTGGGGGGTGAGCTGGTGGCGCGTGTCGGCGGTACGCCTGCGGATGGTCTCGCCGGTGGCTGCCAGTTCGTGGCGGGCCCGCTCGGCGAACGCGTGCATGCCGATCGCGACGAACCTGTCGTGCGCGGTGCGCAGCTGCGCCCGTGCGTCGGCTCGCCGGCCCTCGCGGCGCAGCCATTCGCCGTAGAGCAAGTGCGCGCGGGCGAGTTCGGGCCGGAAGCCGGTGCGGTTCAGCCGGTCGACCGCCTCGCGATACCAGCGCTCGGCGTCCTCGCTGTCGCTGAGCAGTGCCCGGGAACGCGCGTAGATCCCCTGCCCCCAGTCGGTCTGGCCGATGCTAGTGGCCTCGGCCAGCCGGCCGAGCGCGTCCGCAGCCAGCCGGGTCTGCCCGGTCCTGCTGGCCGCCTCGATCAGCTCGGGAAGCGCCCACATGGAGATATGAAGCTCAGGCGCCTGCTCGGCGGCTTGCGCCTCGGCCAGGGCTGTCTCGTAGCGGCCGAGCCCGTTGTAGAGAATGGCGGCTACCCACCGCGGAAATTGGACTCCTACACCCTGGCCAGCAACTCGGGCATCCGCGATCACTGCCTGGATCAGCTGGGCGGCCTCGGCTTCTGCCCCCCGGAATCCAGCGAGCATCACGGCCCCGGTGGGGGCGCGGCGGGTCCCAGTCGCCGCTGCGATCGCCTCTGCCTCCGCGACCAGCGAAGCGGCCTCCGCGAAATCGCCGCGCCAGGTGGTAAAGACGGCCATCGCGTACGCCCAGATCACTAGCTGGGTGAGCAAGCCCGCCTCGCGGCAGGACCGGATCTCGCGAGCCTGAATCGCACGCCAGCACTCCTCGTCCCAAACCGTCGCCGCGGCGACCACGGCCACCGGGCTATATCGCAGGCGCTCCGCCATGGCGATCTCGTCTTCGGCAAAGACCCGCGCTGACCGTCTCAGCAGGGGCGCCGCCGCGGCTCGTCCCTCGGTGACCAGGATGGCCAGCCCGTCCAGCAGCAGATCGGCCGGCCCGGGCGGCCCTGCGGGCGGCGGGGCGGACCG
>Ga0081540_1003059_pt1 | contig 13408 bp, 12 predicted proteins | sample TabmetS2T1R1_FD_71024 | JGI IMG/M metagenome (GOLD analysis project Ga0081540, IMG submission 71024) | Tabebuia heterophylla rhizosphere microbial communities from the University of Puerto Rico - S2T1R1 | ecosystem: Host-associated > Plants > Roots > Rhizosphere ... | reverse complement strand
CGTGCGCGCCCATCTGAGCACACGCGATAGCGCCTGCGGATGGAGCTCGCGAGTGATTGCTGACTCGTGTTCCTGGATGGCCGAAGTCACTCCCTCCAGAAGCTCTCGCCATGCACCGACCTCGTCATATACCTCGATGGTGAACCCGGCGGCCGTGAACCCGGCGGGGTAGTCTACGAATGCTGGTGCGGCCAAGGCGACACTCGGTGAGGCCAGTTCGAATGTCGTACCAGCAAAGCAAGCATTGGGCCTGAGCACGCGCGCCACCTCTCTCAAGGCTTTGGCCTTGTCTGGTACAAAGAGTAGGACATCGAGACTTGCCGCGCCATCAAACGTTCTGTCCGGAATCTCGGTCGCTGCTATGTCCGCGACCTGAAAAGAAACGGTCGTATCCACGCTTCGCTCTCGCGCCAGACGGATGGCGTGCGGGTTGACGTCGAGGCCTTCGACCTGCGCCGCAAAATTGCGTGCAAGGAAACGCACGAAGGAGCCTGATCCGCAGCCGAAATCTACGAGTCTCGATCTCTGTTTGGTGCAAAGGCGCGCGGCCACAAAGTGGACGTCATTGAGAGTTGCTAACGTCCAAGGAGGGTCAACGTCGCTCCAGAACAGGTTTCCGTATACGCTCGCCCATATTGATCGCAGCGTCGGGCTCTCAACGACAGACCGGTAGGCCTGATAAGCGTCCTCATCCATTGAATTCCCCTTGGGCGGAGGCGTCTCGCGACCATGCATGGTACGGCCGGTTCAAGCAAGTACGACCGGTCCAGAAAGGAACTAGGTGCAAGGTCTGCGCTGATCAGCAAAGGCCTGCATGAGAACTATGCTGGCCCCGGCGGTTCGACCGATACAAGGTTTGCATGCAAGGCTGCAAGAAACTCCGCTACAGCCGGCCGTGTCCTCGGCGCACCGTCTTGAAAACTTCCTGCCATCTCGCGTAAGCTGCTTCCGAGGGGACAAGCAGACTCCCCGTGAGACTTCGGTCCAAGCTCTGTGCAGCACGCACCACGTGGAGCTCGCGCATGAATACCGAACGTCGACCGCCTTCCCCGCATTCTGTAGGCATCGTCTCGCGTGGCGATGCTGCCGCGCGTTGCAATTCGACCCCGCAGAACAGCCGCTTTGTCCGCGTCTTCCAGGCGCTCGCGGCCGTCGGCATCGAAGCCCAACCCGCGATCTACGACGAGAGCTTCGCCGAGGAAGTCCGCGAACAGTTGCTCGCGTTGGGCGGCGCACTCGTCTGGGTCAACCCGATTCAGGATGGTCGAAACCGCGCCGGTCTCGACGCTCTGCTGCGCGACGTCGCCGCGCACGGCGTATGGGTGAGCGCCCACCCAGACGTAATCCTCAAGATGGGGACCAAGGAGGTCCTACATCGTACCCGCTCCATGGACTGGGGAAGCGACACGGCGCTATACCAAACCGCCGAGGAAATGCGCGCCGAGTTGCCAACGCGGCTCGCCGCCGGTCCGCGCGTGATCAAGCGCAATCGAGGTAACGGTGGCCAAGGCGTCTGGAAGGTCGAGAGGCTGCCGACCTCCTCCATGATAAAGGTGCTGGACGCGACCAAGGACGCGTCCGAAGAACTGACGCTGGATGATTTTCTGCGTCGCTGCGGGGAGTATTTCGAAAACGACAGCGTGATCGACCAACCATTCCAGCCTCGTCTGAGCGAGGGCGTCGTGCGCTGCTATATGGCAGGCGATGGCTGCGCCGGTTTCGGACACCACAAAGTCAAGGCACTCGTCGACTCGCCGATCGCCCGTTCCGAGGCCGGACCGCGGCTCTACACGTCCAACGCTGACCCGCGCTTCCAGCGGCTGCGTCGGTTGATGGAGGACGAATGGACGCTGCAACTAACCTCGTTGCTGGATATTGCGCGAGCTGACCTGCCCGCGATCTGGGACGCCGATTTCATGCTCGGCCCCGTCCAGGCCGATGGGAGCGACAGCTACGTCCTCGGCGAGATCAATGTCAGCTCGGTTCATCCCTACCCGGACGAGGCGCCGGCGGAGATCGCCAGACGCGTTGCCGATCGGCTGCGGCACAAGCTTTGACGTATGCTGACGGTCCGCGGGCTCAAGCGCTTGCACATCTGCGTGTCGTTCGACTTGAGGGACGGCGAATGCGTCGCGCTGCAAGGGCCCTCGGGCGTCGGGAAGACCTTGCTGCTTCGATCCATCGCGGATCTCGATCCCAACGAAGGAGTGGTCAGACTTGACGGAACGCTCAGGGAGGCGGTGCCCGCGCCCGTCTGGCGCAAGCGCGTGACCTATGTCGCGGCGCAGCCTGGTTGGTGGTCCGACACCGTGCAGGAACATTTCACGGGCTGGGATGATGCGCTGCCGCTGGTCACGCGCTTGGGACTGCCGGATAACTGCGGACCGTGGCCGATCCAGAGGCTCTCCTCCGGAGAGCGACAGCGGTTGGGACTTGTAAGGGCGCTGATGCTGAGATCGCGGGTGCTTCTGCTGGACGAACCGACCTCGGCGCTCGACTCCGGATCCGTCGCGGCCGTGGAATCCTTGATCGCCGATCGCATTTCGGATGGAACGAGCGTCGTCTGGAGCACTCACGATGACGCACAAGCGCGCCGCGTCGGCTCGAGCATTTTCGTGATGAGCGCCGACGGCGATATCGAGGAAAACCGACCGTGAACTACATTCAGCTTTCGTATGGTGATCTTGTCTTACCCGCGCTCCTTGTCGTCATGGACGGCGCTCTCTCGATTGTTCTCCGCCTCAGGCTCGAAAGACAACTGGCCATCGCCGCCATCCGGATGGTGCTTCAGCTCGTCCTCGTCGGATACGTCCTGACGTTCCTGTTTGCCGCTGTCTCGCCGCTCTGGACCGGTCTCGCGGCCTTCATCATGGTTCTCTTCGCCTCGCAGGAAATCGTAGCGCGGCAGAAGCGGCGCCTGCCGGGCATTTGGGACTACGGCTTAGGCGCCGGATGCACGCTACTCGCCGCCGGTACGGTCACGATGCTTGCACTCTTGACGGAGCTACGTCCGGATCCTTGGTATCACCCGCGCTATGCGCTGCCGCTCTTGGGCATGATACTCGGCAACACCATGACGGGAATAAGCTTGGGTCTGGACGTGCTGACAAATAGTCTGGTGCGCGAACGAGCAGCTGTGGAAGCATGTCTTGCTCTCGGTGGCACCCGCTACCAAGCTCTGCTTCCAGTCATACGAGACGCGTTGAGAAGCGGCTTCATGCCGATCATCAACAGCATGGCGGCGATTGGCCTTGTTTCCTTGCCGGGGATGATGACCGGTCAGATTCTTGCGGGTGTCGAACCGGTCGATGCAGTAAAGTATCAATTGATGATCATGTTCTTGATCGCGGGCGGGACCGGGCTGGGGACATTGGCAGCCGTCTTGGGTGGCGCACGCCTAATGACCGATCATCGACACCGCCTACGTCTCGACCGATTTCCCGAGAAGTCGATTTGACAGCTTGGAAGCTGACCGTCTCGATGCGCCTCGAAATCGGTCCAGATTGACGGTCTGACGGGCCGAATCGGTCGTACACGATCGTAGTTGGTCCCAAAATCGAGACGGGTCCATTAAGAAATCATGGTTTTCCGGCTGTTTTCGCGCATCCGAGCGTCTGCTGATTCCCGCGACAAGGCGGCTTGGATCAAGCTGGTTGTCGGATGGACGAGGTTGGCGTTGCGCAGCACGGAAGCCGACAGCAAGGCGCTGGTTCTTATTCGGACAGGACAAGTTAGAGGATTTTGCGTTGAGTTGCCTGTGTTGCGAGGACAGCGGCTGGGTGTGCGAAAACCATCCTGACCAGCTATGGAAAGGTCCGCACGCGTGTCAGTGCGGTTGCGCCGGCATGCCCTGCCTCAATTGCAATCCGTCCAGCCAGGACGAGCCGCCACGGCTGCCGAGGGGCTTCGAGCCGGGCACTGAATAACGGCAGCTAAGGGCACGGCCTTAGGAGAGCGCCACCCTTACGTTGCCGCTGATAGATCGCCGCTAAGCAGGCTTAGCTCTTGTAGAACCAGTTGCCGCGCAACGCGAAGCTGCGAATCTCGGACGTCAAGCAGCTTTTCCACGAACTGAACGATCGGGTTTAAGGTACCGAACCGTCTGCGGCCTACAGCGACAACAGGGCTATGCACACCAGGGCAACAGGCGCCCATTCCCAGGCGACAATGAAAACGCAGTACAGCCAATCCCATCGCATGAAGCTATTTTAAATTGGCTGCACGACAGTTTCTGGACAGATGCTGTCTTTTCTAAATCGCGAAAAACACGAGGCCGATCGCAACAAATGAAAACACCATCGTTGCAATCCCGATTATCTGTATCCAATCGTAGTTGGCCATTCGACCACGGTGCACATGGTATTCGGGATGCCAGATTGATCTGCATCAAGCAAAAGCCCCACCACTCTGAGAAAATGGCAGGGCCTTGGGGTCCGCAGGGTCTTCCCAAATTTAGCGCGGATGGCTCTGTGTAGCGAACGGTACTTAATGCTTGATTGAGTTCACTTTTGCAAAAGCGCCGTGCAATGCCGGTGAAGCCAAAGTTTAAGCCCTGTCGGCGATGATGACGGCATGAAAATTATTGGCAGCCATAGCAGGCGGCTGGATCGGCTTTTCTCTAGCCGACAAGGCTCGGGCAACTCATCCGGACGCTACCCCGCCTCGCGTGCGATCGCCGCAGGTTTCGGCTTCAATTTCTGAGTTCGCACTCCAAGAAAATCCCCGCCAAAAGGATCAATCCCCGGCGGTGCTGAAGGGTGTTGTTCCGGGGGAACGATCGTCCGTCTCAGACTGGCGGCGGCGACGCGTGACTGACCGATGACGGGGAGCGTAGTTCTCGTGAGCGTCGTTCTTCTAAGCGCGCGTGAGTTGCATTTTTGAGAACCTAGCAAGACCAATTCGGCAACGGACAGCAAAAAGCCCGACCCGAGATCCGGCGGGTCGGGCTTGAAGGAGGCAGACGGGCGGCGCCTGCCGCGAGCGCGGAATTACAACACTGGCTTTCAGAAGAACGTTCCTAAAAGAACGGCCCCGAGCCGGGGATAGGGTGTCGGGGCCGAAGTTGCTCGTCGTTGAGAGCTGGCAGCGAGCGTAGCTGCCAACTTGCAAATCAAATCCTAAACGAGGGTAATGGTTCCTGCTCCAAATTGCTGTGCAGGCGCTTGCAGGCTGTCAGCCTGGGTCATTTCTGGCAGAGCATGCCCGATGGAGCTTCATCGCTCATATATCGAGCCCGCTTCATGCGCCCATATGCCGAAGCTCCTAATTAATTGCCCGGCGACAGGAAACAGACCGGCCTGGATACAGAGACCGTGAACTTTGAACCTCTCCCAAACGTGGCGATTCCGGTTCAGTGTCCTCTGCGGACAGGTGCACCTTTGGAAGCCAGCGGAACTTGGGTGTGGCCGGGCGAGAGCCTCAAGAAGCACTGACGCCGCTAACCGCCCAGCATTCGATTGAAAGCGACCAATAGTGCGAAGCCGAGTCCTGTGACGGCAACAAAGACAATCCCGAGATAAACGTGTTGCATGTCGCGATAATCACGAAATCATCTGGGCGATATGGCCTTACGATAGCGTGCGCTTGATTTGGTGAAAAATCCACCCCCTTCGCCCCGCTACAGCATTGACTGATGGACGGCGCCGAGTGCGTTTGCTTAAATGGCCCCCATTGCCGGTTATCTTTTTTTAGGATCCACACGATGATTGATGAGGCTATCGCTCAATTCCGCGCGCACCGCCAGAACATCAACCGATATCGATCGCTGCTGCAGACAAGGCTTACCGAAATGGAGCGAAGCTTTATCGAGCGGCGTATTACCGAAGAGGAAGCCGCCATTAGCGTTCTTGCGTTCGCTTCCTCGCCCCCCGATGCGCCTGAGCGCCGACATTACCGCCGGCGCGCGACCATACCCCTCTGGCGGCATCCCATTTCGGATTAGGGCTCGTCTTGCCGTTTCTAGTGCAAGCCTACATTGACGATCACACACTGGCGGTGACATGCGAAACCGCTAAGGAAGCGTTTGCGAAAGCGTTCGAGTGGAAGGTCGCCCAGCTCGCCGACGTGTCTATTTCCGATGGCACCAAAATCTATACGGTCACAGAGTTTGCTTCGTTCATGGCGCTCAAGGGATTTGCCAACACTGTTGACGCTTCTGCCGAGCAAAAGCGCAAGGATAACCCTTGAAGATCGACGGATGAGCTAACGGCAGTGGCGTGGCAATCCACAGATGGGGAAGTCAGTGGCCCTTATCTGACCGTCTTGCCTTTGGACGCTCGCTGCGATTGTCCCGGCTAGGCTGCGGCCAACGCAAGAGACAGGCGCCCCTTTTCGCCCCCACGACGCGCGCCGGGTTTTGATGCCTTGGTCAAGGCGGGCGCACGTGCAATCAGCGCATCATTTCGGTTCCATCGCTACAAGCGGACGCGACATTTGCTCCCGTTATGTTCTAGTCTAGGCATGACCGATCGCCCCCTGCAGGTTGGCGCATGCCGACGCGCCGAAAAGGAAAAGATGGCACGCCACGCCAGTAGGAGCGCGCCGCCGAAACGCGGGCTTGCTCCGGATGAAGCTCTGCCGCCAGAATACTGGCAGGCGCTGCTGGATGACCCTCGTGCCGACGGCGGGCAGCCGGGCCCACGGCGCCGAGCCAAATTCCTCACGCTTACTAGGGTGGGCTGCCGCCGCTGCGGGCGAATCGTCGAGATCCAGAAGGCCGATGCTGTCCGGCTGTATGGTCTGGACGCGATCTGGCGGGACGTCCGCCAGCGCCTGCTGGACAACACCTGCACGCAGCGGACCGGCCGCCATGAAGAAGACGCTGCTGGCCGTCGTACGATATGCCATAGGCCGCCGGCTGATGGCCCCAAAGCATCATCCGACACCGTCGTCCGGAGGGGGCCGCAAGGCGCAGCAGAAGGAACTCAACCGGGCGCGCGCGATGACAACGATACTGACCGCGCAGGCCGCCGAGGCCAGAGCGAAGGGAGTAGCACTTATCACAGGCCGATCGACTCGTCTGCGAATCCTCGAACGAGCGTATGTGGGCCGACGGCGAGCCGATCGATCCGTCGCCGACGGTCGACCAAGCCGTGAACGGAGGCTATCCATGACTCGAGATCGAATGCTCGCGCTGTAGGACCGAGCGAGACGTCGACCTGGCCACGCTGCGCCATCCGCCGACCACCTTCGTACGCGACCCGGCGAGCCGGCTCCGTTGCAGCAAGTGCGCCGAGTCCGGTCGCCGCCCTGCGGCCACGCTGCTACAGTTGGCGCAGCGCCCTCGCCAGGCCGCTCCGGAGACCTGACGATGTGCAATCTCTACTCGATGACGAAGAACGTCGACGCGATCCGGCGCCTGTTCGGTGCCCTCAACAGCCGCGTCGGCAACCTGCCGTCGATGCCCGGCATCTATCCCGATTATTCGGCGCCGATCGTGCGCAACTCGGCGGACGGACGCGAGATCGCGATGGCACGATGGGGCATGCCGTCCTCGCAGCGGGCGCTGATGGACGCGACCAAGAAGCGCGCGCAGAAGCTCGAGGCGAAGGGCAAGACCGTCGACTTCAAGGAGCTGCTCCCGATGGAGCCGGATCCCGGAATCACCAACATCCGCAACGTGTCCAGCGCGCACTGGAAGCGCTGGCTCGGTCCGGAGAACCGCTGCCTGGTGCCGTTCACCTCGTTCAGCGAATACGACACCATCGATGGCAAGAAGACACCGGTGTGGTTCGCTCCGGACGAAAGCCGGCCGCTGCTCGCTTTCGCCGGCATCTGGACGAACTGGACCAGCGTCAGGAAAGCCAAAGAAGGCGAAGTCACGGCCGACATCTACGCCTTCCTCACGACGGAGCCGAACGCCGAGGTGAAGCGCGTCCATCCCAAGGCGATGCCCGTGATCCTGACGACGACCGAGGAGCACGACATCTGGATGCGCGCCCCGTGGGACGAAGCCAAGGCGCTGCAGCGACCGCTTCCGGACGGCGCGCTGCAGATCGTGGCGACGGGCGAGAAGGAAGACCCGGCGCCGGCCACTTAGGTTCTGCACGGCCCCGACGGAACACGTGGACAAGCCGGAGCCTCGGCATTTCGGAATCCCTGACCTGCTAACCGCCGGGAACGCGCCGGCGGTCGGAAGGATTCGTCTTGGCAGGAGGCGATCCGGATGCTGACGACGACGGAAAGACCGCGGGCGGTCCGGACGCTGAGAGGCTGGGCGATCAGCGTGCTGCAGGAGGCCGGCGCCATCCGGGAATGCGAGGAGCACGGCTGGGCGACGGACCGGGCCGACCCGCACCCCCGCGAGCACGCCTTCGACATCGCCAGGCAGGATCCGCCGGCCGGGGTCTCTCCGGACGATGCCGTCGCAGAAGTCTGCCAGACACTGGATTCGATCGGCGACACCTGCCCGAGTGTCCCCCGTCTGCCGATTAGCGGGATGGTCTCAGGTCCTTGGAACTTCGACGCGCCCCCATGGTTCCACTTCTGGATCCTTGGAATTGTCGCGGCAGTTCAACGCCGCAAGGAGTACGCCATGCAGCATAGGCGACGTTTCAAGCAGTCGCTTTCCTTGAAGGACCGGCTCGCCTCGTTTGCAAAAGAGGCGAGCGAAAAAGCGTCGAGGATGCCACCCGGACCGGAACGGGAAAGCCTTTTGAAGAAGGCGCGTCAGGCCGCAACCGCGACCCGCGTAGACGAATGGGCCATGGATCGCGGCCGACACACACCTCTCGAGATCAGGACACTTCTCGAAAGGCGAGGTCAGCCATGACACAGCTCGACGATCGCACCATGGCCAACCTCGACGTTGTACTGGAGGAGGTCTGCCGCTCGCTACCTCACGGCGGCGATCACGAACTGAGAAAAGCCATTGCGGAAGCTCGACAGTGACTGAAAGGAAACAAGACCATCAGCGGGCAGACTGAAGTCGCGAGGGCCACTCTCGCGGAGACGACGAAGAAGTCAGCATAGCCGTCGAAACGCGGTAGAGCCGCGCCCGAACTTTCAGTCCCTGGAAGCATCCAGAACGTCGCGAACTTTCGCCGCGAGCTCGTTGAAGCTGAACGGCTTGACAATCAATTGTACGCCTTTGTCGAGCCGACCGTGATGGATGATGGCGTTGCGGGCGTAGCCCGTCGTGAAGAGGACCTTCAGAGCGGGACGAACGATCTTCGCCTGCGCTGCGACCTGGGCCCCTGTCAGACCGCCGGGCAGTACGACGTCCGTGAAAAGCAGGTCGACGCGAGGCTGCCGTTCGAGAAGCCTGAGCGCGGAAGGTCCGTCGTGAGCTTCCAGGACGCGATATCCAAGCTCGCGCAGGGTATCGACCGAGTAGCTTCTCACGTCGTCATCGTCCTCCAACACAAGAACGGTCTCTTCCTGCGCGGCCTCCGGATTGGGAAGGTCGCCGGCGTCCTCTTCGCCGCCGCCTACGACCGCGATCCGCGGCAGGTACAGCTTCACCGTGGTGCCCTGTCCGATTTCGGAATAGATCTTCACATGTCCGCCGGACTGCTTGACGAAACCGTACACCTGACTGAGGCCGAGGCCCGTCCCCTTGCCGACCGCTTTCGTCGTGAAGAACGGCTCGAACGCCCGGGCGATGGTCTTGGAGTCCATCCCGACGCCGGTGTCTGTCACCGCGACGGCGACGTACTGACCCGGCACGACTTCGGTATGCGAGGCGACATAGGCTTCGTCGATGTGCGCGTTGCTGGTCTCGACGGTCAGCCTGCCGCCGTTCGACATCGCATCGCGGGCGTTGACCGCGAGGTTGATGATCGCAGCCTCCAGTTCGGCGGGGTCCGCCTCCACGCGCCACAGGCCGGCCCCCAGCACGGTTTCGACGGAGATCGTTTCTCCCAGGGTTCGGTGAATCATGTCGGACAATCCGTTGACCAACACGTTGACGTCGAGCGGCTTGGGATCGAGAGGCTGCCGACGCGAAAAGGCCAAGAGCCGCTGCGTCAAGGCCGCGGCACGCTGTGCCCCGTTCATCGCGTGTTTGGCGGCGCGCTGAAGCCGTCCGGATTCCCCCGGCAGATTGCGTTGAAGCGTGTCGAGATTTCCGATGATGACCTGCAACAGATTGTTGAAATCGTGCGCCACGCCGCCGGTCAACTGACCGACGGCCTCCATCTTCTGGGATTGACGCAGAGCTTCTTCGTTCTTCCGCAGCTGTTCGGTGCGCTCCGTCACCTGCTGCTCCAGCGTAGCGTTCAGTTCGACGAGAGCCTCCTGAGCCTTTTTGCGCTCCTCGATCTCGCGTTGCATGGCGTGCGAGAGGCGGACGTTGTCTATCGCCACCGCAGCTTCGGCGGCGAGCCCCGACAGCCCGCGCTCCGACCGCTCGTTGAAGATGCCTGTCTGGGCGTGTCCGAAGAACAGCCCTCCGAGGACTTCGCCCGTACGGGACACGACAGGCACTGCAAGGTAGCTTCTGACCGGAAGGTGCCCTTCAGGCATGCCGCGGCGCGGCGCGTTCTTGCCGTAGCGCGAATCCTTGGTGATGTCGTCGGACCGGACGATGCTTGTTCCGCTGAACGTGGGCGCGAACACTTCCGTGTTTCGAGGCATCGGGAATTTCGAGAACGCTTCGATGGGAGCGCCTGACAGCGTGTAGAGCATGTAGCTCTCGCCGGCGCCATTGATCACGTTGTAGAAGAATGCGCCGAATTCGGCCCCCGAAAGCTCGACACCGGCGTCGGTGACGATCTGCACAAGCTTGGTGAGGTCGGTTTCCTGGGCCAGGGCCGAACCCGCCCGGTTGAGCACTTCGAGCGCGTGACGCTCTTCCCGGATGATTTCCTCGGCGTCACGCTGCACCGTCCGGTCCCTCAGGATCTTGATGAAGCCGACGATGTCCGAGCCGTCGCGGATGGGACTCAATTCTCCCACGGCCCACAAGCGGCTGCCATCCCTGCGAAGTCGCCAACCCTCCGCGCCTCCTCCTTTTCCGGTCGCGATCGCGTCCTGGATTTCCCGGCGGAGGTGCGCCTGCTGATCCTTCTCGGCGAATATGCAGCTCAGCGATCGCCCAAGAATTTCGGGTGCTTGCCAGCCGAGGATATTCGAGGCTCCCTTGTTCCAGCTCGTTACATGGCCGTCCAAGTCCGTCGTGATGATCGCCGTATCGGTCGCGCCATCGACGATCTGCCGCCACTGCCAAGCGGCAATTTGCGAGCCTGGCTGTTGCTCCTGCTCGATCTGCGTCATCGCACCCCCGAGTTTTTTGACTTATCGTATGCGGAACAATCGGCTCAGATCTGAGGTCGCCCGCCTTCGCGAAGAGCAACGCGCCCGGAAGGGGGGCCGTTCCCTGCGGCCATCCTATTATGATACCTCTCCGTGCTCGCTCTGGGGTGCGGCGAAACGAGATGATGCGCTACTGGGTTGCGGGCTGGGTCGTCACGGTCGACAGCGTCTGGTCGCCATCGTGGCCCAGGGAAGTCGGCTTGGTGTCTGCCGGGAGCCTGACATACATCCGACAGACCAGCCCTGCAGGCTCGAAGACCATCTCCGTGCCGCCGCCGAACTGTTCCAGCGCGCGCGACAGCAGGCGCAAACCGAAGCCCCGAGTGGTCGGAGGCGTCACGGGCGGGCCGCCCGCCTCCCGCCACTCGAGCCGGAGAACCTCGTCCGACATGCTCGAACGCAGGACGACGCGGCCGTTGGGCATCGAGAGGGAGCCATATTTCGCTGAATTGGTCGCGAGCTCATGCACCAGCAAGGCGATGGTCAAGGCATATTTCGGGGCAAGAAGAATGTTGGGACCATCTATCGACACCCGCGACGCCACATACGGGCCGAGCTCGGTTTCGGCGATGTCGCGCGTGCAGGCACCTCGTCCGTTGGCGTCCTCGATCAGTTGGTCGGTGGCGGCCAGGGCCTGTAGCCGGGCCAGAATGTCCGTCCGAGCCTGCGGCTGATCGCGCAACTGGACGCTGATGATCGCCTGAATCGTCGCGATCTTGTTCTTCAGGCGATGCGCCAACTCCTGCACGGCGAGCTGACGGAGATGTTCCTCGTCCTCAAGCCGCTTCGCCAGCCGGCGGAAATAGTCGGCGGCGTAGATCATCAGAACGGAAAGGGCGGCAAACGTTATCAGCGTGACGACGTCCCCGCGGCGCTCTAGCGAAAAGCTATACACCGGCATCATGAATCCCCACCAGACGATCAAGATGGCGGCGGTCGCAACCAACGCCCCCGGGATGATCCCCGCGAGAAGCGCCGTCAGCGCCACAGCGGGATAGTAGCCTGCGAGCGGCGACGCCTTCGGGTCCAACCACAGGAGCCATGCTTCGAACAGGGTTGCGCCGCCCGTGCAGAAAAGAGCGACCGCGTAGGCCTGCACGGAGCCATGAGGGATGTGTCGACGCAAGCGGGCCAAGACTGCGTCGAAAACTGCGGTCAGGCTTTTTAGGCCGGTTTGCGCCATCACTCGCAATCCACTGGGTACGATAACATAGGAACCGTATCAGACTGTCGACGGGGGTAAAGTTGCGCCGCACTTCCTCAGGGCGAGCACTTCCTCGCCATCGCCGCTTGTCTCGCCCCGCAAAGAGCCGCTGTCACGTTTTGCGGTGCGATGACGGTGCCGTGAGCCATTCGGCCATCCGCGTGGCTTCTTCGGTCCGCCTGGCGCGGCGCAGCAGATCTTCCCGCTCCTTGCCGGGAGGGAGCGACCTCGCTCGTTTCCGGTCGTCCCGGGCCAGCAGTACCAGCCGCTCCTCCAGCCGGACTGTCTGCTTGGCGCGCCGCCGCTTCTTGACCGGCTCCGGTGGCAACTCCTCCGAGGCCTCGCTCAGATCAAGATCGATGTCTTCCATCGTCCGCCTCCTATGCCGCGGCACGGTCGACCGGCCGCAGGCGCATCGGCTTGCCGCCCGGCGGATTCCGTGGTCCTTCATCCAACGCGCAAAGCGCCTCCAGGATCTCGTCGATGGTCACCGGCGCCTTCAGCCCTGCGGGCGCCCGCAGCGAGGGGCACGACGCGATCGCGGAAGCGTCGGAGGCCCATGAGGCCAGGATGGCGCGCTTTTCGGAAAGGCCGAGGCTCGGGTGCGAGAGCACATCACGGGGGTGTTCGAAGACCGTGCCTGGAGGAAGGATGGCGTTGAGATCGACTACGTTGTCGTTGCGTGCGGTCGTCGGCCGCATGGCTGCCTCCATTCCTGAAACGAGTTGGGGGATAGCCGCGCGGGATTTTCCGCGCGGCTTGGTTCAGGCCTGCCGTCTGGTTCAGGCGGCCTTGCCTTCGATCTGGGTCACGTTGTTCGGAGCTGCACCATTGATCGCGATGCGGCGCGGCTTCATCGCCTCGGGGATCTCCCGCTGCAGGTCGATGACGAGCAGACCGTTCTCGAAGCGGGCGCCCTTGACCTCGACGTGGTCGGCGACCGTGAACTGG
>Ga0081540_1003058_pt1 | contig 13409 bp, 8 predicted proteins | sample TabmetS2T1R1_FD_71024 | JGI IMG/M metagenome (GOLD analysis project Ga0081540, IMG submission 71024) | Tabebuia heterophylla rhizosphere microbial communities from the University of Puerto Rico - S2T1R1 | ecosystem: Host-associated > Plants > Roots > Rhizosphere ... | reverse complement strand
TCACCTTCCTCCTCGTCTCGGTGGTGCTGATCGTCGGAGCGCTGACCTTCTTCCCCGCGCTCTCGCTCGGCCCCATCGTCGAGCACTTCGCCGGCCTCGCCGGAAAGGTCTACTGACGTCATGGCTTCCCCGACCCGAGAGCTCTCGCTCTTCGATCCGTCGATCGTCCGTCCGGCGATCTGGGACAGCTTCCGGAAGCTCTCCCCCCGGGAGGTGATCCGCAACCCGGTGATGTTCGTGGTGGAGGTGGGCGCTCTGCTCACCACCGTGGAGCTCATCCACGACCTGGTCACCGGGCAGCGCTCGGCGCCGCTGTGGTTCACCGCGCTGGTGTCGCTGTGGCTCTGGTTCACCGTGGTCTTCGCCAACTTCGCCGAGGCCGTGGCCGAGGGGCGGGGGAAGGCCCAGGCCGCGTCGCTCCGCAAGATGCGCAAGGACGTCGAGGCCCGGAGGCTGGTCGACGGGCGCGAGGAGAGCGTGCCCGCGTCGTCGCTGCGCAAGGGCGACACGGTGGTGGTGGAGGCCGGGCAGTACATCCCCGGCGACGGAGAGATCACCGAGGGCATCGCCTCGGTGGACGAAAGCGCCATCACGGGCGAGTCCGCGCCGGTCATCCGCGAGAGCGGTGGAGACCGGAGCGCGGTGACCGGAGGGACCAAGGTCCTCTCCGACCGGATCGTCGTCCGGATCACCGCCAACCCCGGCGAGTCGTTCCTCGACCGGATGATCTCCCTGGTGGAGGGCGCGGCTCGCCAGCGGACCCCGAACGAGATTGCCCTGCACATCCTCCTGGTGGGGCTCACCGCGGTGTTCCTCTTCGCCTGCGTGAGCCTGGTGCCGCTCGCCCTCTACAGCGGGGTGAAGCTGTCCACGACCGCGGTGGTGGCGCTGCTGGTGTGTCTCATCCCGACGACCATCGGAGGCCTGCTCTCCGCGATCGGGATCGCCGGCATGGACCGGCTGCTCCGCAAGAACGTCATCGCCCTCAGCGGGCGGGCGGTGGAGGCGGCGGGAGACGTGGACACGCTCCTCCTGGACAAGACCGGGACCATCACCCTCGGCAACCGCATGGCCACCGAGTTCCTGCCGCTGGCCGGGGTGCGGATCGAGGACCTGGCCGACGCCGCCCAGCTCAGCAGCCTCGCCGACGAGACTCCCGAGGGACGAAGCATCGTCGTGCTGGCCAAGGAGCGCTACCGGCTGCGCGGCCGGGAGCTCGGCCAGGCCGAAGCCCACTTCGTTCCCTTCAGCGCGCAGACGCGCATGAGCGGGGTGGACCTCGGACGCCGGGTCATCCGCAAGGGCGCGGTCGACGCCGTCGCTCGCCACGTGGAGTCGCTGGGCGGCACGGTGCCCCGGGAGGTCCGGGACGTCGCCTCGCGCATCGGTGATTCCGGCGGCACGCCGCTGGCCGTCTCGGAGGGGGCGCGGATCCTCGGGGTCATCCATCTCAAGGACGTGGTCAAGGGAGGCATCAAGGAGCGCTTCGACCGCTTCCGCGCGATGGGCATCCGCACGGTGATGATCACCGGCGACAACCCGCGCACCGCCGCCGCCATCGCCCGCGAGGCCGGCGTGGACGACTTCCTCGCCGAGGCCACTCCCGAGGCCAAGATGCGCCTCATCCGCGAGGAGCAGGCCAGGGGGAAGCTGGTGGCCATGACCGGCGATGGCACCAACGACGCGCCGGCGCTCGCTCAGGCCGACGTCGGGGTGGCGATGAACACCGGCACCCAGGCGGCGAAGGAGGCCGGGAACATGGTGGACCTGGACTCCAACCCCACCAAGCTCCTCGAGGTGGTGGAGGTCGGCAAGCAGCTGCTGATGACCCGCGGGACACTGACCACCTTCAGCATCGCCAACGACGTGGCGAAGTACTTCGCCATCCTCCCGGCGCTCTTCGTCGGCGTGTACCCGGACATCGCCCCGCTGAACGTGATGCGGCTCGCCTCCCCGTACTCGGCGGTGCTCTCCGCGGTCATCTTCAACGCGCTGATCATCATCGCCCTCATTCCCCTGGCGCTGCGGGGCGTCCGCTACCGCCCGCTCGGCGCGGCCGCGCTGCTGCAGAGGAGCCTGCTCATCTACGGGGTCGGCGGAATCATCGTCCCCTTCATCGGAATCAAGCTGGTGGACCTGGTGGTCGCCGCGCTGGGACTGGTCTGAGGAACGTCATGCGCAAGGAACTGGTCATCGCTCTCCGGGTCACCGCGGTCACTCTGGTCCTCACCGGGCTGGTCTATCCGCTGGTCACCACCGGCCTCGCCCGGGTGCTCTTCCCCTGGCGGGCGGGGGGAAGCTTCGTCACCGACGAGCGCGGCCGGGTGGTGGGCTCGGAGCTGCTCGGTCAGGGCTTCACGGCCCCCGGCTACTTCCATCCCCGTCCGTCCGCGGCGGGGAAGGACGGATGGGACGCCACCAGCTCGTCGGCGACGAACCTCGGCCCGACGAGCAAGAAGCTCCAGGACTCCGCCGGACAGGCGCTGCAGAAGCTGGCGGCCGAGAACCCCGAGGCGCGCGGTCCGGCTCCGGTGGAGCTGGTGACCTCCTCGGGGAGCGGCCTGGACCCGCACCTGTCGCCGGCAGCGGCGCTGTGGCAGGTTCCTCGCGTGGCGCGCGCACGGCACGTGAGCGAGGACCGGGTCCGGATGCTGGTCGAGTCGCTGAAAGAGCGGCGGGACCTGCTCGTCCTCGGTGAGCCGCGGGTGAACGTGCTCACGCTCAACCTCGCGCTCGACCGGCAGTTCGGGTCTCCCCAGCCCGGCGGGACGTCGGCCACCCGGGCCCCATGACCTCCGTCCGCGACCGCCCAGAGAAGAGGGCGGAGGACTTCCTGGCGCTGGTGCGCCAGGGAAAGCGCGGACGGCTCAAGCTGTACATCGGTTTCGCCGCGGGCGTCGGGAAGACCTACCGGATGCTCGAGGAGGCGCACGCGCTGAAGGAGCGCGGCGTCGACGTGGTGGTGGGCTTCATCGAGAGCCACGGTCGAGCGGAGACCGAAGCCCTGGTGGAGGGGCTGGAGGTCATCCCCCGGAAGGCCATCGAGTACCGGGGCGTGGAGGTCGAGGAGATGGACCTCGACGCCATCCTGGCCCGGAACCCCGAGATCGCGGTGGTGGACGAGCTGGCCCACACCAACGTCCCCGGCAGCCGGAACCGCAAGCGGTGGCAGGACGTGGAGCAGCTGATCGCTGCGGGCATCAACGTCATCGGCGCCTTCAACGTCCAGCACCTCGAATCGCTGAACGACCTCGTCGCGCGGGCCACCGGGGTCCGGGTCCGGGAGACCATTCCCGATGCCTGGCTGAAGACCGCCGACCAGGTGGTGAACCTCGACCTCGCCGTGGAGGACCTCGAGGAGCGGCTCAAGGCAGGGAAGATCTACGCGAGCGACAAGGTGCCCCAGGCGCTGGAGCGCTTCTTCCAGCGGGGGAACCTGGCCACGCTGCGAGAGCTCGCCCTGCGCGAGGTGGCCGAGTCGCTGGAGCGGGACACCATGCGCCGGGAGACCACCCCCGAGAATCCGCGCGGAAGCGGTGGCCGGGTGATGGTGTGCATGTCCTCGTATCCGCCCCGGGCCGCGGAGCTCCTCCGCCGTGGGTCGCGAGTGGCCGGGCGACTGAACACCGACTGGTTCGTGGTGTACGTGGAGACGCCCGAGGAGGCGCCGGATCGGATCGACGCCGAGGCGCAGCGGCATCTCCTGGACAACATCGAGCGGGCGAGGGCGCTCGGGGCGGAGGTGGTTCGCCTCCGCGCCAGCGATCCGGTTCCCGCGCTGCTCGACTTCGCCCGCAGTCACAGCGTGGGCCTCATGCTCATCGGGCGCTCCCACCACCGCGGCTGGAGGCGGCTGCTCGGGCGGACTCCGGACATTCGCCTGGTCCGGGAGGGCGAGGACCTGGACGTCCAGGTGGTGGCCCTGGGAGATAGCCGGGAATGACCCTCCGGACCCGGCTGCTGATCGCCCAGTCTCCGCTGGCGGTGGCGCTGGCGGTGGTGGCGGTCATCACCGTGGTGACCACCGGAACTTTGGGCCGGGCCGGAGAGAAAATCCTCGCCGACAACTACCGGAGCGTGCTCGCCGCACAGCGGATGAAGGAGTCCATCGAGCGGCTCGACAGCGGGGCGCTCTTCGTGGTCATCGGCGAGCGGGAGCGCGGGCTGGCCCTCGCGCGGGAACACCGGCCGGCGTTCGAGCGGGAGCTGGAGGTCGAGGAGCAGAACATCACCGAGCCCGGTGAGCGGGAGGCGGCCACCCGACTGCGAGAGGCCTGGAACCGGTATCAGGCCGACTACGAGGTCTTCCTCTCCACCACCGGTGATCTCCGCCAGCCGTACCTCGAGAGGCTCCAGCCGGGGTTCGTCCGGGTGAAGGCGGCGGCCGACGACATCCTCGCCCTGAACCAGGACGCGATGGTGCTCAAGAGCACGCGGCTGAGGCGCCGCAGCGAGCTCGCGGAGACGGGGGTGGTGGTCGGAGTCCTCGCCGCGCTCGTCCTCGGGTTGCTGGCCTCCGCCGCGCTCACCTCGCGGGCGCTGCGTCCCATTGCCGTGCTCGGGCAGTCGGTGCGGCGGCTGGGGCAGGGGGACTACGCGGCGCGGGTCCGCATCCCCGAGAGCGGGGGCTCGGAGATCTCCCAGCTGGCGACCGACTTCAATGCCATGGCCGAGGGCCTGCAGCGCTACCGGGACTCGAGCCTGGGGGAGCTCCTGGAAGCGCAGCTCGCGGCGCAGGCTACCATCGACAGCCTTCCCGATCCGGTCGTCGTCTTCGACGCGGCCGGGAGGCTCACCAACGCCAACCGCGCCGCGGAGCAGGTCCTCGGCGTCCGTGCGGCCGACGGAAACATCTCCGCCGCTCCTCCGGCGGTCCGCGAGCGCGTGGATCGGATGCGGAACGACGTCCTCGCCGGGGCTCCCGCCGTCCAGCCCCGAGGCTTCGAGGACGCGCTGGTGGTCGAGTCGAGCGACGGAAACCGCGCGCTTCTCCCCCGGGCCAGCCCGGTCTCCAGCGACGAGGGGCAGCTGCTCGGCGTCACCGTGGTGCTGCAGGACATCACCCGGCTCCGGCGGTTCGACGAGCTGAAGGACGATCTGGTGGCCACCGTCGCGCACGAGTTCCGGACTCCGCTCACCAGCCTCCGGATGGCGATCCACCTCCTGGCGGAGCAGACGGTGGGGCCGCTCAACGAGAAGCAGCTCGACCTGGTGGGGGCTGCGCGCGAGGAGTGCGAGCGGCTCCAGGGCATCGTCGACGACCTGCTGGACCTGGCGCGGATCCGTTCGGGCCGGCTCGAGCTGCATCCGCGGGAGATCTCCACCGAGCTGATGCTGGAGCAGGCCCGCCAGGAAACCCGCGAGCGGAGCGACCAGCGGCACGTGCCGGTGGACCTGGATGTCGAGCCCGGCGCCGAGGTGGTGACGGCCGACCCCGACCGGATCGACCTCGCCCTGACCAACCTCATCGCCAACGCGGTTCGCCACGGTCCGACCGGCCGTCCGGTGCGGGTCCGCGCGCTGCGCAGCGACGGCGCCGTCCGCATCGAGGTCCAGGACGACGGTCCGGGAATCGCCCCCGAGCACCAGGCGCGCCTCTTCGAGAAGTTCTTCCGGGTCCCGGGCTCGGCTCCCGGGGGCGCCGGCCTCGGTCTGTCCATCGTGCGCGACGTGGTGGAGGCCCACGGCGGCCGGGTGGGGGTGCAGAGCGCACCCGGCGCCGGGGCGACGTTCTGGATCGAGCTGCCGGATAGACAGGAAAGCGTGGGCGGCGACGTGAAGGCCTCCGCGTGACGTCCGCTCAGCTCCCCTCGTACTTCTTGCGCTTCCGCCAGAGGGTGGAGGCGTCGATCCCGAGGAGGTGCGCGGCCTCGTCCAGCGTCGGGGCGGTGGTCATCACCCGGAGGATGTGCTCGCGCTCGATGCGGTCGAGGGTGAACGGCCCTCCGAGCACCGGCGCCGCGACCTGGGTGGCCGCGATCCGCTCGGGGAAGGCGGCCGGGGGGAGCGTGTCCGCGGGCCACACGATGGCTGCCCGCTCCACGGCGTTCCGCAGCTCCCGCACGTTCCCCGGCCAGGGGTAGCTCTCGAGCACCGGGGTCGTCTCCGGCGCGAAGTCGAGGCCGGGGCGGTGGAGCGACGCCGCGAACTGCCGGAGCATCCCCCGCGCCAGGGGGAGGATGTCCTCGCGGCGCTCGCGGAGCGGAGGAACGCGGACCTCCACCACGTTGAGCCGGTAGAGGAGGTCCTCCCGGAACCGCCCGGCGCGCACGTCGGCCTCGAGCTCGCGGTTGGTGGCGGAGACGATGCGGACGTCGGCGTGCCGGGTCCGCGTCTCGCCGACGCGCTCGAAGGCCTTCTCCTGGAGGAAGCGCAGCAGCTGCGCCTGGGTGGACGGGCCGAGCTCGCCGATCTCGTCGAGGAACAGCGTGCCGCCCTCCGCCGCCTCGACCTTCCCCTGCGTGTCGCGCACCGCACCGGTGAACGCGCCGCGGGCGTGGCCGAAGAGCTCCGAGACCAGGAGCTGGTCGGACAGGGTCGGGGCGCTCACCGTGACGAAAGGCTTCTCAGACCGGGGTGAGAGCCGGTGGAGGGCGCGGGCGAGCACGCTCTTGCCGGTCCCGTTCTCTCCCCGGAGCAGGACTGCGGCATCCGAGGCTGCCGCGCGGCGAAGGAGGGACAGCGCGGCCTGCATCGCGGCGGAGCGCGTTTCCAGCAGGGCGTCGGGGTCCAGGCCGGCCAGACGGTCCTCGAGCGTCTCCACCCGTGCCCGGAGCCGGCGGCGCTCGTGCAGGCGCTCGACGATGGCGCGGATCTGCGCGGGGGTGAACGGCTTCGGGAGATAGTCGCGGGCGCCGCGGCGAACGGCCTCCATCGCGGTGTCGATCGACGCGTAGGCGGTGATGACCACCACGTCGAGATCCGGATCCTCGGCGAGGAGCGCCGGAAGGAGGTCCAGCCCGCTGCCGGTTCCCAATCTCAGATCTACGAACGCGACGTCCGAGGGCCCGGAGGCGAGCGCTGCAAGCGCGGCCTCGGCGGAGCCGGCCTCGCGCACCTCGCATCCGACCTGCTCCAGGCACACCCGGATCGTCGAGCGGATGTTCCGCTCGTCGTCGATGACCAGGACGCGATCGGGCGCGGGTGTGTCCATTGCCGGGGAGCGAGGTAACACCGGGGACACCGCCGGCGCCATCGCGTCGCAGCGTGGCGACTCCAGGCTGTCCCGCACCCGTCGCCGGGCGAGATGCGCCGGTGACTCAGGTGGTTCCGGCGCTGGGCGCGCTCGCTCCGGGGTTCGCCGGCTGAGCCACCGGCGTCTCGGAGGTCGGCGTGAGCACCACCCGCGCCTGCTGCGCCGCCTCCTGCATCGAGGTCGCGAACTGCAGCCTTCCGGGGCTGGTGCCCAGCCCGGCACGCTCCAGCACCCGCATCGGCTGCGGCTGGACGCCGGAGAGGATGACCAGCGCCTTGCCCTTCTGGAGCTTGGAGATGGCCGACTCGAGCGCCACCAGGCCGGTGACGTCGAGCACCGGGACGGAGTGGATGTCCAGCACCACGACCTTGCTGTGGTCACCGACGAACTGGAGCGCGTGGATCGCCTTCTGCGCGGCGCCGAAGAAGAGCGGCCCGGCGATCTCGTAGACCACCGCTCCGCGCGGCATCTGCGGGTGCCGACCCTCCTCGCCGTGCGCAACGGTGCGGGCCTGGAAGATCTCCTGCATCCGCCGCATCAGCAGCAGGGCGGCGAGCATGACCCCGACGGTGACTCCCACCACCATGTCGAAGATCACGGTGAGGCCGAAGCAGGCCAGCAGCACCGCGACGTCGCTCTTCGGCGCGACGCGGAGGATGTGGCCGAAGTGCTTCACCTCCGCCATGCGCCAGGCGACGGTCAGGAGCAGCGCGGCCATCGAGGCGAGCGGTAGCCACCCGAGGAGCGGGGCGAGGAGGAGCATCGCCAGCAGCACGAAGAGGGAGTGGAAGACGCTGGCGAGAGGAGAGCGGCCGCCGCTCCGGATGTTCACCGTGGTCCGGGCGATGGCGCCGGTGGCGGCGAATCCGCCGAAGAACGGCGCGACCAGGTTCCCGGTCCCGAGGGCGAGCAGCTCGGCGTCAGGATCGTGCCGGGTGCCGGTCATCCCGTCGGAGACCACAGCGCAGAGCAGAGACTCGATCGCCCCGAGGAGCGCGATGGCGAAGGCGCTGGGGACCAGCATCCGGATGGTCGCGAAGTCCAGATGCATCGCCGGGCGTCCCGGCTCGACCACGTCCCAGGGCCAGGCGAAGGTGGGCGGGATGGCCGGAATCCCGCCGAATCGCGAAGCGATGGTCTCCACCTGGAATCCGGGCACCCAGTGGGTGAGCCCGGCGGTGACCAGCGCGACCGAGCCCAGCGCCACCAGCGCCGCGGGAATCCTTCCGCCGGTCAGCTTCGGCCAGAAGACCAGCAGGGCCAGGGTGGCCAGCCCGGTGCACAGCTCGACCGGGCGGGCACTGGGCGCGGCACGGACCAGCGAGGCGACGCGCTCGAGGTAGTGCTCGGGGTTCGACGCCGGCCGCAGTCCGAGGAAGTCCTTGAGCTGGAGCGTGGCGATGACCACCGCGATTCCGGCGGTGAAGCCGGTGGTCACCGGATGGGGGATGAACTCGATGAGCCGCCCGGCCCGGAACGCTCCCATCGCCAGCAGGATGAGCCCCGCCATCACCGAGGCGAGCAGCAGCCCCGCGAGGCCGAGCCGCGTGGCGATGGGCGCGAGGATCACCACGAACGCCGCGGTGGGGCCGGTGACCTGGGTCATCGAGCCGCCGAGCAGCGCCACCAGCGCTCCGGCGACGATGGCCGTGTACAGCCCGTGCTGCGGCGCCACCCCCGAGGCGATGGCCAAAGCCATCGACAGCGGCAGTGCCACGACGCCCACCACCAGGCCGGCGAGCGCATCGCGCGCCAGCTCCCGTCGCCGGTAACCCGCGGCGAGGGTCTGCCTCAGCGCGATCCCCGGTCGAAGTCCCAGCCGATCCAGTCGTTCCAGCGCCGACCGGTACCGCTTCCTCACCACGCACCACCGATGCTCACGTCACGACATCCTACCGCGTCGACGGGCGCGGACGCAGGGTCGGTGATGCGCTCCGCAGGGTGGGAGCGGAGACCGACACCGTGGCGCTGCCCTGGAGCGCCGGCAGCCCTGAGCGGGTCTTCGCTCGCACCGTCGTCGTGCCGGCCGCGAGCCCGAGGAGCCGGCCCCGCGCTCCCGGCGCGTTGGAGACTGCGAGGACCGCCGTGTCGTCGATGGACCACACCACGTCCTCGCCCAGGACCTGGGTGTCGCCGCCCGACAGGGTGGCGGTGGCGGTGGCCGTCGCCGGGACGCCGACTTGCAGCGTGCCGGGCGCGAGCACGGTCAGCCGGGTCAGGGCGTCCGAGGAGATCTGCAGCGGCGCGGCGGTGGTCAGGCCGGCGAACCGTGCGGTGAACGTGGGAGACCCGGCGCGGAGCGCGTTGATCGTCCCGGGACGGACGACGCTGGAGATGGTGGCCAGCGCGGGGTCCGAGCTGCTCCACTCGGCCAGGGCGGTCACGTCCAGCACGGCTCCGTCGGCGGTGCGCGCCACGACCCTGGCACGAGGCCGTGTCCCGACTGCCGCCGCGCCGTTGGGAAAGTCCACCGCGAGAGTGGTCGGCGGCGCGCCGTTGACCGTCACCACCACGTTCGCCGCGGTGCCGCCGAGCGGATGAGCGGAGACCTGCACGGTTCCGCCATCGAGGCCGCGCGCGATTCCGCGGTCCGGGCCCGTGCCGCGGATCCTCAGCAGCCCCGGGTTGGCCGGTGCCCAGCTCACGGCGTGGGTCATGTCCTGCACGGTGCCGTCGGAGAAGGCGCCGCTCGCGGTGAAGCTCGAGGGGGCCCAGGTGACGAGCGCCGGTGGGGGCTGGAGGGCGAGCTGCTGCAGCGTCGCGCCGGTGACCGTGACCGGGAGGCTGGCCTGGAGCCGGTCGACCCGGGCGGTGAGGAGGGCGTTGCCCGACGCGCGCCCGAGCAGGAGCCCGCGCTGGTCGGGCGCGTTGGTGACGATGGCCACCCGCGGCGGAGCGGAGGTCCAGACCGCGTCGGCGGTGACGTCCGCCGAGTCGCCGGATCCGGTGACCAGGGTCACGCTGACCGGGAGCGCCGTCCCGGCGGCGAGCGCTGCGACGGGAGGCCAGACCTCCAGCGTCCCGGGGGCGGACTCGGCCGTGAGCTGTGCCTGGGCGGTGGAGGGTCCGAAGCGGACCCGGAGCGTGCTCACCCCGGCGTCGGCTCCGAGCACGAGGCCGGCGCTCGGCCCGTCGCCCGGGACGAGCACGCCGTCGAGCGGCGCGCTCCAGCTCGCGGCTCCGGTGACGTCCACCACCGTGCCGTCGGGCCAGTGGCCGACCGCGGCGACCCGGGTGCGTCCTCCCACCGGGAGCGTGCCGGACGGCGGGACGATCTCCAGGGTCGGCGTGCCGGAGGGAGCGCGGACGATCGCCTTGGCCGTCCCGCCGGGGACGATCCCGAGCACGGCGAGTCGCGCCCCGGGCTGGCGGATCCGCACCGTGCCGCCCCGCTCGCCGGTATCCACGTCGACGACTCCCGCGTCGAGGTCCTGCGGTCTCCAGCCGGCGGAGGTGCCGAGGTCCTGGACGATGCCCCCGCCCAGCACGCGCTCGAAGTCCAGCGTCCCCTCGGCGCCCACCGGCACCACGAGCTCGGGCGGCCACATGTGCCACCCCTCGACGGTGCTGGCCGTGACCTCGATGGGGGCCCGCCCGTCCAGCCCGCTCTCGGAGGCGATCACCGAGCCGACTCCAGCCTGCTGTCCGGACGTCACCTCGCCGGTGGACGAGACGTCCAGCGTCCCGTCGGCGCTGGCCCAGCTGGGGCTGGCGAGCTCCACCGTTCCGTCCTGGTGGGTGGTCCACGCCTCGACCCGGCTCGTGCCGCCAGTCTGCAGCGCATCGGGGAACGCCGGCGAGATCTCCAGCTGCGCCGGGGCGGTGGGCGCGACGTCGAGCTCGGCCTGCGCCTGGAGCGTGGAGGCTGCCGCGCTCACCGTCGCGGTCCCCGGAGCGAGCAGGGTCACTGTTCCGGGGGAGCTGAAGTAGCCGATGGTCTGGTCATCGACGTTCCACTGAACCGAGCGGGTCATCGGCTGGGCCGAGCCATCGGAGAAGAGGCCGGTCGCCTCCACCAGCAGGTCGCTCCCCACCACCCCGCGCGCACGGAGCGGCGAGATGGAGAGCCCGGCGAGCGTTGCGTTGCTGACCGTCACCGACGTCGCGCCGGTGACGTTCTGGTAGCTGGCCTGGACCGTCGAGACTCCCGGCGCCGACGCGGTCAGCCGGCCCCAGGTCCCCGACGTGCCGGAGACCGCGAGCACCGACGGCGAGCTGCTCGACCACTTCACCAGCGAGGTGAGGTCGGCGTGCGAGCCGTCACTGAAGAACCCGGTCGCGGTGGCGCTCCCCGCCGTCCCCACGGCGTACTGGACGCGGTCCGGCACCACCACCATCCGCTGGAGCGCGGCGTTGCTGACCACGATGCTGGTGGTGGACTGGAGCTGCTGCCCCGAGAAGATCATCGTCCCGATCAGCAGGCCCTGCCCGGGCTTGAGCGCCTGGACCAGGCCCGCAGAACCGGGCGCGTTTCCCACCGAGATGACGTCCTGGCTGGGCGGGTCGACGGTCCAGGTCACGAGATCCGTCACCAGGCCGCCGTCGGGCACCGGAGGTCCGCCCTGCGCCACGAGGCTCGCGATGGCCTGCGTGCTTCCGCCGGCGGGGAGGATGGAGGGATCCGCGGAGAGGGTCAGCGTCGCCGTGACGCGCTCACCGACCTGGCAGCTGCCCTGCTTCGAGCCGATGGAGACCGCGCAGTACTGGCGCACCGGGCAGTTCTCGTTGGTGTTGCAGGTCGCGCCGGTGAGGTCGAGCTTGCAGCCGGTGAGGACCACCAGCGCCAACGTCGACGCGGCACCGGCCGGCGCGCGGCGCAAACTAGCGCGCCTCCGTGGGCGGCCCGAAGTGCGGCTCGAGGAAGAAGAGGGCGATCGCGGTCGCTCCGGCCACGCCGGCGGCCGCGTAGAAGCCGTTGGCCGCGGCGCTGCGGGCCACCGCGGTGTCGTAGACCTGCTGGACCTGGTCCGGGCTCCGCGGCGTGCCGTCCTTCAGCGTGTCCTGGGCCTTGTTCGCGCTGATCCCGAAGCTGATCCCGGCGGCGAGGCAGGCCGCGGCGAGGCCTGCGGCGACGTAGGTCCAGCGTCGCGGGGCGGCCTTCGGAGCCGGGGCCACGGTGTTGCGGACCGCCGCCTCGGGCACCTGCTCGGTCGTGGCCAGCGGGGGGATGAGCGGCACGAGCGACAGCTCGAGCTGGACGCGCGCGCCCGGAGCGAGGTCGACGTCGCGCTCCAGCGGCTGGTAGCCATCCTGCGTCGCCCGGACGCGATGGGAGCCGGGCCGCAAGCGCACGGAGACCGGCGAGAGCCCCGCCGCCTCGCCGTCCACCGCCACCGAGGACTGCGGCTCCACCGAGACGCGCAGTGACGCCTCGAGCGGGAGCCGGGCGCGCAGCTCGTCGATGCGTGCCTTCACCGCGGCCCGATCGGGAGCGTCGGGCGCCGCGGCGAGGTAGGCGCTGTACGAGTCGACGGCGTCGGCGAGCTGACCCAGGCGCTCCTGGGAGCGAGCGATGTTGAACAGCGTCTGCGGAGTGGGGGCGCGGGCCTGGGCGGCCTGGAAGGCCTCGAGCGCGGCGCGGAAATCCCCCGCGCGGTACAGCGCTGCACCCCGCTCGAAGTCGGACCGGGCCTGCTCCACGTCGCTTTGAGGGGTGGAGAGCAGCAGGCCAGCCATCACCACCGCCAGCATCGCCGAGGGACGTTACGGCAAGGCCGCCGCGTCCGGTAGGCCCGAGCAGCGCTTCAGTAGGGTGATGCCTTGAGGTCGTCGAGACCCGGTGCCACCGGCGCCGGCGGCAGGTGCGCGGTCACGACCAGCCCGTCACGGGCCTGGACGCGCTCGGCGATCGACAGCCGGCCCTTCGCCTCGAAGACCAGCAGCACGGCCCGGTCGGGCGGAAGACGGACCGAGAGCGGGGTCTGGCCGAGCGACCGGCCGTGGAGCGTCACCCGCGCTCCGGCCGGGGTGGACCGGAGCTCCACCGGTACCGCCGCAGGGCGCTCACTGCGCGCCTTCGCGGCGGCACGCGGCTCGGTCGCCCGCGCCTCGGAGGCTCTTCCGGGTTCCGCGGTCACGGGAGGCGCCGCGGACGGGGCGGCGACCGCCGATGGCGCCGGAGGTGGCACGACCGCGGCAGTGGACTGGCTGGTGCCCGACTGCTGCGGTGCCGGCGGTGGAGCGCGGCCGCCACGGACGACGAGCGCGACCGTCC
>Ga0081540_1003057_pt1 | contig 13410 bp, 10 predicted proteins | sample TabmetS2T1R1_FD_71024 | JGI IMG/M metagenome (GOLD analysis project Ga0081540, IMG submission 71024) | Tabebuia heterophylla rhizosphere microbial communities from the University of Puerto Rico - S2T1R1 | ecosystem: Host-associated > Plants > Roots > Rhizosphere ... | reverse complement strand
TGCCAAGAGCGGCTATTCGACGACGATCAGGAACGGGCGTTGGAGCGGCTTCTTTCACGGAACCGGTCATAGCCTTGGACTTGAAATTCACGAGGAACCCCGGTTCGCGGCGACGACGTTTCGCTCTGGCCAGGTGTTTACAGTCGAACCGGGCATTTATTGGCCCGGGGTGGGAGGTGTGCGGCATGAGGACGTCGTCGCAATCACTGATCGCGGTCATCAGCTCATGAGCAACTTTCCGAAACAACTTGAACTTTAACGTAACAACCGATCGATTTCCTTGAACGTCGGATCCGGTTGATTGTCGGAGAGATCGTAATTACATTCAGCGATATGATGACTTGGCTTTTCTTAATAGGTGTTCCGCTGCTCGTTGGCCTTTGGGCTCAGATGCGCGTGTCGAGCGCCTTTGGGCACTGGAAGCAGATTGCGGCGAGCTCCGGTGTAAGTGGCGCGCAGGCGGCGCGAGAAATTCTTGCTGCGGCTAACATTCGCGATGTCGATGTGGTCGAGATAAATGACATGCTCGGAGATCACTACGATCCAACAAACAAGCGGCTCTGTCTTTCGACAGACGTTTACAACACGCCGTCGGTTGCTGCGCTCGGAATCGCCGCCCACGAATGTGGACACGCCATCCAGGATCAAAAGGGTTATGCGCCGCTAAAGCTGCGCATGGCCATCGTGCCAGCCACCCAGTTTGCTTCAAGCCTGCTTCCCTTTATTTTCCTCGGTGGACTCTTCTTTGGCGTTATGAAGTTGGCTTTACTTGCCGTGGGTGTCTACCTCGTGCTGACGTTGTTCCAGTTAATCACCTTGCCGGTCGAGTTTGATGCCTCTCGTCGTGCGAAGATCATCTTGCAGCAGATGGGTATCATCCGCCCGGGCGAAGAGGCCGCCGGGGTCAATAAGGTGTTGGACGCTGCCGCGCTCACTTACGTCGCTGCGTTCGTCGCCTCTCTTGGCACTCTCGTCTACTTTCTGCTCATCGTTCTCGGAAATCGCGAGCGGTAATAGCACATGACGCTCGATCGGGAAGAATGCCCGGCGGTAGTTCAGCCCGTTCGAGCATCAGCCATCGCCTGACCGGCCTGCCGTGAGTTCTCCAGGCAGGCCGGTGGTTCTCACGATCGCCGGCTCGGACAACAGCGCCGGAGCAGGCGCCCAAGCGGACCTCAAGACGCTTTCGTATCTCGGTTGCTACGGGCTAACCGCAATCACGTGTGTGGTAGCCGAAGTTCCGGGCAAGGTTTCGGCCATACAAACAGTTCGAGCCGACATCGTGGCCGAGCAGGTTGCGCTCAGCTTTTCAGCGTTTCCCGTTGCCTCCGCCAAGACCGGGATGCTCTATTCTTCGGCGATCATCAAAGTGGTAGCTCGCGAACTGTCGGGAAAGCGAACAAAGCTTGTCGTCGATCCGGTCATGGTTGCCAGCAGCGGTGACTCGTTGCTGCAGAAGTCGGCGATCACCGCGTATCGCAAGGAGCTGTTTCCGCTGGCGACCTTGGTAACTCCCAATCTCCATGAACTGCGCATTTTGGTCGGACGCGACATCCGCACCCTTGACCAGGTAAAGGACGCCGGAAAGTATCTGACAGACACTTATGGTTGTGCGTTCTTGCTGAAGGGAGGGCATTTACCCGGTAAGGTCGCGATTGACGTTCTGGTCACCACGAACAGTCTGGACGAATTCGCCGCAACCTTCGTTCCCGGTGTCAAGACCCACGGGACGGGCTGCACGTATTCGGCGGCCATTGCCGCCGGGCTGGCGCGAGGTCAATCTCTTTACGAAGCTGTCCTCGCGGCCAAGGATTACGTCACGACGTCAATCAGGAAATCGCTGAAGTGGAAAAAGACGCAAGCTCTTAATCACTTCCCCGACGAATAGGCCCACAGCTCGCCGGAAAAAAAGATAACGGAGCTAGAAGAGAGCATCGATCGCGGCGAGACCCTTTCTGTAAAGAGGGTGATTGCCGCCGCGACTCAGCTCAGTAACGAGGATGTCGGCCAGTTCACTTCTGCCTGCCGGGACGAGCATTACGCCGTCGGAGATGCCTTCGCAGCCGATGCGAGCCTGAAAGTATTCGGAGTTAGCCTCGCGCCAGATCTCGAGCGTGGCATCTTCGCAGTCGAATACGCATCTGGTCAGAACGGGCCCCACTGTCGTTTGGATCTCGAAGTCAATACGCTTGCCTTCGCCGGAGAGAAAGCAATCTCCCGTTGGCTGCAATTTCCAGCCGAGTTGAGAAGCCAGCCACCCGAGTAGAAGGAGCCCGGCGGTGTAATTGGCGCAAGAAATTGAGACCTTTTGGATTTTTCCGACCCGTGCCAACGCACACGAATGATCGAACATTTGAGCTATGGCGAAGCGAGATCCAACGAGGCGAGTCCAGTTCAAGTCGCATAGGATCGTCCGCACTTCCGTCAGCGTGCGAATCTTCCGCACAAGCTGAAACTGCTCCGCGGGAGTTTTCCATTCGGCGCTGTCGTAGATCAAGCGGTCGACCCAGCCCCAAAGCTTTTTATCGAGAGGTTCGCGAAACTCGCCTTGCCACCAAAAATAGAGGGGCAAGTCAGAATCAAGGTGCGAGAAGACGATGTTCGGGAGGGCGCTAATCATTTCGCCGTCGAGTTGAAAGGTGATTTGCTCCGAGCAAATCTGCCGTTCGCCCTTGCCCGCCAGGTGGCAATGCGCGTTGATCCATGCCTTGGCTTCTGACTGACTAGCGGCAGGATTGGCGAAGATGAGGAGGGCGCGACAAGCATATTGGCTGGCGATTTTCGAAATCAGATCGGTGTTGGCAGCAACAGAGTCCGCTTTCTCTGTGAAGATGGCCAAATTAACGAGGGAAGCACGGGTCTTGGTATCGCCGACTTCTTCCCACAATTTTCCCAGTTCCTTGTCGATCCTTCCGATCTCGACGGGAAAGCCAGCTTCGATGGGAGCTTGTTCGGTAGCGTTCACAGGCGCCTCCAGGTTGCGCCGAAGCGTTTGATGAGTTCATCGGCCTCGGTTGGGCCCCAACTTCCAGCGGCGTAAAGCGCAAGATCATCCGCGCTCTTTTCCCATTCGGCCCGGATAGCATCGACAAACTTCCAAGCCTCCTCGACTTCGTCGCGCCGAGCAAAGAGAGTGGCATCGCCGCTCATCGCATCCAGCAAGAGCCGTTCGTAAGCCTCGGGCGTTGCCTTTCCGAAGCTCGTCCCATAATGGAAATCCATCTTGACCGGTTCAATTCTCAGACTCGAGCCGGGCATCTTAGAGCTCATGCGCAGGGCGACACCTTCATCAGGCTGAATGCGGATCACGAGAGCATTCGGATCGATGGTCTGGCCATCGACGTTGAAGAGCACCGCGGGAGCCGCCTTGAATTGAATGGCTATCTCCGTGCTTGCTTTTGGAAGGCGCTTCCCTACTCGCACAAAAAACGGCACCCCAGCCCATCGCCAGTTATCGACGTTAATATGGAGGGCCACGTACGTCTCCGTCGTGGAACCCATACCAATATTCTGTTCGTCTCGATAAGCGGGCACTCGCTTTCCATTCACCGTGCCAGCGCCATACTGAGCGCGGACGACATGTTGGTGGACATCCTCGCCGTGAATCGGTCGGAGGGTCTTAAGAACCTTTACCTTCTCGTCGCGAACTGCATTCGCATCGAGTCCGGCGGGCGGCTCCATAGCGGTCAGACAAAGGAGCTGCAGCAAATGGTTTTGAACCATGTCGCGAATCGCTCCAGACTTATCGTAATAGCCGGCTCGGCCTTCCACACCAAGCCCTTCGCTCGCGGTAATCTGCACGTGGTCGATGTAACGGGCATTCCAAAGCTGCTCGAAGATCGCGTTCGCAAAGCGCATGACCATGATGTTCTGTGCGGTCTCCTTGCCCAGGTAGTGATCGATCCGAAACGTGTCCTTTTCCGAGAACGCCTCTTGGACCATTGCGTTGAGCTTCTGAGCGCCGGGCAGATCGGTCCCGAAGGGCTTCTCAACGATGACACGTGCCCAACTTCCCTGCCGCTCCTTGTTGAGTCCGCGCTTCCGCAAGTTCTCCAAAATAATCGGGAACTGGTCCGGTCCGGCCGAAAGATAGTAGAGGCGATTTCCACGAGCCCCTCGTTGCGCGTCCAACTCGTCAAGACGTTTAGCAAGGCTCTGATAGCCTTCCAGAGAGTCGAACTCGCCTCGGTGATAAAAGATCGAGGAGGCGAAGACGGCCCAGAGGTCATCGCTGATCTTCTGGCGTGAGAACTTTCTGGCGGCCTCCTCCAGCTCCTTGCGAAAGACTTCATCGGTTTTATCGCGGCGAGCGAATCCAACGACACTTACCGCAGGCGGGAGTGCTCCATCGGCCGCGAGATTGTAGAGCGCCGGAACGAGCTTGCGATGGGTCAGGTCACCGGTTGCCCCGAAGATCACCACAGCGCACGGATCCGGCATCGTGCGGCTGGTTAAACCCTCCCGCAAAGGATTGACTTCAGTTATCTCTAGCATTGGTTATCAATAGCCGAAGGCGAGATTTATGCCAACGCCGAAGGAAATCAATCACTCCGCGCTTTTAAAGATCGCGCGGGTCGTCGTCGACGCAGCCATCTGGGACCTTCCGAGCGATGTTCGCGCGATTTTAGAGAGAGTGCCAGTCTTTCTCGAACGGAGACCTGACGCGGACGACATTGCGGCCGGTATCGAAGCCGATACTTTGGGAATTTTTGAGGAGGGACCCGCGGCCTCTCCGACCCCTCGCATCCGGCTCTGGCTGGAAAATCTCTGGGAGATCGCTCAAGGTGACCTGGCAACCTTTCGCGCAGAGGTGCGGACCACTCTGCTCCACGAAATCGGCCACGTTCTTGGCTGGGACGAGCAGGACCTGGACGAGCGAGGATTGGACTGAGGGTCCGCGATGTTACCCCGGGCGGCCGTGCCTTTACCGTGAATATTGCCCGGCTTCGTAGAGTCGCGCATAGGGACCGGCCTTCTGAAGGAGTTCGGAACCGGTTCCCTGTTCCGCAATGGTGCCGTGTTCCAGGACTACGATCCGCCCGATGGAGTGGACGGTCGCCAGCCGATGGGTGATAATCAGAGTTGTGCGACCGCGCATGAGCTCTCCAATCGTCTCCATGATTGCGTGTTCGGTTCCAGGATCGAGAGCGCTGGTCGGTTCATCCAGGAGCAGAATCGGAGCATTCTTGAGAAAAGCTCGGGCGATGCCAATGCGTTGCCGTTGACCGACGCTCAGATGGCTGCCGCGTTCGCCCACCGCGCTGGCGAAACCATGCGGCATGCTCATGATAAAATCATAGGCTTGAGCGCGCTGGGCGGCCTCGATGATCTGCTCATCGGTCGCGCCGGGCCGGCCATAGGCGATGTTTTCCTTGATGGTCGTGGAAAAGAGGATCGTATCTTGCAAAACCATTCCGATCTGCAAGCGGACCGACTTTTTTGTCAGGTCGCGCACATTTCGGCCATCCACGAAGACAGCGCCCGAGGTCGGGTCATAAAAGCGTGGGACGAGGCTCAGCAACGTGCTTTTGCCGGCGCCCGTCCCTCCTACAAAGGCAACGCTTTCCCCCGCTACGATCGATAAGTTGATGTCTTTCAAGATGAGGCGATCGGGCGAATAGCCAAATCTCACATCACGAAAGGCAATCTCGCCACGAGCTTTTTCAATCGGCCTGGCATGCGGAGCATCCGGAACGTCATCCTCACGGTCGAGCACCTCGAAGCAGCGTGTCGCGGCAGCAGCGGCACCTTCCATTGCCCACGCCGTGTAGCTGAGTTGCTCCAGGGGCTGATAGAGCATGAGAAGATAAGTTACGAAGACTGTTAAGTCTCCAAGGGTGAGAGCGCCGGCGAGGACTTGACGTGCGCCCACATAATACATGAGAGCGGTGCCAGCTGCCATCAGCGAGCCGACCACCAGCGAGCTTAGGATCGAGGTAACATTAAAGCGTAGTCCGGCTTCGAGACTTTGCGCCGCCCGCTTCCGGAACTGCCGGATCTCAAAGGATTCGCGGCCAAAGGCGTGAACCATTCGAATTTGGCTAATACCTTCCTGTGCTAGCGCGAGCAGGTCGCTTTCACGCTCTTGAATGGTCGTGGACTGCCGGCGAACGCGCTCCGCAAAATAACCGATCGCCCAGGTGACGAATGGAAGGACGGCCAGTGAAGTCAATGCCAACGGCCAGTTCATCCACACCATAATCCCAAAGGTCCAGATCAACATGACGACCGAGCTGAGAATGGTGGCAAAACCTTTGTTGTAGATCGTTTGGATGCTCTGTGAATCGTATGCCACCCGAAAACTCGAGTCGGAACTGCGGCGGGCGTCGTGGTACTTCAGAGGGAGCGATTGCAGGCAGGCATAAAGGTCCGTTCGCAGGCGCACCAAGGCGTTCAGACCCACCCTGATGAAAAGATAGTTGCCGACGAGAGTGATGAGAGCGCCGAGCACGCTCACTACCACCAGAATGACGCAGAGCCAGAAGGCGATCTCCTCCGGCGGAGCGGAGCCGAACCAATGCCTGATGAATGCACGCGCCTCCTCGCTGCCTTGCGTGACATCGGACGGCAGCACACCGTCCACAATATATTTGAAAGGCCAGGGCTTGAGCGAATTTACAATAATCGCCACGAATGTGAGAACCACCCCTGCCAGCGTCGGCCAAAAATAGGGACGAAAATAACGAAGTGCTCGGGCGTAGATGAACACGAGCTTCCGTTGCTACTCCAAGCCTGTATGATTTTCAACGGGATTGCGCGAGCCCGGGCAAAGCCGTAACAAGATAATTTTCCCATGTCAGCCGTTCAGAGCGCTCCGCTGCGCACGATGATCGCACGAGTTTCGATCGACGACGTCATCATCTACGCGAACGATGCTTTGGCGGCCTATCTGAAGACCCCCAAGCGCCACCTGATCGGCTCATCATTAGAGGAAGTTTGGCGGCTCTGTCGTGGCGAGATTTCCGAGTGCTTCGCACGTCCCCACTCCGGTCGGACCAGCAACCGTCTGGTCAGCGATGCAGACGGAAAGGTGTTCGAGGCGCAGGTGTATGCCAGCGGCGGGACACTCGACATCGTTTTGGATGAGATTGGATCTCCCAGCCACGCCACAAGCGAATTGCGCGAATCCAGTGGAACGCCGCTGGAACTGCTCAGCGAGGAGGAGCTGCGAACAGTCCGCCATCCTGAGAGAAGATATCTTAGCATTACCTACACGCGACTTCGCGGGCTGCCACAGCTCGCACTCCGCCTCGATCCGATGGAGATGAAGCTGATCATTGATTCGTTCGTTGAGGAGGCATCTGAATCCGTGCGCAACACTGGCGGCACCGTAGGCGAAACCGCGCGCGACACCGTTCTCGGAATCTGCGGAGCGCCGCGCTACTACTCCGATCATCCCTTGCGGGCGGTCCTGGCGGCTTGCGAGCAGATTCAAAGAGCTTCCCAGCTCCACGCCGGACTGTATCGCGAAGGCAAAGAATTGCCGCCCTGTTCCTGTGGAATTTGGACGGGCGATGCGCTCGTGGGAGTATTTGGCACTTCCATCTGGCAGCGCTACACGGCGATCGGAGCGCCGCTCGATCTCGCCGCCCGCTTGTCTGATCTGGCACGTCCGGGAGAAGCGATTCTGCCGGAGCACACTTTGACGCACCTGCTCCGAACTCTTCCGGAAGGCTGGCAGCACATCCGCGCCGAAAGCGAACACGAGCCCGACTCGAGTGACATCGACTGGTCGGAGATGGAGATCAGTCCCGTCCCGGAACACCTTCGCAAAGTTGTTTATCTCGTCGGGCGCGGTGTCCAGGAGGATCCCAATCGCACAGAGTTGTACTTTGATTACCTCTGGTCCTTCCGTGTGCCGGGCAGGGATCAGCCCACACCCGTTCTTCGGGTGGTTCGACCGGCTCTGGTGAGCGATTCGTTCGAGCTAAGTGAAAACAATGTCGTTACTACTCAAGCGACTCAGGCGCTTGGTAAATACAAGCTTATTGAGGTGATTGGCACCGGAGGAATGGGGACGGTCTGGCGCGGCATCGATCGCTTTGGGAATACTCTGGCGATCAAAATTCTTCACTCTAGCCAGACAGTTACGGATGGGCAGTTGAAGCGCTTCCGACGTGAGGCGGAGATCATGGCGCGGCTCCCGCATCGCAACATTTGTCGAGTCTACGAATTGAACGAATTCGACGGCATTGAGTACATCGCGATGGAATTCGTCGATGGCATCCCGCTTTCCGACCTGTTGTACGAGAAAGCTTCCAGCGAACCTTCAAGTGGGACTGAGGGTGAGAGCGAACTACGAGAGCTGATTCGATCAGTGCGCTCCGCACGATCGGCGTCCAACGAAAATCCGAACGGAGTGGATCCGTCTCCCCGGGCCAAGGAAACACGGATCCTTCCGATTGAGCAAACCCTGAGCCTGATTTTAAAAGTGTGCGACGCCATTCAGTTCGCTCATGAGCATGGTGTCCTCCATCGGGATCTCAAGCCCGGGAATATCCTACTCCGTGAAGATGGCGAACCGCTCGTGGCCGATTTCGGCCTCGCGAAGCTAAAAAGCAGTGAGGGTTCTCGGTCGCTCTCATTGACCGGCCATGTTGTCGGCACACTCGAGAACATGGCGCCGGAGCAGGCCGAATCCAGCAAGGATGTCGATGAGCGCGCTGATGTCTACAGCATTGGAACTATCCTTTATCAGATGCTCTCGGGACGACGACATTTCGAGGCTACCGGAAACATCGTTAATGATGGACAAGCCTTGAAGACGCACGAGCCCGCGCGGCCGCGAACTTTCAACCCGCAGATTCACCCCGATCTCGAGATCATCACCTTAAAGGCTCTGCGGAACGAGCCAGCCGACCGGTATCGCAACGTCGCTGCTTTCCGCGCGGACATCGATCATTATCGGCGAGGCGAACTCATCAGCGCCAAGCCAGTTTCTCCGCTGGATTTGCTGAAAAAACTTGTCGTGCGAAACAAGGTTGTCTCCGGAGTGATCGGCGCATCCGTTTTCGTGATTGTCGCTGGCGCCGGACTCGCAATTTACTTTCTCAATGCGCGGCTCAAGGCTGCGCACGATCAATACGTTTTAGCCGAGCAACAATTGGAAGCGGCCACGCGCAAGGAACAGGAGGCGCAGCTGGCAGCCGAAGAGGCAAGGTCGCAACAGACGCGTGCCGAGCAGGCTTTAGCTGAAATGCAACGTGCGGAAAGCGCGGCCAGAGACGCGCAAACGCCAACCGAAGAAGCGCTCGTGGAAATGCAAGCTGAGCGTCATCGTGGAGACAAGGGTGAGCTCGCTGCCGCGGACCACGAGGAAGAGCTTGAGCAACAGATCGCCGACGTGCAGGCGGCGCAGGGCGCGCCGGCGATCCCGGTCGCGGCCGTATCCAGCGAATCAAGCCCGGAGCTGCCAGCCGAGGCGAAACTAGCCATGAGCGAAGCCCTTCGGATTTATGATCTCGAACTTTCTCCCGATGAACTCGACAAATTCGAGAGGACGCCGGGTAAGATTGTCGACCGCGTGACGGAGGCGCTGAACAGTGTTTCGCGCGCACTGGTCGTCCAACCCAACATGGTCGCGGCTTGGATGTTAAAAGGACGCTTGCATTGGGCGCTCATGGAGTTTGATCGGGCAGCCGACAGCTTTCGCCAGGTCGTCAATCTTGATCAACCCCCGAGCGAAATAGAGGGGGCTGTCGAAGCGCTTGAGTTGGCGACGACCATGGCCAACGGCGGCTCGGAGAAATACCTGAAGGGAGCAGAAGCTCTGCTTGCCTCACCTCTCGTTCAAAATGTCACCGCCGGAGGCATTCTTGAATTTTTTAATCGGAAGCCGAGTCTGCGCCACGCGTCGAACAAGGCTCCGGGTCCCATTCGTCAGAAATTCACGGCCAACGAAGTCGCGTTGGAATTGATTCGCCGCAATGGAGCCGGTCTGCAGGCATACATTGATACCGAGCGCCTCGGTCGCACTGATGTGATCATTTGGGGCGCCGAAGAGGTGAACGACTTGAGTCCCTTGCGCGATATCGATGTCTCGGGACTGGCCGTCATCGGAGCAAGCAGCATCGATTGGCAAACGATATTTTCCCTGCCACTGGATTCTCTGGATTTCTCGAAATCTCGGATCGAGGGGCTGCCGCAAAATCCGCGAGGCTTTCTCCGCGTTCGATCTGTCACGCTCGCATTCTCCGACGTGACCAATGTAGATTTTGCCTGGGGAATGCCCCTTCTCAACAAGCTCGATCTCTCGTTCACCCAGATCACCGACCTTACGCCGCTTGGAGTTTGCCGGCGACTGCAACATCTCGATCTCGCCGGGCTCAATCCGACAAATTTGCGAACCTTACTCAAGCTTCCCCTCGAATCGTTGACCTTGAGTCCGATGCTGATGAGCGACAAAAACTCGCTGAATGCGCTGCGCCTTCATCGCACGCTGAAGATTTTGCGATCACCGCAGGATCCTCCCGATCAGCCAGCCAGTGAGTTCTGGCGGAAGCTCGACAGCGGACAATACAGCCAGATCTATTAGTGGCACGGCGCCGTCGGTTAGCCCCGCAATATCTTCGCTCAGAATTGAACAAAGCGACGCCTTTCTGGGTCTAATCTTGCAACATCGTTATTCGCGGATAGCCATGAAAGATCCATATCGTAAAATCAACGGGAAGCAGTATTCATTGGGCGAGTTGATCAGCATTGTGTCTTCTTGCGCCCGCGACAGTCGCGAAACGCTTGCTGCGGTCATTGACCTCTTCGAAAGTGGGCGCGTTTTGCTCGAGAATCACGGCCGCTTAAAGCGCGTCCGCGTCGCCGCCTGAGTCGCATCGATTCCACTTTGCACGGGCGCTCGAGGCAATAAGCTCGGGCATGGTTGAAATCTCCATTGCATACGAAGGCGGTTTCCACTGTTTCGCCATTCACGAGCCTTCTCGCGCGAAGCTTCTCACCGATGCTCCCAAAGACAACTTCGGCAAAGGAGAAGCCTTCAGTCCAACTGACCTGACTGCGACGTCTCTGGGCGTATGCATGCTGACCACGATGGCGATCGCGGCGGCGAAGCTCTCTCTCGATCTTGATCTTTCGGGGATGCGCGCCATCGTGCGAAAGCACATGACGGCAGAACCTCCACGGCGGATTCAAAGACTTGAAGTCAGCGTGAAAATTCCTTTGCCGGAGACTCTTCCGTCCCGTGCCACCCTCGAGGAGGCCGCCTTAAATTGCCCAGTTGCACTTAGTCTTCATCCCGAGATCGAGAAGGCGGTGACCTTCTCTTGGAGGTCTTAGGCGCGCAGAATTTCGTTGGCCTTTGCCGCATCCCGAGGTCTACGCTGGCACGGTGATCGAACGCTATTCTTTGCCGCAAATGCGCTCGCTTTGGAGCGAGCAACGCAAGCTGGAGATTTGGCTTGAGATCGAAGTTCTTGCCTGCGAGGCAATGGCTCTTTTCGGCACTATCCCGAAGGAAGACGCCATCATCATTCGAAAGAAAGCAGCGTTCGAGATTGCAAGCGTGCACGAGATCGAAAAGCGCACGAACCATGATGTCATCGCCTTTCTTGAAGATGTAGCGCAACATGTAGGTCCTCAAGCGCGCTGGATCCACCAAGGACTGACATCATCTGATCTGCTTGATACGACTCTGGCGGTGCAAATGAATTTTTCATGCGCCATCCTGCTCGACGATCTGAATCACTTGCGTGACGCCATCGCGCGACGCGCGATCGAGCATAAGTTTACCCCGATGATCGGCCGCAGCCACGGCATTCACGCTGAGCCGATCACTTTCGGATTGAAGCTGGCGCTGATGTTCGATGAGTTTTCGCGGGCGACCCAGCGTCTGACCCAAATGCGCGAACGCGTCCGCGTTGGCAAGATCAGCGGAGCCGTGGGCACGCATGCGCACCTCGATCCGCGAGTTGAGAGAGTTGTCTGCGAGAAACTCGGTCTGAAGCCAGCAGCATTGTCCACTCAGATTATCCAGCGCGACCGCCACGCAGAATTCATGGCGGTGCTCGGGCTCATCGCCTGCTCAATTGATCGTTGGGCGACAGAGTTTCGCCATCTCCAGCGGACCGAGGTGCTCGAAGTTGAGGAGTATTTTTCCGCAGGCCAGAAGGGCAGCTCGGCGATGCCGCACAAACGCAATCCTATCACCGGGGAGCGCCTGTGCGGCCTGGCGCGGGTGATTCGCGGAAACGTGGCTGCAGCACTCGAGAATGTTGCCCTTTGGCACGAACGCGATATCAGCCATAGCTCGGTCGAACGCGTTATCCTGCCGGACTCCTGCACTCTTTTGGACTATATGCTTGTCACTCTGCGCAAACTCGTCGAGGGCTTGCACGTCTACCCCGAAAACATGAGGCGAAATATGGAGATCACCCGGGGACTTTATGCCAGCCAGAGCGTTCTTCTCATGCTGACGGAGAAAGGACTCGACCGCAAGCAGGCCTACGAAGCTGTTCAGCGTGCGGCCATGAAGACATGGACAGACGGTAGCAACTTCGCGGAGAACCTTGCCGCCGAACCTACGGTCGCGCACTACCTGGCCAAGGAGGACATCGCCCAGGCCTGCTCCCCTGAGCGGCACTTTCGGCACATCGCCGACAAATTCGAAGCAGTGGGTATCGTCGGGTGACTCAGCTCACCTCACGGGAAGCATTTGACGAGCTCAGTTGCTTGATAACAGTCGTCAAATAAACGGGCTCGGGATGCTTATCGCGCCACTTCGTTATCTCTCGTTTTTCAACCACGCGAAACCCGTAACGCTCGAGCACTTTTGCTCCGCGGCGCGATTCGAAGGTGACCATTTGTCCGAAGACGGCTTTCTCACCTTTTGAGCGGAGATAGTCGAAGTAGGCGTTCATCATCGCGCCAGTTCCGGCGACACTTTGGGCTTCGGGAAGAACATTGAAATGGAAATGCGCGATCCGCCGCGGCGCCGCCGGCACCTCGCGCCAGGAATTGCGCAGGATCCAGCCGATGAAATCCCGCGTAGGTCGGTTATAGCCTGGATACCTGCTGATGCCGCGGATGAGCAGGCGGATATTTTGAAAGAAGCTGTGAATCTGTTGACGGTATGGCCTTCGGGAGCCCAAGAGATAGCCAACAACGCGGGTGTTCTGCTCGAGAACAAAGCACGACTCTGGTTCGATATCCGTATAGTAGCTCGTCAGATAATCGGCAAAGAGTTCGCGATCTTGAAATACCGGATCGATCGGTTTGCCCAGAAAGCCTGTCTGACAACAAAGGAAACGGACCTCGTCGCGGTCGCGTAGTTCAAACTTGCGAACAACCACTCCGGGGGGCAAAGGCATGATGCGAGAGGCTAGGGCGCCAATGGCCCGCGGTAAATCGAAAAGAAAGCGGCGGTGTCTTTGAAAGAGATGGGCTTCTACTTGGAAAAGGAGT